>WNFY01015180.1_pt1 | contig 11813 bp, 12 predicted proteins | sample 5400091 | NCBI WGS metagenome assembly WNFY01 (sample SAMN13153364, study PRJNA577476) | soil metagenome | isolation source: 60 cm soil or saprolite under grassland replicate 1 | place: USA:California | collected 2016-06-15 | reverse complement strand
TTATTAAAAACAATGGAAAAATCAGGAACCCTTTCTGAAAATTTGTTATGAGCAAGAATTTTGTTAGGTGTTCCCCTCAGCATTTTAAAAGGAAGGAAAAAATATTTCAGGTAAGAGCGTAAAGAAGTGAATTCCCTGGTAACGAAATAATAAAATAATTTAGACTTAAGCACCAAAAAAAAATTCAGAAAACGTTCTTTTAAATAGGGCAGCTTATGAGTTCTAAAACTTTTTTCATCCCATCGTAAAATGGCTGTTTCCTTATCCCCGGCGGCGCCATGTTCAAGATAAAATGTAGAAATTTTTTTTGCTTTTGCTGCGACAATAAGTGCAATTTGTCTCAAGTCAATTATCTCAAAAAAAACAATTCGGTCGGGTTTTATTTTTTTAAGCAGGGAAAAGGGAGTTACGTAATCCGACCAAAAATATTCGTTCTTGACAAAAGAAGCTAACGGTGCTGAGCCTCTGTCTTTTTTTTTTTCATACCAAAGAATATAAAAATCAGCGTTGGCCTTACTTAAGTAATTATAAAAATCCGTTCTTTCCGGTGTGACAACCAGCAAAATTTTCAACCTTCTAATCATAAAAGCCTTTGCCTATCAAAATATAATGATCATCCTTATAACCAAGTCGTTTGGTTTTTGTGATCCGGAACTGGCAATCTTCCTCTTTTTGCAATCTAAATGGATCAAGTTCTGTTTTATCTTCATTTGCCGGTAGCCAGTCCTTTTTTATTTTCCAATTCCACTCATTATCTCTTTGCCATATTTCGGGGTTCCTGTGCAGGTCAATAATAAAATTGAAAGCCGATTCTTTCATCCCGATCCAGCTAAGAAATTGATGCATGCATCCTGGTTTTATTTCTCTGTATTTTTTTATCAGTTCAATTCCCTCCACCCTGGTCAATCTTTTTAACCTGATTTCTCTGCATACGTGATCTGTTACTTTACTATAGCCATGTTTCAAGAATTTAAGGTGGTCATGCACATCGGAGTAGTTAAAGCAATCCACATCATTATAAGTATCAAAGGTCCTTGTTTGGTATGCTGTTTCGTATTCAAACAAATCGATCATCAACTCATGCTGTGCCTTTGTATCCCAGCGTATGTAGTTATTTAAATATATACCTCTTACTCCTACTCGTTCCAATTCCTTATCGTCAGGGTAAACGAACTGATGAACATCTTCAAAACGTATGTTATCAAAATCATTTACTAAATCTTCGGCTTCCAAACCCATCAGGTCGTGTTCTTTTCTGTATTTTCTCGTCATTTCTACTTCGTCTAAATGTGAAAAAATACCAATATCTGTGTTGTATTGTTTATTATAAGTTACCAGCAGCGGATTCATACCAATGATATTTTTAATGGTATGGACAATAAAATATGAATCTCTTGCACCGCTTACCGGTATTATACAATCGTAGTTATTGCCGCTCCTATTTTTATATTGCTTTAAAATGGACTTCAAAATTTCATGCCTTTCTTTCCAGTTGAGTTGGTCTTTCTCTTCGTGTACCCTGCATCCGCTGCAAACTCCATCTTCATCGAAGGTTAATCCCAAAGGATGGTAGGAAGTATAGAGGCACCTTTTGCAAATCTTCATATCACTTCTTTTTCGATTCTGATGAATAATAGATCTTCAAGGTATTTGTCATCTTCTTTCAGCAGCCTGTCTTTATCATCGAATTCTTTCCGTGCGTAATCAGCGTGGGTTTCCAAACGGATGGTATTTTTTTCTTTTTTCAACTGTGCTTTCAACATGTTAACACTGTGTTCCGTAAAATGAAAAATGTTCCCCGCACATGCAGCCGATACTTCCGTTTTTTTTAGCATCTCGCTAAAATGCTTGGCTGTTCCTGCACCGCCCAAAGCAATTATAGGAATGTGGACCTCCTTGCATAAACGTTGGTACAATTCAATTTCAAAGCCATTATATTTTCCATCCCTGTCCACTGATTGTAATAAAATTTCGCCCGCTGAGGCTTGCTCAAGTTGCTTTGCATATTCAATTACATTTTTTCCGGTTGATTTACCGGATAAGTAGTCAAACACTTCATAATCCCCCTTATTGTTTTTCACAAAATCAATTACAGCAACCATACATTGATCCCCGAAAAGCCTGGCACCTGCAGAAATCAGATTTTTATCAGAATGTAATGAATGATTCAAACAGATTTTATCAGCACCATTTTGAAGCAAAGCTTCCATTTGTTCAACATGGGTTATACCACCGCCCACAGTTAAAGGAACCCTGCAATATTTTGCGCAGGATGAAACCAGGTTTGACGAAACTGTGGTTTTGTTTTTTGTCGCGGAAATATCAAGTAATATAATTTCATCAACGCCCCATTGGTTGAGAAATTCAACAGCAATTTCAGGTCGGCCTACCGGTAAATATTTTTTGAAGCCAATACTTTGCACCACCCAATTATCTTTTACAACCAATGCAGCGCCTATCCTCTTCTTTAGCATCTAAATGGAATTGAGAAATCCTTTTAAAAGACGTAAGCCTGTGATCTGGCTTTTTTCAGGGTGGAATTGTACCCCTAAAATATTATTTCTTTTTACTGCAGCCACTAAACCATTTCCGTAATTCACTTTTGCCACCACATTTTTTTCATCATTGCAAACAAAATGATAACTATGATCAAAATAAAAATTGCGTTTATCCTGTAAGCGGTCAAATAATGGCGATCGATCGATGACATCAATATTATTCCATCCCACATGTGGAACCCGCAAATTGGGTTGATCCTGAATTTTTTTTACATTTCCACTGATCCTCTGTTCACACAATTGTCAACAATTTTCCAGAATTCTTCAACACTGATGCCGATGTAATCACAAAACGACTGAATATATTTTGGAGAACATTTGCCATCATATTTTTTTACTAATTCAATTCCCTGCTCCCTGGTTATTCTTTTCAGCCGTATGTCTTCGTTTACATAATCGGTGATTCTTCCGAAGCCATATTTTAAATATTTGATCATTTGATTAAAAGTGACCCAATCCTCGTCAAGAGAAGTAACTCCTGCATAATCACCAATGTCATTTGGTGATTCTTCTCTTACATCCAATCCTCTCAATGCTGAAAAAATTCCATTGTCAAGAAGCGACCAGTCTTTCCAAAAATATCCCAGGAAAACAATTCGCAAGTTTGCATTCTCCATTTCCTTGTCTGACGGATAACAATATTGAAGAATATCACTCTTTTTTATTTCTTCGCTTAGCAACCAGGATATGTCGCCTCCACCTAATGTATTCATGTGCTTGAGCCTATTACCATCACTTCCCGTTTTTCCCATTACTCCCAGATCGCCTAATTGCAATGCTGAATTTTCCCCCCACCATATTAAAGGAATTTGGTAAGCAATGGCCAATCTTGGCACACTGCTAAACAAAGCAATTTCTGTTGACCGGCACCAATTGGCATACTGTAAAAAAGATTTTCGCATTAATGCTCGCCATGTCTGTGGTGCTGGGTTGATCGAGATACAATCAAACCCAAGTTTGATAAGATTGGACCGAAAGAAATGATTTCATTCAATTCGGTTTTCCGTTCATTCCAATCAACATGCTGCAGACTTTCAAAATAATTACAAGCAGGGCAAATTCCGTTCTTGTCAAACCTTGTTCCTGGTCTTGTATCTGGCTGCAAACATTTTTTACAATACTTCATTTTCTTTCAGATACTCATTTTTTAAAACACCGTATTCCAGAATGCTTTGATACACGCCATTTTTAAAAATCGCTTCTCTTCGCAGGCCCTCCTCCCTCATTGCCAATTTTTCTGCAAGTTTTTTCATCCCTTCATTTTTTTCCAATGTTCCGCAATAAATTCTGTGAAGATTCAAACGCTGAAATCCATATTCAACAATTAGTTTCGCAGCTTCTTCACCGTAACCCCCGCCCCAGAATTTTTTATTACCAATCAGAATAGCAAACTCTGCATTTCTTGAAACCCAATTTATATTTTGGAGTGAAACATTCCCTATATGCTGACCAGTTTCTGTATGAATAATAGCCAATACAACTTCTTTCTGGCTATTCAATCGAATAAAGTAATCTTTCATCTTTTGTTCAGTATTGGGAAAAATAGCATGGGAATTATTCCTGCTCACTTCATCATCATTCAGCCACTGCATATACTCCTGCGTCAAATCTTTTTCAGTTAAAGCCCTCAAGTGAACTCTATTACCCTTTAAAAAAACGATCTCACTCATATGTAAAATGCTTTAATTCTTTCACCAATTCATTTTTTGTGTGAACTTTTTTCAGGCTGATTTTATGTTTTAAAAGGTCCGCCTCATCATTTCCGGGAAAATAGCGGATCACTTGTTTTCCCAGGGCTTCGGCTTCCAAAAGAAGATTGGAATAAAACCCGACAACAATATCAGAGGCATGAATGAGTTCTACTGTGTCGGCTTCCTTTATCAAAAAACAATTCTGCTTTTTATATTCCTGAAGAATCTGCATTAAATTCTCTGTAGGTTGAAGTGGATGACACTTGACGATTAGATAAGTATCATCTTCCAATTCTGCCATTACATAGAGTATATCTTTAAAAGCATCTTCTTCCGTAAACCCCGTTAAACTTTTACCATTTCTTATGGATAAAGGATCGGGTGAAAATAAAATATGACGACCGCTTACTGGTATACCCAAATTTTTCAAATAGTTTTTATTTCTGTACTGCGATTGCCATTGGTTTTTTAAATAGTAATGATATGGGTTCGATTTCACAACAATTTTTTCTTCTGGCAATCCTTCTGAAACAGCAAGTTGTTTAGCCGTTTCATCCACCACCCATATTTCATCAGGGTATTCAAATATATTCAGCCCATTAAATCTTAACTTAAAATTCACCCAGTGATCAATAAAAGAAATAGTATAAATATTTTCACCGACAGAATTCTTTATACAGTTTACTTCAAAATGCTCCGAAGAGGAAGGATGAGATGTGCCGGTAAATACGCAATCCACACCTAAACTTTTAAATGAAGGCACCTCTTTGGTTATAGTCAGGTTTTCAAATTCCGCTGAAGAATATTTTTTATTAGAGAAAAGCAAGGATGTGCTCTGATTTTCCTTTTTGCACATTTTTGCCAGCGCCATGCATGCATTGGCACCAGCAGCATCGCTGAATACAAAAGCTATATTTTTACCGGGCAACTGCCACATTTATTTTTAGTTCGTCAATATGACTGACTACTTTTTCAAAGGCATTTACAACATCTTTCAGGTCACTCTTTGTCATGCCTGGCCGCATGTATTCATGAGTAATGAGTTCCGTGAAATGCATTTTTTCTGCTACGGGACAAATTCCTTTGCTATAATCAACGAAACCTTTGTAATGATCGCAATTGAATGAGCAAACCGAAACCCGCTGCTGATAAATTGGTTGCAGATATAAAGGCTTTACATAGCCTGCACTGATCTTTGTCTACCCATGGCGGAGAGCTTAATCCATGAATTGAGCCCAATGAATGATGAAGAAATTCTGCATTTTCCAATCGACGCTCCAATAGAGAGGGTAATTTTTTTAGTTGTTCTATTCCTATAGCAGCTTCTACTTCGGTCATACGATAATTATAGCCAACCATGTTTGTAAGATCTGTCTCACCTTTCGCTTCCACCACATTTTCTCCATGATTTCTTATCAACTGCAATTTTTCTGCTAACTCTTTATTATTTGTAACTATCACGCCGCCCTCGCCAGTGTGAATGTGCTTATGATAATTTAAGCTGAATACTCCAATATCTCCAATTGTCCCGACATATTTTCCCTTATATTTTCCCATGGGTGCCTGCGCACAATCTTCTACTACTTTTAATTGATATTTTTTGGCGATTTCCATAATAGTATCCATATCGGCAGGATGACCAAAAATGTGAACAACAAGAATAGCTTTTGTATAAGGAGTTATTTTGCTTTCAATGCTTTTCGGATCTAAACAAAAACTATCGGAATCAATATCGGCAAATACTGGTATGCCTCCGTAAACCATCGGCGCTATTGCACTTGCAGACATTGTGTAAGGTGACACGATCACCTCATCTCCCGGTTGTATGTTGCAAGCTCCCATTGCTGCAAACAATCCGGATGTATTTGAATTTACACTTACGGAATGCGAAATACCAATGGCTTTGCACCAGGCTTCCTCAAATCTTCTAACAGTAGGACCTCCTAAAAAATCACTTCCCCATGCACCCAAAAATTGAGAAAGATTTCCTGAATCTAAAACCTTTAACACAGCCTCTTTTTCTTCCTTGCCGATTGTGTTGTAAGGAGGAAAAAATTTTGTTCTTACAGGCTTTCCGCCTTTAATTGCTAACTCTGGCATTCGGTCTTTTTAAAGATTCAATAATGTTGAGCATTTTCCTGTTCATAATTAATGATGATATAAAGTTGTCCCCGGATTTTCTTTTGTCAAAAAGGTCAAGGGCTTCATTAATGACAGGGATCATGTATTTATCAAGAATATTTGTTTGCCTTTCTGCCTGAATTTCCTCTAATGATTTCCCTTTGTTATGGTAATATCTTATTTCATTCCCGCTATGACAAATTACAATTTTTGAATCACCGTAAAAGAGCTCGATCTCGAAAACTGAATAGTTTATATCAGTTACTCCAACAAAATTCGCCGACTGGTCAAGATACAAACAGCTGCCCGTTAAAGTAGGATCATATTCGAACGAATCAAGTTCCACTTTTTGCACATGGAATTTTAAAAAATCGAATGGTTCTTCATACAAATATTCAAGAAGATCAACAGCATGACTGGCATTGTTTAAAAAACCCCGACTGTATTTTACGATAAATGTCCTGACACTTTCATGAGCAAATCTCGTTTTTAATGTCTCTTTTAATTGCTGAAAAGCAGGCTGAAAACGTCTCGTGTAATTTACCAACACTTTTGAATCCGAAGATTTGTAGAGATTAATCAACTCATCAACATCTGCTGAAAAACTAATAACTGGTTTTTCACAAATGATGACGGAAGATGATCGGGGAAGAATTTTGTTTAAATAGGCAAAATGAGTTGGTGTCGGAGTAGTAATGCTGATAAGATCAAACTTCTTATAATCCTCTTCACTCAAGACCTCTATTACGTCGGCATTATACTTTGCAGCAATTTTTTTTGCTTTGCCAGGATCAGTGTCGAAAACCGTCAGGTGCACGTCATCAATCAAAGAATAAGCTTTTGCATGGGTCCAAACTTTGTTAGGATCATCAAAATCATAAAGTGCACCAATATTTCCGCAACCGATCAATAAAGCTTTTCTCTTCACCTTTTATTTTTTTTCTGCCAAAGATCATATTTGATCTCGGCAATTTTCCAGTCTTCCTCGTTATCTATGTCCTGTACTTCAGATTCAGGAACTTCAAATCCAACAGTATCATCTGTGATAAGGTTGCCAGATCGAAGAAATTTTTCTGTTTTAAAAAAATAAAACTGTCCGCAATCATGATAAGCTGATGGCAGATCCTGTGAACGTCGTAAGGCAAACTCCGGCCAATTGTAAATAACTTTTTCTTCTTCAATTTTAAACGATCGCCATATCGGAAAACTAAACTTTGTGATTGGTAACACACAATCAGCGTCTGATGTTTTTAATCTTTTAAATGCGTTAGCAAGTTTATCAGCTGTTACAAACGGGGCTGTCGGGTAAATACAACATGCGTATTCAAAATCTTTTTGCCTTTTTTTATATTCGAGAATCACTTCTCTTAATACGTCAGCGGTTGTGGAATGATCGTCTGATGTTTGGGAGGAGCGCCGAAAGGGGATAACTGCGCCATAACGTTGAGCTGCCTCAGCTATCTGATCATCATCCGTAGAAACCATCACTTCATCAAAAACACCAGAAACCAAGGCAGCTTTAATGCTGTAGGCAATGATGGGTTGACCATGAAAAGCCTTGATGTTTTTCCCAGGGATTCTTTTGCTTCCACCTCTGGCCGTTATTATTGCAACGCAATTCATCAGAATAGATCAGTATGAATGGGCGTACCTTTTAAAATATCTTTTTTGGCCGGCTTGCCTATGATTATATCATAATATCTCGGATGCAAACCATCACCTGGCCTGATCACCCGAATATTTTCTGCGGAAAAATATTCTCCTTTCTTAATATCCTTTACTGCATACAATGATCTTTTATAGTTGAGACTATTTTTTTCAGCTTCCAGGATTCCATAACGAACTTGGCCCAATGACAGCCAGCCCCTTTTTGTTTCTTCAACAAGCAATTTAAATTCATGAGGTTCCAGGGAAAAGGCACTATCCACTCCTCCCTCAGCTCTGCTTAAGCAAAAATGTTTTTCAATGACGACTGCTCCAAGCGCCACTGCAGCCACTGCTGTTCCCACTCCCATTGTATGATCTGATAATCCTATCTCGCATTGAAAAAGTCTTCGCATATCGGGAATCGTCGCGAGGTTTGTATTTTCAGGAGAAGCTGGGTAAGTGCTGGTACATTTTAATAAGATCAGATCACGGCAACCGGCAGTTTTTAATATATTAACCGATTCGATCAGATCATTTAATTCGGAAACACCTGTCGACATAATTACCGGCTTGTTTTTCTCTGCTACTTTTCGCAATAGCCCATGATAATTGTTTTCAAACGAGGCAATTTTATAAGCAGGTGCCCCCAACTCTTCCAGCATATCAACTGCTTCGTCATTAAATGGTGTGGAAAAGCAAATAATTCCCAATTGTTTTGCAAAATCAAATAATGGCTTATGCCACTCATAAGGTGTCATTGCATCTTTATATAGATCATATAAATTTCTTCCATACCATAAAGATTTTTTGTCTGTTATTTCAAACAATCCTCCGCGATGATCAATAGTGAGTGAGTCGGGTGTGTAAGTTTGCAATTTAATTGCATCGGCTCCCGCATCAGCCGCCGCTTTTACAATAGCTAGCGCCTTATCCAATGAATGATTGTGATTACCGCTCATTTCAGCGATGATGAAAGGCTTGCGACCTTTTCCTATTGGAGTGTTACCTATGCTAATCTCCATAGTACATAGTATATTTTACTGAGTCCGGCTTTTCCTTACTTGCCTCTTTTGTAAATGAAAGTTTTTCAAAGGATTTCTGCGATGCGATATTTGAATTTTTAACGTATCCAATAATTTTAACCGGTTTTTTATAATCAGAAATAAACTTTTCAACTCCCTTTGATAGAACGTACGTTCCCAAACCTTGATCACGTATGCTTTTATCTGTAAGATATCCAAGTACAGCTTCGCGACCATTGACCTGAAATCGAATTTGAGCCACCGGCTTGTGGTCAATTTCTATAATATAAAAAAAACTGTTAGGGTCATTTAGCTTTTGATGGAGCCAATTGGTGTGCTCGGTTATTAAAATCAGTTGTTGATTATATGATTGTTCTCTTACCAAAGGGTCATTGGCCCACTTAAAACAAATTTCCAGATCTCCGTCATCTACTCTCCTTACAATCATCTTTTGCGATTCAAAATATTGCCTGAATATTTTTTTAAATCTTTCTGCGGATTGCCCGTCAAATAAGCGAGCCTGCTTTTCCAGACTTGATTGAAATTTATTTTCGCTAATACTACTAAAGTCGTTTAAAAAAAAGGCCAGCCCTTCTGCCGTCAAATACCGGATGATGTCTTGTTGATTGTCGGCTATCTGCTCCAAAAAAACAACCCCTCCAACAGACATATATTCATAAACAATAGTACTCGGTGAGCAAATAGCAAAACAACATCGCTGCATAACTGTAACAAGGTCTTCTGCGGATAATGAGGAATATAGGTAAATATTTCTTTGTGTAGCAGCGAGCTCGGTTAATTTATTTTTATCCCGGTAGGCACTTCCGGTTACAACATGAAAATAATCAAATTGATCCCTGATATCGTTGTTCTCTAATATCTCCATGGTTTTGTTTCCTGGGTCAGCGCCACCGAAACAAACGAAACAGTTTTTATTATCAAGAAAAGCTCTTCTTTTTTTAGATGCCTCCAAAAAGGGTTTGCGCAAAAGCGAATAATAAGGTCCCAAATAGAATTGTGTACCAGGCTCTGCTCTGTAATCTAAAGCAGTCAATCCTCCACTATGATTAATGATCACTTTCGAAAAAAAATAAGAAGCACGAATATCATCAATGGAAAAAAACTCACGACCAGTTCTCGCAAGTATTTGCTGATATTTGGTATCAAAGAAATATCCGTCTAAAATGATAAGGTCACCAGTAAATGGAATTTCTGAAAAACATTCGGCCTCTGAATAATAATCCTTTCCTTGCAGTTGAATTATCTTATTGAATACTGAAGACATTTCCCTCAAAATCTCGGGTATATCACATCTTGTGACGAGAGTACAGGAATAATTTTCATTGATTGCAGACGCTAAAGCAGAAGAACGGATGATATGACCCAGGCCCATCTCGCTGTTTCCATCTGCCCTGAAAATAATGTTCGGTTTGTAGTCGTTCATTATTTTTTTTCAAACAACCAATATGTAATATCATCAAATCCGACGTTATCGTACAAATGGCCCCATAAAAAGCCATAATCAATCACCTTTACAGGAAAATTTTCAATAAACAATTTTCCAAAATCTCTTTTAAATAATTTATCCTTCTCACCATGGTATTCGATCATAACTGGTGTACGGTTAAAATATTCTCCCATCAAAATATATCTTGATGAATAATCAAACATTTTTTTCAAATTATCAAAAAGATCATTTGGATGAATGTGAATCAGCACTCCCATCGTAAACACAAGATCAAATTTCTCTTTAAATGAAGACTCAATAATAGATCCGTTAAAGGCAAGGTTAATTTCATATTTGCCCGTAACAATCTTATAGGCTTCTTCGCTAATTTCTATGATTGACTTTGAGGCAGACGGCAAAATATGATTCAGCAGATTGATGTTTTTGCCAATGTTGGAGCCACATTCTAAAATTGAATCTATCTGCTCTGCTCTTTCCAACATTTTTGCCCAGCATTTAATTCCTCCTTCCAATGCATAGTCGCTATTTTTAGTAATGTACTCTTTCGAATATTTTTCTTTCCAGAAAATTTGTTGCTCATTCGAACTCATAAAAAAGATTTTATAGTGTTGATTACATAATCTAATTCAGCATCAGTTAATGAAGGATACATAGGCAAACTCAAACAACCATCGTAATAATTTTCCGTACAGGGAAACATTCCTTTTTTGAACCCTTTTTTTTGATAAAATGGTTGAAGGTGTACAGGAATATAATGAACCTGGCAAAAAATCTGCTTACTGCGGAGCTGGTCATACAACTCTTTTCTTTTCTTTGTATGAATTATATAAAGATGGTAAGCATGTGCTTCTCCTTTTTGAGCAGGAAAAACTTCTAATGGCGTTCCGTTAAATGCTTGATCATAAACAGCTGCAATTTCCCTTCTTCTTTTCAATCGTTCATCCGCAGTGGAAAGTTGCGAAATTCCCAGGGCTGCCTGGAAATCGGTGAGCCGGTAATTGTAGCCCAATTCCTGCATTTCATAATACCAGCCACCATGATTTTCCTGTAATAGATTTTTATCTTTTGTAATACCGTGAGTTCTGAGCATTTTAAGTTTCTCATATAAATCTTTATTGTTTGTAGTGATCATACCCCCCTCCCCGCAAGCAATATGTTTTACCGGATGAAAAGAAAATATTGCCAATGCTGCAAAATTCCCATTACCACAAAACTGTTTTTGACCATTTGAATCAGTAAAGTGGGCCCCGGGAGCATGACAGGCATCTTCAATAATCCAAAGACGATATTTATCTGCAATAGTTTT
>WNFY01012674.1_pt1 | contig 11815 bp, 8 predicted proteins | sample 5400091 | NCBI WGS metagenome assembly WNFY01 (sample SAMN13153364, study PRJNA577476) | soil metagenome | isolation source: 60 cm soil or saprolite under grassland replicate 1 | place: USA:California | collected 2016-06-15 | reverse complement strand
GTGCATACCCGGCCTTACAACCTTCTTTGAGCATCACCGCGTGCATGGAAGCGGCGAGATCATCATCGGGTATTGGCTGTCGGCCTTGCCTGATTTGCTCCGCCAACGGCGTGCCCTGATGAACTTCAAGCAGGTAGAACGACAGATGCTCTGGCCGCAGGCTGAGGGCTACCGCGATGTTTCTCCGCCAGCCCTCAAGCGTTTGTTTCGGCAGACCAGCAATAAGATCGAAGTTGACATTTTGAAATCCGGCCTTCCGCAAATCGCGGAACGTTTGTCGCGTCTCGGCGGCAGTGTGTGAGCGGCCCAGGCTGGCAAGTTCTCGATCGTCAAAAGTCTGAGCGCCGAAACTCGCGCGATTGACTCCCAGCCCCTTAAAGTCGCGCAATGTTTCAAGCGGCAGACTTCCGGGATTCATCTCCATCGTGACTTCCGCTCGGGATGAGACACTGAAGCGACGGTGTACTGTGGTCAGAATCTGTTCCACCTGCTTTGGCCGCAGCAGTGAAGGCGTTCCGCCGCCAAAGTAAATAGTGTCAACTTCAGGAAGCAGATTGCCATGGTTCGAGTCGCGAATGTCGCTGAGGATGGCCCGCACATATCGTTCAGCCAGATGTTCCTGATAAATGCCGGTGGCGAAATCACAGTAGGAACAGCGTGAGCGACAAAAAGGAATGTGAATGTAAAGGCCTGGTATGGTCATGAAAGACTGAGAGAAATTATAGCCTTAGCCAGGTTAACCCGAATAGCGCTGGGACAAAGCACCAGAGAATCAATGTTGACCATCTCGAATTCGAGGGCGCCTAGTTTCGGATTGCTCTCAGAAGGTTCGGCGTCTGACAGAGTTTCAATTTTTCGTTCAAAACCCTACCAATTTTTGGATTCTTCCTCCAAATTTCGGGGGAATAGCAAACTATCGATCCATGAAATTGAATTAGCTATAGGTTTTTGGCACAAACCTGCGACTGATGGACTTGTTAAGGATAGGCTAAGTTGCGGTGTCTCACGCGCTTAACAGCACACCTGCTTTCGAGACCGGGGTGGAATGGTCATTGCCTTAAAGATTTGCTGTACGCAATCGTACTCCTGTGGGTCAAAACCATTAAATAGGACCGAATGTTAGAACTGCGTTCGCCACCGGGCTACCCAGCCAGGTAGAAATAAACAATCCGCGCCGAAACGTTTCACAACAAGGAGAAGGCTTATGATTAAGGCAACAAGAGTTTTGATGCTCTTAGTAGCATTGGTCGCGTGTTTCTGTTTTCCCGCCTTAGCTCAAACATCCGGATCAATTTCCGGGGAAGTCAGGGACGAGAAACAAGCGGTCATCCCTGGTGCAACCGTGACAGTTCGAAACATCTCGACGAATGACTCGCGTACAACCCAAACCGAGGCGAATGGTCGCTATCACTTTGCCGGCATGCCGGTGGGCGCTTACGAGCTTACGGTTGAGACTTCCGGCTTCGCTAAACATCTTCAGTCGGGCATCACACTCGCATTGAACCAGAGCGCAGTGGTGGACGTCACGATGAAGCCCGGTGGGGTCCGGGAGGTCGTCAATATTGTTGAGAATGCGTCGATGCTGAACACCGCAACTGCTGAGGTGGGCACACGCTTTGACGAGCGCCGACTTTCCGAATTGCCGCTTGCTACCACACGCAGTGTCTATAACATCGCTTTGTCGGCTCCTGGTGTCAGCCAGCTAAATTCCGGTCAGTCCGCATTCGCCGGCGGCACAAATTTTTCTTCTAACGGCGGACGCGTGCGCTCGAACAACTTCATGATCGATGGACAGGACAACAATAATTTTGGTGTCGCGGGCTCGACAATACCACTCAACAATCCGGATCTGATTCAAGAGGTAAGACTGGTCACAAACCAGTTCAGCGCTGAGTACGGCCGCAACGCCAGCGCCGTTTTTAACGCGATCACAAAGAGCGGCTCTAATCAGTACCACGGGTCTGGTTTCTGGTTTCACAATGACAACGCATTGAATGCCTGCAGCAACACCCAAAAGGCCGGGGCCAATGGTTTTTGCAACCCGAACGCAACTGACCCATCTCATCGGAAGTCTCCATTCCGAATCGAAAACCAACTGGGTGGTACCATTGGCGGCCCCCTCCACCTGCCTCGCTTTGGAGAAGGTGGTCCAACATATATCAGCGGAAAAGATCGGACCTTTTTCTTCTTTGCGATCCAACGCTGGTGGGATCGTCAGCTCGGTGTGGGCCAGACTCTAAATGGCGCTCCCACCGCGGCCGGTAAACAGATTATCGAACAAGCAGCCGGCACCCTACCTCAGGTACGCGCGCTGTTGGATTTTCTCCCAGCCGCACAGACGCCTCTTGGAACAACCGCACTATTTGTTCGCAATGGGCAGACCTTCGTTGTGCCGCTTGGATCTTTGACGGGCTCGCAATCGTCAACCTACAACGACTGGCAAACTTCGATTCGTATTGACCACCGTTTGACGCCAAATCATAGCCTCAATGGCCGGTATATCTACCAGGATTCGGATGCTTTGGGCAGCATTCCTGGCGTGGCGGCTTCCCAGATAACACCTCCGGGTTTTTCCTCGATCGTTCCTTCGCGAACTCAGGGTGTAAATCTGCAACTCACCAGCGTGCTTTCTCCGAAGTGGATAAACGAAGTACGTGGGGCCTATCTACGAAGCGCTTCTGCGACCGTGGCTCTGGATCCCCGGTCGGAGTTGATCCCTTCCATCGAAATTCCAGAACTCGGCTTGTCCGGTTTCAATGCCGGGCCTACGCGCACGGCAATTGGTCTGGGCGTAAACCTGCCGCAGTCTCAGGTTAGGAATACTTACCAATTGCAAGACAACATTTCCTACACCAACGGCAATCACGCCTTTAAGTTTGGCGTCGATATTCGTCGCAACCAGTTGCATCAACTCTTCAAGCCTACTACCCGAGGGTTGCTTGAATACGCCACGTTGGATTTCCTGGTAAAGGACCTGGCTACGAGGGCTAACATCAATAAGGACCTGCCGGGAACGGCGCAGGTACTTCACAATGACTGGCACGACTTCTTCTTCTACGGCCAGGACGAGTGGAAAGTCAGACCAAACTTCACCTTGACCCTTGGTCTTCGCTACGAGAACGCAGGCCAGCCGATTCAGGACCTGGTTGACTTCAACAAGCCGGTAGTGGCACTGGCCAACAACGACCCGCGTTTTGTGGTCCAGCCGATTCCCGGGCGCGATAACAACAACTTCCAGCCGCGCCTCGGCTTCAACTGGAACCCGCGCACAAGCAACAGTGGCATCCTGGGCTGGATTACTGGAGGCGATAAGTTGGTACTACGTGGTGGCTACACGCGCACGAACGATTACGCCTTCACGAACATTGCCTTGAACATCTGGAGCTCATTCCCGTTCGTGGCGGCCGTTTCGTCGTTCCCGACTGTTTCGGCCCCTACCCTGAGCGGTGGGAACGCCACTGTCATAGCCAACGCTTACACAGTCCTGACTAATCCGCCGTTCAATCCGGACACGGTGAATCGAACAATCGTGGACAAAGATTTCCATATGCCCACGTACGATTCGCTTAGCTTCGAAGTGCAACGCGAGTTTACCCGCGACCTGGTATTGCGCGTTGGTTACGTTGGAACGAAGGGTACCGGGTTGTTTGAATCGGTCGATGCCAATCCGACGCGCATAGGCTGCACCGTAGCAACCGCCGCAAATGGGTTCTGTCGCACGATTCCGAACCAGGGGCCAACTCGCTTGCGCACCAACTCCGGTTCATCAATCTATCATTCACTGCAGTCGAGCCTGGAGAAGCGGTTAAGCCGGGGCTTCAGCGCGGGCTTTCACTACACCTACAGCACGTTCATCGACACCATGTCGGAAATCTTCAATGTGTCGTCTGGAGAGATCGCCGTTGCACAGAACTCATATGATCGTCGGGCCGACCGGGCGCGTTCGAGCTTCGATCGCCCGCAGCGGATCGCCGGGAACTTTGTCTATGAGTTACCTTACTTCCGCGATCAAAAGGGGTTCGTTGGTCACATCCTGGGCGGCTGGCAACTCAATTCGCAGTTCTCGCTGCAGAGCGGCTCGCCTTTCACACCACTCAACGGTTCCGATCCGGCGATCGCGCTCGCCAGCATCTCAGCTCTCGTTGGCAACGCGATCAGACCGAATCTGAATACGACCCTCGACCTTTCGAACATGAGCGTGGAAGAGATAGTGGCGGCTGGTGGCCGCTCGCTCTTTACTCCGATTACAGCGGCTCAGCGAGTGGGCAATGCCGGCCGGAACATCTTGCGCTCTGACGGAATCAACAACATTGATTTCGGAATTCTGAAGAACACGAGCATCGGCGAGAACCAAAGACTGCAGATTAGGGCTGACTTCTACAACGCCACGAACTCTCGTGACTTTGGTATCCCTAATTCAACCGTTACTTCCAGCAACTTCCTCAATCAGTGGGGAACTGACGGCGGAAACCGCCGAATCATCGTCGGGCTGCGTTACGTGTTCTAAATACTAACTGCGGCGAATGCCGCCGAATTGAATGGTTGGGCTGAACTCGCTTCAGTCCCACCCGTCAATAGCCGTGGGTGAGCTGGAGTGATACCCATGGAACAATTACCGGCCCGGATTCCGACCTGAACAGGTCTGTCGGAAAAAACAGAGAGCCGACCTGTTTATCGCGGACGCAAAGGGACGTGGGTTTCACCCCGTAAGGGGTGACATGTTCATAGCTCGTAGGCCCCGAGAACCTCGGGCGCGGTTCGGAGGGGCGGAACTCAACTTGACAAGTACTCAATCTAGTTTCATTCCGCCCCTCCGAACCGTGCATGATACTTCTTAGGTTCCGCTCTATAAACATCTCACTCCTGCGGAGTGAAGAACTCTCGTGATCAGTAGAATTCATCTTGCACCCTCGGGAACAAGTTCACGTGATAATTGCGCCTTCCGCGTTTCATTAAACGTTACGCTTCTTGACTGTCTCAGGTTAGCCAGCGGTGGTATCCTCATAATTGGGTTAGAAGGAGTACAACACCGTGAAAGTCGTCATCTCATTTCTATTAGTCGTGTTCAGTGCCTCCATTTCCTATCAACAATCAACAGTCCCACCTCAGAAAGGGACGGGTCCCGAGGTTGTCAAGTTCAGTTGGAGCAAAGAACGCATCGGCTGGGAACGTGATCCATTTCTTGGTCCTGTCGAAAACTTTGACGAAATGCGCTCCCGGGTCCGAAACGAAAAACGAGTCGACGATGCCAAACGAGGCGGCAATTCGACGGGCGCAGATCAGGTAAGGCGGGAAGCACGAGCTGATGCAGCGAACCTTGCACGGCAGCGCGAGTCAAAGAGCACCCCACGCTATATGTTTATGTATAAAGCGAGGGTGAAGAATAATGACATGACTGCGATTGTGGCGATTGACTGGGATTACATCTTCCTCGAGCGCGGAACTGAAAATGAAGTGGGACGCCAACAGTTCACGAGCGAAGAGCAGATTGGTCCAGGCAAGACCAAAGAACTAGTTGTCACTCTTAATAGTCCCCCAAGCCACACCATAAGCGTTACGTCACTCAACAAGGATGAGAATGAACAGCTCACTGGAAAGGTTGTACTGGTGCGGGTCAAGTATGCGGACGGGCGGATTTGGCCCGCTCCGTGAAGGCGAGAACCTGGAAGTCTTGTTAAGCCGGTATCGAATGATTACGTGACAATACGGAAGGCCCAACCAACCGACATAACCGTCCTCACACAAATCGCCCACGATGCCTGCGAAACCGGGGGCTATCCGGATGACTGGATCGAAAACTGCGACCTAAACGTCTCTGAGGAAGACTTAGAGAAAAAGCACGCTTACGTTGCCGAGCATGGGGGAGAGTTCCTGGGGTTTTACGTATTAACAAACGATCGTTCCGCGCTCGAGCAGATGTGGGTGGTCCCCGCACATTTCGGCACGGGCGTGGGTAAGGAACTCTTTCTGCACGCGAAGGAGATGATCGCGCGAAAGAAATCAGATTCAGCTTCTCCTTAATGCGCAACTCTTTGGAGTGCGGCGGCCCGGCGCCGCTCTGGCCCGTGTTGCGACTGCAACTTGCCGGCAGAGCACCACTCAAGATCCAGATCACTCATGATCGCAAGAACCGATATCAAACAAGCTTGCGTTTAGCCCACAGTAGGCCAAAGCGCTGCCAGGCCAGCGCACTCCAAAAGTATTACTCAGCGCAATCCGTGTTCGTCCTCCGCAGCAAGAGTCCAAAGCGCTCCTGATACTCTCGTGACGTAATGAACGAACAGACCATGCCGCGATAGTTGTTCGGCTCGCGGTTATTCAGCACATTCAACCAAAAGTTGTATCCACCCTGGTCCGGATCCCGATGCAAGTAGCCAAAGTACTGCATCAGCACAAATGCCGGATTGTATTCGCGCGTCTTAAAATCCGTAATCTCGATTACCTCGCGCACCACCTGCGCCCGGGTCTTTCCGGCATGCATCTCATCAGCGAACCGTTGCCGATCTGCAGTGAAAGGTGTAAGGCTCGCGATATCAAATAACTTATTGACAAATTGCTCAGGAATCTGCGAAGCCGGATACAGTTGTAGGAAAGCGGCACGCATCACCCAGTCGTTAACCAGCGCTTGCTTGTTGGCTTCGAGATTTGCTCCGGGGACGACGCGGCTGCGATCGGCGGCGAATTCTGAGAACAGCGGCTGGCGTCCCAACGATCCCTTGTAGAGGCGATAGACAAACGAGCCGGTATCCTGAAACTCGAGTTCGATAAAGAAAGCCGCTGATACTCCTATTCGGCGTGAATTGATACAGCGATTGTTGTTGGCACAGGTGGTAACCTGGCTGCTCCAATAGTCGAGGCCGCCACTGTCGGGTTCGCGTCCGAGAAAATCCAAATACTAATGCATCCTCGATAATGTAAACGCTGCCCAAACGGTCTACAGTCAAACCGTGCAGGAAAAGGTTGTCATCGATTGACAGTCCTTCGACGACCACTTCGTCCCGATCGCCACGCCCATCGCCGTTATCGTCATAAACGGCGAGCATCAACGTATCGTTCCCGGCGGCGTGAGAAAAAACGAGCCCACGGGAGTTGACCGCGATGTCGAGCGGAGAATCATCCGAGAAGCGATACGAATAGTAAGGAACGGGATCGAGGGTATCGGGAATACCGTCCGCGTTGGTGTCGCGAATAATTCTCAATTCGTCAGAGTGAAAGTCCGCAATCAACAGGTCGTTATTCGGTAACAGCGCCAGAGCATTTGCGTTATAGAGGCTGTTGTCACCAACACGGACTAACTCGCGCGAGAGTGAATTGTCAAAGCCCCCGGTATTTGTATCGCGTATCAGCAAGATAACACCGGGCGAGGCTTCGTTATTGGGATCACCAGGATTGGCAGCATTGTAATAGCCGCTGGAGGAAACGATCACAAACTCCCGTCCGGACCTGGAAGTGCCACTCACGACCGAGGCCGCCGAGGGTAGTGAAAAGTCGCGCTGCAGATCGTAGGTTGATGAGGTGTCAACCAGATAATCTCCGTTGGTGTCCAGGGCGACGACCAGAACCCCAACCAAGCTCTGGTTGCGCTTTGCTGAATAGACCTCGTACCGAGCGCCTGATGGTCCAACTGCGATGTCGAAAGACCCCGCGGCAAGATCAAACGTCGTTCGTTCATCGGCCGTTAGATCGTTATCCCGATCGACAAACTGTTCATCGGTTCCTGTCGAGGAATTCAAGGTGAATTGCGATGTGTGCAGAATCCGACTCAAGGCTGTGCCGGGAGCGATAAGAGTCGTTGCCAGAATATTCAAGCCCGGGGTCACGTTCACTCGTGCCAGGATAGGTGAGGATGACCTCGATTCACTGGAGTGGGTTCGCAACTGTCGTTCAGTTCGCGCAGGACGATAACCGCCTTTGCGACCATCTCCGTACGAGATCCGCTGACGCGCCGATAGCGCACGATTGAAGTCGGGCCTCAGTTGGGAGTCGATCGTCTGAGCGTTCGTCCCCATCGCAAAAAAGTAAGCGCTCAGAATGATGATCGATAGGAGAGTTAGGAAATAGATGATGAATCGCAGTATCTGCTCCATAACTCATTCCTCCTCCCATAGGTTCAACACCCAAAGTTTGAACTATATATACCGTCGCAGTGGAGTGAATTAGTTAGTCCAGCAGTGTCGGACGGTCCGGCTGCTCTGGTCGGTCAGGCTTCGACGGCTGTGACGGTGGATCACTCCGCGGTGGCGGTTCGTAGCGCTGCGGCGGATCATTCCGCGGTGGTGGATCGTTCCGCGGCGGCGGTTCGTAGCGCTGCGGCGGATCGCTTCGCGGAGCCGGCTGAGACCGCTGTCGCTCTTCATTCCGCTCTTCGCGCCGAGACGGCTCTCCACGCGTCGCCGGTGGCTCGTATCTTCGCTCGGGAGCGGGGGCCGCTTTCGGAGTTTCAACCTCTCGTCGTTGTTCCGTTGGCTCAACTCGTTGTGGACGTTTTGAATCGGACGGGCGCTCTTCCTGTCGCTGTCTGCTGGGACGGCTCGCCGGTGATTCTTCTTCGCTGGTCGACGGACGTGCCGGTACGCTTGCCGGTCTTTGCTCACGCGAATCACCAGCTGCGTCAGCGTTTGGATCTGTTCTAATCGTTTGCGGCGGTCGCGAACGTGCGGGCCGTTCGGATTGATTATTGTCAGCATCTCCATTCTGTTCAGACGGCTTCCGTCCCGGACGTGCGGGGCGAGCGACTGCGCCTGTCGGACGGGCTTCAGTAGGAACGGAGGTCGGGTTAACAGCAGGCGTCGTGGATCTCAGTTCGCGTCCGTTCAAGACGCGTGTACGCCGCAGTTCGTCATCAAGCGGAACTCCAGGCGTGCGGGTGGCCGCACCTGTCTCACGCGTCGGGATTTCCACTGCTGGAGTCACACGAGCGGGTCGGGCGACCGTAATGCGCCCTCCGCGATCGTCCACAGGATTTGTTGCTGCATATGCCGGTCTAACCGGTAGATCCCGTAAGGGCTCTTCGCTGATTGCGCGCCGCGCTAACACGTCGGTCGCGGCTTGCAGCTTGCCTGAGTCAGCGCCAAAGTCTTTCGCGGAGACTGTTGTAACAGCGCGCGCGTATGAAGGATTCACCCGGCGGATATTGGCAAGTTCATCTCTTCGCAGGGGCGTCAACCGATCGGGTATGCGGTAGTAAGTCGAGTGCGGATCGCGATGATAATAAGACAGTGGGTACCAGCAAATGTTGTTGCCGTACGAACTACCGAACGAAACAAAAGCCACCAGCGCCGGACGCCACCAGCTTCGATGACGGTAGTAGTGACTGCGCGGGCACCACGCCCAGTAATTGTTGTAATAGACCCAGCGGCCATAGTGATACGGCGCCCAGCCCCACGGTTCATAACCTACCCAGGTCCATCCGTATGGAGGACACCAGGTCCAACTGCCGTAACGATAGGGCGCCCAATTGTCGTAGTTGTTGATGATTGTGACATTTGGCCGCCAAAGCCAGCCGTATTCGTCTGCATAGGTCCAACTACCATAGGCATCCAGATCTTCTGCGCCCCAGACGTAGTTATCATAGTACTGGGTGTCGTAACGCAGCCTTTGCGCGAGATAGCGCTCGCGATCATTGACCCAGTGGTCCCAGGAGTCCGCGGAACGGGCGGCGATCAATTCCCAGTCGCCGGCTTCCTGTCCTTCGAAAACAAATTCAGCGGCGCGGCCATCGCGCAATGTGAAGCCCGACGTATCAGAATAGATGCGTGCTCTTCCGCCATCGCGAACAGTGAGACGCAGGCGACCTTCGCGGCCGACATCGATACGATACAAACCTTTCTTTTCAGCTGCCAGCGTAGTCTTGGGCGCATCAATTTCGAAGTATTCGTGATCGTGATCAAATCGAGCCAGACGTATAGTTGCGGTACCTTCAACCAGGCTGAGCGCCAGGCCTTCGTCACGGAGAGCGGCAATACGCAATATCGAGTTGGGACCCACGCGCACAAAATTGCGCGCGTCAATCTGAATTTCCGCGCGCGAGTGATCGGTTGTCGCCACCATGTCGCCTTCTACCAAGGGAAAGTTTAACTTGGCACGTTCCCAGTCGGTATTTCCGTTTCGCTTGAGATTAACCTCACCATCGATGAGGCTGATGCGGACCACACGTGCTTTGACGTCATAGTCGTCGGTGTACTCGTCGTCCGCGCGAACTACCATGTTGGGTAAAAAAAACGTGACTAGAAGAGAGAGAATGGAAACCTGCAAAGGTCGGGCTGAACGCATGGCTAACACTCCTTTTAGTTTTGTAGCGCAGGCGTCAGGCGCGCGGAGAGAGGAAATGTTAGCGCGCTTGGCGAATAGAGTTAGGCCCGCACGACAAGCATCCAGACCTGTCGTCTTCATCAGCACTATAGTCTGCAACGGGGCTTAATCTCTGCGGGTGCGCACGGCAAAGCTTATGCCGACACTTAAGAGATTCGGAATCGGGGAGTGGAGACTGACGAAGTGTCGAACGGAGTTGATAATTTTCAGGTTATATTTCGAGGGTGTTACGACTTGATGTGGGACGCTTATCCGAGATGGTGCAGGCTCCCGCACTATTTGGTGCTATGGGCCGGTATGTCTTCAGCTGAATTTGATGTGATCATACAGGGTTCATTTGGCGCCAAGACGAAGTCGAAAACCAGCTCGCACAAGAATTGGCGAACCTATGGTGGTCACTGGGGTCTTCCCAACTTCATAGCGCTGGTTAAAAACGTTCTCAGCGGCGACGAAAAGATCAAAGCGAGATGAAAGGCGCCGCGAAACAATTGCGTCTAACACAAAGTAACTGCCAAGCCGAAAGAGATTCTGATCGTCGTCAAACTGTGAACTCGATGCACGTGCCTGGACGCCCACCGTCGCAATTGAAGGATTGGTGTACTGCGCCTGAAAGGTAAACTGTTGCAGCGGCACCTGCGGAATTCTCAACCCTTCGAGCGCTGTGTTTGCTGGGAAGCGAACCACGGTGGCATCAGAAAAGAGGTAGCCGGCCGAAACCCTCCAGAACCGACTCAATCTGACATCAGCTTCGACTTCAACTCCTCGAGAGCGCGTTCGCCCAAGGTTCTGACGCTGTCTAGTAATCAGCGCCGGAGTCGATTGCAGTGTCACGTTGGCGACAGGCCTTGTAACCTCATCCCAAAACGATGTTCCGCGAATAACCAATCTGTCGTTCAGGGCTGTGACCCGCACTCCTGCCTCTCCTCCGGTCAAGCGTTCAGCACGCAAGTTCTCGTTCGCCAACGTCAACACGTTTCCTACGCGAAACGATCGGTACAGTTCATTCAGGGTTGGGGCGCGGAATGCGCGGCCTCCGGAGAATAGCAATGAGAAGCGAGAATTGAGTTTGTAGACCGCCGACAATTGCGGGTTAAATGCGGTTTCCGCCCTGTCAGGGAATTGAACGGCAGTGACCGGAGTGGCTGCAGTAACCGGCCTGGTGACGGAAAGCGCATTGAAGTTACGCCAATGATCGATGCGTGCCCCTACAATGATAAAAAAGCGCGAGCTTAACGTAACAAGATCCTCGAAATATCCGCCAAGGGTTTGCTCGCGGCCGCCCGCACCCACCAACGAGCTGGCCCGGCCGTTTACAAACACAATCTCATCACTGGCGCCGCGAATGGTATGGGACTCAAATCCCGCTACCAGGGTTTGCCTGTGCCATTGGGGGCTGGACCACTGGCTCGAGAAGCCGACGACCTGCGCGGGCACCCGCTGTACGCGCGTAAGTGTTTCACTACTCCGATCCGCGCTCACGGCGGAGAAACTCTGGTCGTACACT
>WNFY01005179.1_pt1 | contig 11816 bp, 5 predicted proteins | sample 5400091 | NCBI WGS metagenome assembly WNFY01 (sample SAMN13153364, study PRJNA577476) | soil metagenome | isolation source: 60 cm soil or saprolite under grassland replicate 1 | place: USA:California | collected 2016-06-15 | reverse complement strand
GGCTCGTGTACCAGCGGCTCGAATGCTTCCGGCCGGCGCTGTCGGACCTCCAGAACTATTTGCGGCGGCGCCCGCAGGCGCCGGACGCTTCGGAGATCCACGGCAAGCTCGTCGAGCTCAGGCAGTCCGCCGCGCGGCTGAATTGAAGGCGGCGTCAAGCCTGCGTCCTGCTAGAAATCCTCCCCGCTATTTCCGGATCAGCCGCAGGGTCTCGCGAGTACGAGCGGCAGCGCGTACGTGGCATCGGGGCCACCGATTCCAGCCTCGACGCATCGGGTAATCCAGACGGCGCATGTACTGGGAACCTTTCGAGCGGCGGTTCGATTTATGCCGCTGCGGCGGGCTTGCGGGATCGCCGAACGCGAACAAATTGTTTGGTAACAATACGATCCGCTCGATTCAGGAGATCCTTATGACATCCGAATATTTGACAGGTTGCTAAAAGCTTTCTTTTCCTGTACTTTATTTTTCAAGCACGGACGGCTCCACAAAATTCCGAAGCGCGTATTCGCTGACTTCGGAGTCGAAAGCGTAAATAGTCGTCCATCGTCGGCCAACCAGGTGCGCACGCCTGAGCCGAACGAAGTAGGGAGGGATCTAACTTAAGGGGATCCGAGTGATGCCGGTGTACCCGGAGCTGTTTACCGGACGGGTATGCCCTCGTATCCGCGATTTCGTCTCGGCGGATCACGCGGGCCCGTTCGCGGCGCACTGTCGACAGCGTCGGATGTTCGCGATGATTCCTGCGCAATTCGATTCGCCCGGTCCGGGCATCGATTTCCGATTCCAACGTCCAAGCGGTTTCCGCCCGCGGCCGGCGGGCGTCCTGAAATTTCCCGAAACCTCAGGGGGAAAACATGAAATCCACAAGACTTTCGTGCCTCGCTCAGCGTGCTCTCGGGCTTTGCGCCCGGTTTGTCCATCAGGCTGCTGACGTCGTTCGCCACACTGGACCCTGCGCGGCGCTGACGCCCTCGGCGTTTCCCGTCCTTTTACTGCTCTGCGCTGGTCTTTCCCATGCGCAGACGGCACTACAGGTCGCCTCAGCGAGCGGAGTGAACGCCGCGAGAACGGAATCTGTTCTCGACAAGCTTCCGCTTTCGTTCGAGATCAACCAAGGGCAGTTCGACAAACGGGTCAAATTCCTCGCTCGCGGACAGCGGCAGCGGGTGTTCGTCACGTCAGAAGGAATAGTTCTGGGGCTTCAAAACGGAGGGCGAAGCGGTGCCTCTGCAGTGGTCCGGCTTGAATTTCGGGGAGGAAACAAAGGCGCCGCGCTCCAGGGCATCGATCGCTTGGAGACGATCACCAACTATTTTTACGGAAACGACTACACCAAGTACATCACGACCGTACCGAATTTCGCGCGCGTGCTGCAGCGGGAAGTCTATCCGGGCATCGACGTAATCTACTATGGCAATCAGAAACAGCTCGAGTACGACTTCGTCGTCGCACCTGGTGCGGACGCGAAATGGATCAAGTTACAAGTGAGCGGGTACGAATCTGTGAGATTGTCCGAATCTGGCGATCTTTTGCTTACAACGCATGGTGGTGAGCTGGCCTTGAAAAGGCCGCGGGCCTACCAGGAGCACGACGGCCAGCGTGTAGAGGTGCCTGCAAGATATGTCCTAAAGAGAAATCAAATTCAGTTCCAAGTAGCCACCTACGATTCGCGCCGCCCACTCACTATTGATCCTATGGTCAGTTATTCGACCCTTTTTGGAGGATCCGCTAACGAGACCGGACATGGGATTGCGGTGGATGCGAGCGGTGCCGTGTATATCACCGGCGAGACCGCGTCCACCGATTTGCCCGTGCTAAGCGCCTTTCAAAGCAAGCTGCTGGACGCCCTCGATGCATACGTGACCAAGCTGAATGCCGGCGGCACGGGCTTGGTGTACTCGACGTATCTGGGCGGACGCAGCGGAATCAGTAGCGGCTCGGGAATTGCTGTCGATACCGCAGGCAATGCGTATATCACCGGCTCGACCAATACATCGCAATTTCCCGTGACCCAGGGGGCGTATCAGACGGCAATGCTAGCGGGCAATGCAAATACGGGTTTCGTTTCCAAATTGGGGCCTCAGGGCAACACCCTGATCTACTCCACGTTTGTAGCGGGAATCTACAGTGGTGGAGGCCAGATTGCGGTCGATGCAAACGGCAATGCGGTTCTTGCAGGCACCGGAGCGCCCGGTTTCCTGACGACACCGGGTGCGTTCCAAGCGGCGTGTAGTGGAGACGGTATCGATGCCATCGTACTCAAGCTGAATTCCACGGGAACGGCAGCCATTTACGCAACGTTCCTGGGAGGAAACCAAGAAGACATTAGTAGTGGAGTCGCTTTCGACTCGGCCGGGAACGCTTATGTGGCGGGCTATACGCGCTCTACGAATTTTCCTGTCGCTAACGCCTTGCAATCGACGTTGAGGGGGCCGCAAGACGGCTTCGTTGCCAAGTTCAGCCCTACGGGTGCGTTCGTGTACTCCACTTATCTGGGTGGATCTAACGCGGATTTCATCGAGGGGATTGCCGTCGATTCTCAAGGTAACGCTTACGTCTCCGGTGGTACCAAGTCGCTCGATTTCCCAGTCGTGCGCTCCCAGCCCGCGATCATTTCCGACTTTGCTGTATTCATCGCCAAGATCAATGCGACGGGTAATGCCCTGGTCTATTCCGGAACATTGTCGGCAAACGGGGTCGCGATGCTGGGAGGTGGGGGTGTCGCGGTCGATGGAGCGGGCAACGCTTACGTAGGCGGTAACGCCCAACTTACGCAGTTCCCCCAAGTTGATCCGATCGTGAACAACCTTCCCAATTTCACACAAGCCTTGCCCTTTGTAGCCAAGGTCCAGGAACTGTCCATGGCGACACTTACCTATTCGACTGTGTTCGGGATTCCAGGCCAGCCTGCAGGACAAGCATTTGGAATAGCGATCGACGCCAATGCCAATGCTTATGTCGTGGGTTACATATCAAACGGGCCGTTCCCGACGACGTCGGGAGCTTACCAGCACGTACTAAAGGGATCGGCCGGGCTTCAGCAGGATGCTTTTGTGTTCAAGTTGAGTCCGGGCAGATTCACCACGAAATTGTTTTTCTCGCCGGCAACGCCGACCAGCGCCGATACGATCACTCTCAGCGCGGCGGTGACGAATACGGCACCCGGCGGGACCGTCACCTTCAGCAGCGACGGCAATCCTATAGCAACCGTACCCGTGTCCGGGGGAGGTGCAGTGCTGACCTTAAATCTGCCCGCGGGCGTTCATCAACTCACCGCCGTCTACAGCGGGGACGGCAAGGTCTCCCAGCCGCTGTTTCTGCCCGTCAAACAGGCAACCACCAACTAATGCAACGATCGCCCTGGCAGGGGGAGTAAACATGCGCAAGGCACAATATCAGGTGGGTACGTGGACTGCATTTCTTGCGCGAGTCGCGTGCGCGATCCTGCTGCTGGCAGGTTCCGGGGTCGCAAATGCTGCGGCAAACAAACCGCCGACAGTAACGCTGACTTCGCCGACCGACGGCGCAAGTTTCTTCGCATCTGCAACAATCGGGCTGGCCGCGAATGCGAGCGATTCTGACGGGTCGGTGGTCCGGGTCGACTTCTTCCAGGGCACTACTCTGATCGGCACGTCCACCACGCCTCCCTATACCGCGACTTGGAGCAATGTTGCCATCGGAAGCTACACGCTGACCGCAAAAGCGACCGACAACAAGGGCGCTGCCGCGACTTCTGCGCCTGTTTCAATCACGGTAAATTCTGCGACAGCGCTTGTCATCAATACCCCTGCTAGTGACGCGGCAGTCAATATCAGTGCAGGCGTGGCGGTGTCGGGCACGTTCGAGGGGACTGCCGACAGCACTATCTTTGTTGACGATGGAAACAGTTCTGTCCTTGCAACAATCAGTGGGAACAGCTTTGCCGCGACGGTGCCTGCTGCCATCGGCGCCACGACCATAACTGCCAAGCTCAGCCGCACGGACAATACTTCAGCAGCCAGGAGCATTTCCGTGATGGGATATTCGGTTCCTGTCGTCGCGTTCACGGCTCCATCGAGCAGCACCTTCCTTGCCCCGGCCACCGTCACGTTTGCCGTGGATGCAAAAGCACCCGGCGGCTCGGTCACGAAGGTCGATTTCTTCAACGGCAGCACCTTGGTGGGGACCGTCCCGAAGCCCCCGTACCAGATCACTTTGTCCAATCTGGCAAAGGGCACGTACACAATTTCGGCAAAGGCCACGAGCGATCAGGGGCCGGTGGGAAGCGCCTCCGACACGATCGTCGTTCAGGGCCCCAACGTACCGCCCTCCATCAGCATCACCTCGCCCGCGGCGGGCGCGACGTTCAATGCGCCTGCCACCATTCCGATCACGGTGAACGCGACCGATTCGGACGGTACGGTGACGCTGGTCGGAATCTTCGCCAACGGCACCTTGATCAGTGCCTCGAGCGTCGCGCCGTTCGGCTTCACCTGGTCGAACGTCGGCGCAGGCTCCTATGCGCTCACCGCGAGCGCCACCGACAACAGCGGCGCACAGACGACTTCCGCGCCGGTGTCGATCACGGTGAACAATCCGCCCATGGCGATGCTCACATCGCCCGTGCAGGGCGCATCCTTCAGCGCGCCCTCCACCGTCACGCTGACCGCCAATGCCACGGACACCGACGGCACGATCGCGCGGGTCGAGTTCTATCAGGGCACGACGCTCATCGGTGCTTCGACCACGGCGCCCTATGCGGTCAGCTGGTCGGTGATTGCGCCGGGAACTTACACGCTCACCGCCAAGGCGTTCGACAACCAGGGTGCGAGCGGCGTTTCGGCCCCGGTCACCGTCACAGTCAGCGGCTCGATCACCTATCTGCACAACGATTTCGCCGGCAATCCGATCGCTGCGACCGACGCGAACGGAAATCTCCTCTGGAAAGAGAATTTCCGGCCGTACGGCGACCGACTCAACAACCAGGCAGCGGCCGCCGGCAACCGGCAGTGGTTTGCGGGTAAGCCCGCCGATGCAGACACGGGGCTTTCCTACTTCGGGGCGCGGTATTACGACCCGACACTGGGGAGGTTTATGGGGGTAGACACAGAGGGCTTTAATGAGAAGAGCCTACACACCTTTAATCGGTATGCATACGGAAATAACAACCCATATAAATATATCGACATAGACGGCCGATTCTCGATTCTGGAAATTGGCGTCGTAGCCGCAATTCTAGGAGTTGGTGGCTACATTATCACGAATAGCCCCCAACCAGTATTGCCAGGTAAGAAGGCGGACACTGACGCAGCAGGATCAAATCTTCTGACGACCCCTGGAGTGTCAGAATCGGGTGGCCAATTGCCAGGCTTCTCTCAACTGCTCGAAAAACTTGGGAATCTAATCTTCAGTGAGAAACAATCGGGTGGGGCATTCCCAGATCGCCCCTTGCCGAGAGATCCTAAGACCGGAAAACCGGTTCCGGAAACGGACGCCCCCCACACCCAGCTCGGAACACGTGGGACAGGAGAGCGTAAGTATCCTCAGGCGCGCGAATTTGGGGAACAAGGAAAACATGTACGGGATATCGATTTCACAGATCACGGAATGCCTGATACGCATCCCAATCCGCATCAACATCGGATTGATCCGCAAACTGGAAAGAGAGGCGGGCCAGAACCGCTTCAGTAAAGCCAGGAATGAAGCAAACGATACGGATTGCAGATAAAGACGACCGTGGAATTCTGATCGGACTTCCTCGTTTGTTAGATATCTTGGAACCCGAAGGTTCCCAGCTTTCTTGGGCGATGTTTGATCTTTGGATTACTGGTCTTAGTGAAGGGGAGTCCGTTTTTGATCTTGAGCAGAAAAGTCGGAAGGTGCCAAAAGGAATTTGCGTTAGTTGGAGGGAATTGCAGAAATTTGCAGAGACGGTGACGCAGGTAATTGAAGGAGTTTTCGTTGGTTGTGGTTACAGCGACGCAATTCCAGACCGCGCTGATTCCGATGCCGTTCGAGAATGTAATGTGGTGATAAGAGCAATAGACAGTTCTTTTTGGGAGATCACGGTTGACCAAGATCGTTTGATGAGACGCTTGCAGGACGCCTTTCCGACTGCAACGAGCATTACGGGGATGTAATGGTGAACGACTATGGTTTCGCGTTAATCGCGATAAAGGCATTCTTGGTAGCCTTCAAGAGTTGTCCGTTTCCATGTGCAATGGAGATTGGGAACATACCTATGGAATGACGATTGAAACGGTCGACAATGGCAACCAAACCAGTAGGAGTTGGATTGGAGATTTAATTTGAATTGTCGTGTGGCGGAAACGGTTGTGTCAACAAACGCGCCGATGAGGTCGGATTTGGAGAGAACCTTATGAAGGCAACTACAGCAAGACTTGCACTGGCGACGATTTTCCTGGGCGGTTTCAGCGGTGCTGTCTTCGCCGACGGCCAGGACGAGCCCATTCCAAGCTTCTACCAGGAGCCTGGCCTCTCGCGTACGCGCGACTACATCAATCAGCACGCAAACGAGCACATCGACCCCTACACCGGGAAGCTGCAATGGCACTACGTCGATCTGTTCATCCCCGGCAACGGCGGGCTGGATCTCAAGGTGCAGCGCTCCTATTCAACTCCGTACGTTCCGGATTTCACGAGCCCGCCGTGGGAGCCGACCGTGGTCGGTCTGGGCTGGACGATGCATTACGGGCGGGTGTTGCGCAATGCGACCACATTGATCTGCGATAACGTCAACGGGCCGCAGGTCAACCCGGTACTCGAGCTGCCGGACGGCGGCCGGCGCGTTCTATACCTCGCACTGGACGGCATGACGTGGATCACGACCGATTTCTGGAAAGCGCAATGCGACCTCAGCGCGCCGGGCAGCGGGCTCGATGTGTTTTCACCGGACGGCACGCGCTACGACATGACGACCCAGGGACCCCAGGTCGGTACGGCGCTGCATCCGCAGAACACCTATTACGTCACGAAGATCACCGACCGCAACGGCAACTCGATGAGCGTCTCCTATACGCTTGTCAATAATTTGATGGCGGTATCCGGCGTCACCACCAGCGACGGGCGGTCGATCACCTTCAATTACGCCGGCAACGTGCTCGACAACATCACCGACGGTACGAGGACTTGGAAGTACGTCTATGTCGCTGGCATCGCGGGCGGTTACCCGTACCTCACGGAAGTGGACCGTCCCGACGGGACCAGTTGGAAGTACGACTACAACCAAGGCACAACGGGAAGTCCCGGCGATTACTGCATCCGCCGCGTCACCTACCCGCAGGGCGGAACCATCGACTACACCTACGCTTTCGTGTTCTTCGCGCAGAATCCGTCGATTCCGCGCAGCACGGTGGTGACGCAAAAAGTCGCCAAGCCCAGCGGAGCCGCCAGCCCCGGCCAGACGTGGACCTGGAGCTACACGCCGGCGACCCAACCCGTCACGGTCAACCCGGACGGGACTTTCGATTTTCAAGTTCCGCCCAGCGCGGCGCAGGCGGCGACGGTCGACCAGACGACCGTCGTCGGACCGGACGAGAACCACACTTACTATCACTTCGGCTACAACAGTGCCGTTTCCGGGGCGACATATCTGATCGGGTTCGCAATGGGAAACTCCAGCCCTGTGCAAAACGAGGGCTTCGGCGCGGCACCGACCCAGATCTCTAACCAGCCCAACACCCGCCCCGGGGGCACGCTTGTTTCCGACGCCGTTACGTATGCTCCCTTGACCACGTTCCACGCAATCGGACGGGCCGGGGAGTCGTTTTCGACCGTCTACAGCAACTTCGACAACTTCGGCAACCCGGGGACCATCAACGAGACGGGATCCAACAGCAGGACGACGAACCTGACGTACTTCGTCGACCCGGTGAAGTGGATCATCCACCTCAAGAAGGATGAGACTGCAACTGAGAACGGCGAGACGCTCGCGATCACGCGGACTTTCGACGCGAACGCAAACCTGCTCTCGGAGACTCGCGCCGGGGTGACGACAAGCTTTACTTACACCGCCGAGGGCGACTTGGCGTCGCGCACCGACGCCCGCCTCAAGACATGGAGCTATTCGAACTACTTCCGGGGTATTTCTCAAACGGAAACGCAACCGGAGGGGGTGATTGTCACCCGGGCGGTCAGCCCTGCGGGCAACGTCACTTCGGAGACGGACGGAGAAAGCTCGACGACCAGCTTCACCTACGACGACCTCAACCGCGTGACCTCGATCAACCACCCGCTCGGCAATCCGGTCGGCGTCGTCTGGACCGCAACCACGCGCACGGTGACGCGCGGGTCGTACCGGGAGCTGCTCACCTACGACGGGTTCGCACGCGAGGCGAGCGTGCGGCACACCGACACGGGGGCGGGGGAGACGATCACGCAGAACTACAGCGTCGATTCCCTGGGTCGCCGCGTGTTCGCGTCCTATCCTAACGGCACGCTGGGGACGGGTTTTATCTATGACATGCTGAACCGGCTGGTGTTCGTGCTCCATGACAACACCGCCGGGACCACGTCCTTCTCGAGCTTCCGGCGGAACCAGTATTTTTCCAATCAGATTCAATTAACCAACGAGAACAACTTCGTATTTGTGTTTCATTATCGGAGTTACGGCGACCCCAACAAGCGCGACCTGATCTCGATCTTCGATCCGCTCAGCAACTCCGAGAACACCCTCATCGCCCGGAACATCGCGGGGCAGATGATTTCGGTCACGCAGGACGGTGTGGCGCGCAGCTACGGCTACGACACGCGCTTCTTCCTGACCTCGATCACCGATCCGGAGACGGGGGCCACGATAATCGGTCGGGACGAAGTCGGCAACATGACTTCCCGCCAAGTCGGCGCTTCGGGCGTGACGAGCTACACTTATGACGGCCGCAACCGGCAGACCGCGATCACCTATCCCGCGGGAACGCCCAGCGCCACCTTGACCTACTTCAAAGACGACAAGCTGAAGTCGACCGACAACGGCGTGGCCCGATGCGATTACGCGTACGACGCCAACAAGAACCTGACGAGCGAGACGCTGACCGTGGGGACGAAGACTTTCCTCGCGCAATACACCTACGACGGCAACGATGCCCTCGCCACGCTGGTCTACGGCTCGGGGAAGACCCTCACGTATGCGCCGGATGCGTTCGGTCGGCCTCGGCAAGTCGCTCCTTACGTCACCTCGATCGCTTACCACCCCACCGGCCAGCCGAGCAGCTTTACCTACGCCAACGGCATCCAGACCACGATCGGGCTGAACACCCGCCAGTGGCCCTCCACGCTGCAGATCGCGAAGACCGCAAATCTGTTCAACATGACCTATCTGTATGACCCGCTGGGAAACGTCGCGTCGATCGGCGATGCCGTGGACAGCTCCTACAACCGCACCATGGGATACGACCCTCTCGACCGAGTGACAGGCGTGGGCGGACCATGGGGCTCGGCCACCCTGTCCTACGATTTCCGCGGGAATATCACCAGTCAGAATTTCGGGGTCTTCAACCTGAGCTATACGTACGATGCCGCGACACAGCGCCTGACCTCGGTGAGCGGAAGCAAATCCTACACGCTCGACTACGACGCGTACGGCAACGTGACCGGCAACAGCATGACGACTTTTGCCTACAACGACGCGCCGAACATGCGCTGCGCAAACTGTGGTCAGCCGAACGAAATTCTCTATGACTATGACGGCAAGAATCAGCGCGTGCACCAGCTCAAGGGCGGCGTGGACACGTTCTTCGTCTACGGAAACGGCGGGCAACTCCTCTGGGAAGAAACGCCCAACACCAGCCTGAAGGAATACATCTATCTCGGCGGCAAGCAGGTCGCCGTCCGGGAGCAGGCGCTGCCGTAGGCGCCGGAAGAGGAGAAGAATTCGTGAAAAGGTTTCTCGCCGTCCTTGCCGCAACAGTCTGCATTTTAGCCTCGTCCGAGGCGGTGAGCGCAGACCCGTCGGCCGGGGACAAAGGAACTGGCGATAGCGCTAAAGCTCAACAGAAGTCCACCGTGAAAAAGAAAGAGCCGGGCGCCAAGGCAAAAGCCAAGCAGAAATCCGCCGCCAAGAAAGGGCCGGGCAAGAAGGGCAAGGGACAGCAGAAAGCGGACGCCGCCAAGCTCCCGCCCAGCCCACCCACGCCTCCGGCGGTCCCGGTCAAGGGTGGGGGCGCCGTCAGCGCGACGCCGGGCTCCGGCAAGGCGCCGCTCAAGTTCAATCCCAAGGGCGAGCAGAAGCCTTAGCTGCCGATCCGGCAGCGGTTCATTTCGCGGTATTCGTCTGCGCGAGGCGAGCTTCGATTTTTTCCAGAACCTCGCGCTTCAATCCGAGCGCAAAGAAAAGCTCCGTCACGAGAAAAATCGGCGCGATGAATATCTGGAACAGATTGTCGGCGAGCGCCGGCTTGCGGCCTTCGAAGACGTGGCCGACCAGCTGGAACATCCAACCCCCGACGAAGAAGGCCCCGAACCAGATCCAGCCCGAAGCGACACCGGTCCCGGCAGCGAGCTCCGCGGCGTAGAGGAGCGCAAACGATATGACTCCCGTTGCCAACCCCACCGAGATGTCGAGCAACAGGTAGTACGCGAGGACCGCTCCAAGAAAGACGTGAGCGAGCGTGACGCCGGCCCCGAGCGGGACCCAACTCATCGGAATCAGGATCGCAAAGACGATCGCCGGGACGCCGATGAAATGCGTGAGCCCGTTCCAGCGGTTGCGGTGGTAGGCGGCGTAGATCGCCATCTGCTCGTCGAGGGATTTCACCTGGTCATCGGTCCTTTTGCCGGACATCTTACGCCTTGTGCCGGCGCGTATTCTGCGCCGCGGGGCGCCGAAACCGTTCGCGGAATTTGGCGTCGACGGGAAGCCGCTATAATTCAAAACTTTGCGTTTGTTCTCCGGCTTCATGCTGCTTACCCACGGCGCTTCCGACGCCACGCTGCCACCGGTCGCGCTGACCGTGGGCAATTTCGACGGCATTCACCTCGGGCACCGGGCGATGCTCGAGCGCCTCGTCGGCGAGGCACGCAGGCGCGCTCTGGTCAGTTGCGTGCTGACGTTCGAGCCTCATCCGCGGGAATTCTTCGCGCCGCGGTCGGCGCCGACCCGGCTCGCCTCTTTGCGAGAAAAACTCGAATTGCTCGCGGCTCACAAAGTCGAGCGGGTTCATGTTCAGCGCTTCGCGAGGCCGTTTGCCGCGCTCGAGCCCGGGGCCTTCGTCGAGCAGGTGCTCGCGCAACGGCTCAAGGCGCGCTGGATCCTCGTCGGCGAGGACTTCCGGTTCGGCGCGAAGCGCGCGGGCGACCTCCCGCTCTTGAAAAGTCTCGGCGGCCGCTGCGGATACGAGGTCGAGATCATGCCGGTCGTGACGCGCGCCGGCGCGCGCGTGTCGAGCTCGGCGGTCCGCGCCGCGCTCGCCGGCGGCGAGCTCGCGGCGGCCGAAGCGCTGCTCGGCCGGCCGTACAGCATCAGCGGGCGCGTCGTCCATGGGAGAAAGCTCGGGCGCGAGCTCGGCTTCGCCACCGCCAACGTGCAGCTCAAGCACAACCGCCCCCCGCTCACCGGCATCTACGCGGTGAGGGTGCACGGCATCGGCGCCGCCGCCCGCCCGGCCGTCGCGAGCCTCGGCGTGAGGCCCACGATCACGGCGAGCGGCCGCGCGGTGCTCGAGGCGCACCTGTTCGATTTTTCCGGCGACCTCTACAGGGCGCACGTGCGCGTCGAGTTCCTGCACAAGATCCGCGACGAGGAGAAGTACTCCGACCTCGATGCGCTCAAGGCCCAGATCGGGCGCGACTGCGAGGCCGCGAGGAGCTTCCTCCTGGAT
>WNFY01020743.1_pt1 | contig 11818 bp, 10 predicted proteins | sample 5400091 | NCBI WGS metagenome assembly WNFY01 (sample SAMN13153364, study PRJNA577476) | soil metagenome | isolation source: 60 cm soil or saprolite under grassland replicate 1 | place: USA:California | collected 2016-06-15 | reverse complement strand
TATATCCAGAGCTGGTGCGGCGTGGCATCGTACCAGACATGGTGACCGACCAGACCTCGGCTCATGACGCGCTCAACGGCTATATTCCTGCCGGTCTCTCGCTGGAAGAAGCTGATGATTTGCGCCAGCGTGATCCACAAGCCTATATTCAACGATCGATGGCCTCAATGGTAATCCATGTACGCGCGATGCTTGCTATGCAAAAGATGGGAGCAGTCGTTTTTGACTACGGCAACAATTTGCGTGGACAGGCACTTGCTGTCGGTGAAACTCACGCCCTGGATTTTCCGGGCTTTGTCCCCGCCTATATACGCCCTCTTTTCTGTCGTGGCAAAGGCCCATTTCGCTGGGTAGCGCTCTCAGGGGATCCCGAAGATATCTATCGCACCGACGAGGCTATACTTGATCTCTTCCCTGAGAATGAGGCGTTGCATCGCTGGATAACTATGGCCCGACAAAAGATCCAGTTCCAGGGTCTGCCCGCGCGCATCTGTTGGCTGGGCTATGGCGAACGTGACAAGGCCGGACTGGCCTTCAACGAACTGGTCAGAAAAGGTATCGTCAAAGCTCCCATTGTGATTGGCCGCGACCATTTGGATAGCGGCTCAGTGGCCTCGCCCTATCGGGAAACCGAGGCCATGCGCGACGGCAGCGACGCCATCGCCGACTGGCCCCTGCTCAATGCCCTGTTGAATACGGCATCGGGCGCGACATGGGTCTCCATCCATCACGGTGGTGGCGTGGGCATCGGCTACTCCATCCATGCCGGGCAGGTGATCGTGGCCGATGGGACGCCGGAGGCGGCTGAACGCCTCGCGAGAGTTCTGACCAACGATCCAGGCACAGGTGTGATGCGTCACGTCGATGCCGGGTATGAAGAAGCCAGAGAATGCGCGCAGGAACGCGGGGTGAAGATCCCGATGTTGTAGTTGAACCTTTCTTCGTTTTGGATTCGAGGGCGGCCGCAAGGTTTCCCTCTCCCTATTGTTAGGGCCGTTTATCCAACACACTCAAAATAGAGCGCAAAGAGAGCATCGTAGCGTAGACGACCGATCGCGTCGGCGCCGGCGATAAAGCGGAGCGGAGGCGGTTCTTCGCTCGTGATCGTCTCGTTTTCAGAAACGTGCCTGTCCCTCTATGGCCGGACCATGACCTTCAGGGCTGTGCGCTGATCCATCGCCGCGTAGCCCGAGGGAACGCCATCGAGATCGACGGTGAGATCGAGCACAGGTGAAGGATCGAGCCGTCCGGCCAGCACATCGGCGAGCAACTCGGGGAGAAACGCCCGAACAGGTGCCCCCCCACCTCGGAGGGCTATATGGTTAAAAAAGAGTCGCAGAAGATTGATCTGTTCGCTGCCATGGGGCACCCCGACGTAGCCGATGCTTCCTCCTGGACGGGCGATGGCAATGGCTGTATCCATCGCCTCCTTCGCGCCAACGCACTCCATCACCGATTCCGCTCCCCCTTTTGTCAACTCGATCACTTCCTGCTCAGCCTGCTCGCCGCGACTCGTGACGAGGTCGGTGGCGCCGAAACGGCGGCCCAGGGAGAGGCGGCTCTCTTGATGCCCCAGCAGGATGATACGTTCCGCTCCCAGGCGTCGTGCCGCCAGCACCCCACATAAGCCCACGGCCCCATCGCCGACGATGGCAACCGTTCCCCCCGCATGCACCCCTGCTAACAAGGCTGCATAATGGCCTGTTCCCATCACGTCCGTCAGAGGAAGGATGGCCTTGAGCAGCGCTTCATCTCCTTCAACGCTCTTCGGTACGACGACCAGCGTGCCATCGGCAAAGAGGGCACGAATCGCTTCGGCTTGTCCTCCATTGTCCCCCTGTCCCCAAACGCCGCCATGCAGGCAGTTGGTGTAGAGTCCTTTGTGACAGAACTCGCAGGTGCCGTCGGAAAAGGCAAACGGTGCGATCACCCGGTCTCCCCGCTTGATGGTCGAAACCTGAGAGCCCACCTCTTCCACAATTCCCATCCATTCATGGCCCAATTGCCCCCCTGGTGGAAAGGGGTCTAGCCCTCGATAGGGCCATAAATCTGACCCACAGATTGCGGCGTGGGTGATGCGAACGACGGCATCCGTTGGCTCCTGCAGTGCGGCATCTGGGACTTGTTCGACCCGGACATCGAAAGGGCCGCGAAAAACGGTTGCACGCATATGCTTCTTTCTCCTTTTTTCTCATCTTCCCCTCAACCACGAAGAACGTCGTGCGAGGGGAAGGGTAAACGACATGCCAGAACCGAGCTGGCACCTCACGCGAGTGGGACTTCGACGGCCACGTCGAGCTTGGGGTAGTAGGACTGCACGTTCCTCCCGTACTTGTCTCGGAACTTCTGGGCGACCTCGCCGATCTGCGCCTCGTCGGTGAGAAGACAGGCGCTCGTGGTGAACGTCTTCCCACGGGCCTCCAGGCGGATGGTCGGTGTCTTGCGCACGTTTTTGTACCAGTCGGTCTCTGATCCCTTTCCTGGAAGCAGAGAGAGCTTTTCGCCTTCCAGGATGAACCAAACGGGATAGGAAAAGGATCGACCGGACATTCGACCGGTCACGGTGATTTCGATCTCGTTGGTCCTCTGCACTGCAGAGCTAAAATCTGTGCGTGCCATAGGAGTCTCCCTGGTGAATGTACAACCTTCGAGTGTCGCGAACCGAGGCGTGAGCCATGCGAACATCCGCTCAGAGACCGGTCATTCGCTCTAGATGTTCGGGATACCGATCCCCTTGTACCGTGATCTTTGAAATGGCACTTTTGATCTCCCGCAGATCGTCGGGCTTAAGTTCGACGGCAAGTGCGCCGATATTCTCATCTAGGCGCTCGAGCTTGCGGGAGCCCGGTATGGGAACGATCCACGGCTTCTGAGCGAGCAGCCAGGCGAGCGCGATCTGAGCCGGTGTTGCTCCCTTCTGTTCTCCGATCCTGGCAAGCAGATCAATTACCGCCCGGTTTGCTTTCCGCGCCTCCGGCGTATAGCGAGGGAGGCGGCTGCGGATATCAACACTGGCGAAGGTCGTGTTTTCGTCGATCTTTCCCGTGAGATAGCCCCTGCCCAGGGGGCTGTATGGAACGAAGCCGATACCGAGTTCCTCGCATGCAGGCAGCACTTCCTCCTCAACGGTTCTCCACCACAGCGAGTATTCGCTCTGAACTGCCGTGATTGGCTGGACCGCGTGAGCGCGACGGATGGTTTCTGCTCCTGCTTCAGAAAGGCCGAAGTGTTTCACCTTCCCTTCCTCAATCAGTTCCTTCACCGCTCCCGCCACATCCTCGATGGGCACGTCCGGGTCCACACGGTGCTGATAGAACAGATCGATGGTCTCGACCACCTGCTCGCGCAAGGGAGCAAGCGCTTCGCCCACCAGTTCTTCATTGGTGAACGGGCCGTAGACCTGGGCGGTGTCGAAAAAGGTAATGCCGCGTTCGACTGCCGACCGGATCAGTGCGATCATCTCCTGCTTGTCGGGAATCGGGCTTTCATCATGGCTCATTCTCATGCAACCGAGCCCAAGGGCCGAGACTTCCAGGTTATTGTTTCCAAGTGTGCGCTTCTGCATTTGCTGACCTCCTCTTTTTATTTGTCTTGTCTCCTGTCTTTGCGTTCCAGATCGGAACGTTCTTCCTCCACCATCAGCCCTGGTATTGTTCGTCGCTGACCGGTTCCATCCAGTCAACGACCTTGCCGTCAAGCTGTTCCTGAATGGCGATGTACGTCACGGCTGTGGTTGGCGTGGCACCGTGCCAATGTTTCTCACCCGGCGGGAACCAGATCACGTCCCCTGGTCGAATGTCCTCGATGGGACCACCCCAGCGTTGGACCCGGCCAGAGCCAGCCGTCACGATCAGCGTCTGGCCCAGCGGGTGGCTGTGCCATGCTTCCCGAGCGCCGGGTTCAACCGTGATACTCACCCCGACCGCACGTGCCGGAGCGGGTGCCTCGAACAGGGGGTCAATGCGTATCGTGCCGGTAAAGTACTCGGACGGTCCCTTCCCGGAAGGCTGTGAGCCACTTCTTGTGATGTCCATGTGCTCAATTCCTCCACCATGCCTACAAAAGCAGAGAGGCATGTTCTCTGTCTGGTGGTAATTATAGACGCACCGAAGCCCTGGGTGGTAGAATAATTAGCGCAAATGATTGTCTGATTCTGCACATCTTGCAGATGGATGATGGAGAAACCAGAGAAGAGGTTCCGATGCATGTGATGATCCACAAGCCTGCAGAACGCGAGGCCCAGCTGATGCAAGCCCACCGCGAGGAACTGGTGGAGCGGATTGGGCGAGCCATGCGCGAAGATGGGACCACCCAGCCGTTCCCAGGGCTGCACCTGTACCGCCGCTCCTCGCCTCTGGAACGGCTTCACGGTGTGAGCGAGCCATCCGTGGCCGTGATTACCCAGGGCAGCAAGGAAGTCCTTCTGGGCGAGAACCGCTACCGGTACGGCCCGTCACAGTATCTGCTGGCCACCGTCGAGCTGCCCACCATCCGCCGAGTTCTCGAAGCCTCGAAGGAGCGGCCCTACCTCAGTCTGCGCCTGGAACTCGCTCCCACCCTCGTTGGCTCGGTCATGCTTGAGGCCGGTCACTCCTCTCACTCCTCGCTTCCAGGCGAGGCTTCTGTGAGGGGCATCGATGTCAGTCTGTTGGATGCGAACCTACTGGACGCCTTCGCGCGGCTCGTCAGACTCCTGGATGCCCCTGCCGAAGCAGGGGTCCTTATGCCGCTGATCACGCGGGAAATTATCTACCGGCTCCTGATGGGAGAGCAGGGTGCCCGGCTCCGTCACCTGGCGATCCTGGGAGGCTACACCCCCTCCATCGCCCGAGCGATCGGGCGACTGCGTCGCGACTTCGACCAGCCACTTCACATCGAGGAGATGGCTCGCGAGCTGGGCATGAGCGTCTCAGGTTTGCGTCACCACTTCAAGGCCGTCACGGCGATGAGCCCCTCGCAATTCCAGAAGCAGTTGCGGCTGCAGGAGGCCCGCCGTCTGCTGCTGAGCGAAGACCTCGACGCGGCAAGTGCCGCCTATCGCGTGGGCTACCACGACGCCTCGCACTTCAATCGGGAGTACAAAAGTCTCTTCGGCGTCCCCCCCATGCGCGACGTGCACCGACTGCAGGAAGCGGCGCAGGATCGTGCTGGCCGATGAGAAAGACGAGAACCGCTCTAAAGGAGGAAGGCCATGACTGAGATGCATGCGCCGGAAAGGAACTGGGCCGGCAACTACACGTACCGGGCGCAGAAGCTGCACCGACCGACGACGATTGAACAGGTGCAGGAGATCGTCGCCAACGCCGCCAGCGTGCATGTGCTGGGCTCGCGGCACTCGTTCAACGACATCGCCGACTCCTCGGAACTGATCTCGCTCGAGAACCTGCCCGCTGACGTGGTCGTCGACCATCAAGCACACACGGTCTCCTTGGGTGGAGATGTGAAGTACGGCAATCTGGCCAAGACGCTGAACGAGGAGGGTGTGGCCCTGCACACCCTCGCATCGCTTCCCCACATCTCCGTCGCCGGTGCCGTGGCGACGGCGACGCACGGCTCAGGCGTCACCTGTGGCAACCTGGCGACCGCGGTCGCCGGGCTCTCGATCGTGACGTCCAGCGGTGAGATCATCAAGACATCCAGAGGCGACCCCGACTTCGACGGCCTGGTGGTCGGACTGGGCGCCCTCGGCGCAGTCACCCGGATCACTCTGGACGTGCAGCCTGCCTACGAGGTGAAGCAGCGGGTGTTCGAAGGCCTCAGCTGGAAGGTGCTCTACGACCACTTCGACGAGATCACCTCCTGCGGCTACAGCGTCAGCATCTTCACCCGCTGGGGCCAGACCAATGAGCAGGTATGGGTCAAGAGCCGGACGGATCAACCCGACCGGGTTGAGGGTGACCTCTTCGGCGCGGTTGCAGCAATGGTTGATCGGAACCCGATCTTCGAACTCGATCCGACCTCTTGTACGCCGCAGTTGGGCCGGCCCGGTCTCTGGTCCGACCGCTTACCGCATTTCCGCATGGGCTACACGCCCAGCCGCGGCCAAGAAATCCAGTCGGAGTACCTCTTCCCGCGCCGACATGCCATGGGGGCCATAGAAGCCGTGCGCGCCCTCGCAGAGGGGATGCGACCAATCCTGCTGGTGAGCGAGATTCGCCGGGTGGCCGCCGATCGGCTGTGGATGAGCATGAACTACGAGGAAGACTCCGTCGCCATCCACTTCACTTGGAAGCGCGAGCCAGAGGCGGTCCAGCAGATGGTCGCCCAGATCGAGGATGCCCTTAGCCCGTTCGAGGCGCGCCCGCACTGGGGCAAGGTCTTCCATGCCGACGCAGCGGCAATCGCTGCGCTCTACAAGCGCCATTCCGACTTCGTCCGCCTGCTGGAGCGGCTCGACCCGCGCGGCGCGTTCCGCAACTCATGGCTCAAGGCCCGCGTGCTCAGCGACAAGTAAGGAAGGGTGGAACGTGCAGCTCATGTTCCTCTCATCGTCCTGCGCCTCCTAAACGCTCGATCAACCCGCTCGCGTGTTCTTCTCGCACAGGAGAGGTGACGTGTGTATGCGTATACGCTGAGTAAAGCAGGACCGCTGCTACCTCAGCGTCGACTGGCTGTGCTGGTCTGATCTGTATCGACTCTCGCATCGTTGCTCATAGAGATGGTTGCCATCGGTGTGGTTGATGGCTGGACGGTCTGTACCTGCTCACTATACCACACTGCTCCACCCTGCACCTCCCCACGGCACTTGAGCCTGCGATAGCCTCGCCTGCGTCAGGCTTGTGCTAGTCCTGGCTTGTCTCCTGCGGCTGGGAGTGTTCAATGGCCATGTAGGTCACGACATCCCACGCATTGTGAATCCCCATGAACAGGAGCAGCAGCGTCACCGCCGCGATGATGAACAGGACCGGTCCCGGAAAGATTGGAAGCAGAATCGCCGCGACGACCAGGGCGCTGTAGGAGATGAGTGGCAAGAGCGTGTACCACAGCCAGTCAGAGCGCACCAGCTGATAGCCCACCAGACGGTGACGCACCTCCCAGAGCACGATGAGGACGTAGCTCACCCCCCCCAGACCAGCCAGGCCGAGCAGCAAAGCAGCCGTCCAGAGTGCCGGCCAGGGTGCGCTCAGAAGCGCGGCGATCAGCAGCGCGATACCAAAATGCACCACCGTGGAGGTGTTGAAGACCCTCACATGGCTCCATGACGACGACAGGCGCACCCGGAGCTGTGCCATCAAGGTGATGACCACGAACATCAAGCCCGTCAGCGTGGCCGCCGCGGTGCCAACGATGACGTAATAGTTTTGCCAGGCGGCAAGTGGGGCCAGCAGAGCTTCTGAGATAATGGATTCCCCCTTCCATGAACAGGTCAACAGTCGACGACTCATGCGCCAGAGCCCAGGAGGCACGATGGGACGGGCAGAACCGAGCTGGCAGCTCACTCGAGTGGGACTTCGACGGCCACGTCGAGCTTGGGGTAGTAGGCCTTCACTTGCCCCGCGCCGTACTTGTCTCGGAACTTCTGGGCGACCTCGCCGACCTGCGCCTCATCGGTGAGAAGATGGGTGCTCGTGGTGAACGTCTTCCCTCTGGCTGCGAGGCGGATGGAAGGTTGCTTGCGCAGGTTTTTGTACCAGTCGGTATTTGATCCCTTCACTGGGAGCAGAGAGAGCTTGTCGCCTTCCAGGACGAACCAAACGGGGTAGGAAAGGGATCGACCGGACGTTCGACCGGTCACGGTGATCTCGATGATCTGGGTGCCCTGCAGGGCCGTGCGAAAATCTGTCTGCACCATAGGGATCTCCTTTGTCAATGGATACGCATCGAGTGTCGCGAACCGAGGCGTAAGCCATGCTCGCCATCCGATGGCTTCCTCCTCAACCTTCGCGTCACATGCTCACTTTTCTGTGCCAAAGCTGCTCAACTTTTCACGTCACGTACGACAGAGGACAAGCCTATTCCGTTTCGGCTAAGACCTCCATTGCTATATTGACTGCCGTTATCGCGCACGGCCATCCAGCATAGAAAGCTAGATGCGTGAACAGCTCGGCAAGTTCGTCTTTGCTGATCCCATTCTCTCGGGCGCGGGCAAGATGAAAGGGTAATTCGTTGGTCCGATACAGCGCGACGAGGGTCGCGACCGTAATCAAGCTCCGGTCGCGCTTGGAGAGACCCGGACGTTCCCAAATGTCGCCGAAGAGCACCTTTTCGTTCAGTTCCATTAACTTCGGTACGAAGTCTCTTCTCTTCTGTATCGTCTCTTCGCTGATAGGCTGTTCTTGAGGCATGGTCTGTTCTCCTTTGTTTGTCGTTCAATGGCGCTCAAGACAAGCACGCGTTTGCTCGTCTTCATACGCCTGATGGAATGAGAAGACTCGTCTGTGGAGTCATGTCCACATCAGGAGCAACGTTTCTGCGCGGTCCGTTGCAGGTGCAGGAGTCACAGAAAGTGAAGAGATTTCATTGCGCCATTGTGGAGTCATGTCCACATCGAGAGCAGCGAGCGAAGGCTCAAGCTGTTCTAAATTTCTTGCCCCGATAATGGGTGCTGTTATTGCAGGATTGGACATCACCCAGGCAACGGCAAGCGTTGCGGGGTGCATGCCATGTTCCGCAGCATAGGTAGTAAATCGGTCAGCTACCACAAAATTCATTTCATCCGCATAGCGATCCGTATACCTTTGTTCTTCAACTAATCGTCCTTGCTCTGGTCGTTTATTCACCCCATATTTTCCTGTTAGCAGTCCACCTCCTAAAGGACTATAGGAGATCACTCCCAGTTGTTCGGAAACGGCGAGAGGCAAAATTTCGACCTCAGCTTGACGTTTCACCAGATTATACATGGGTTGTAGTAATTCAAAACGAGCCAGTTGTTCTTTTGCAGAAATCCCTAATGCCTTGGCAATTTGCCAGGCTGCCCAATTGCTTACCGCCGGATAGAGAATCTTCCCTTGTGCTTGAAGGTCATCAAGGGCACGAAGTGTTTCTTCCATAGGAGTATTCTCATCAAAAAGATGCACAAAGTAAAAATCAATGCGATCCGTCTTTAAGCGTCGTAAGCTATTTTCCACTTCAAGCATGATATGACGACGGGAGAGTCCCCTCGCATTCATGTCTTTTCCCATTGGATAAAACACTTTTGTCGTGATTACCGTTTCATCCCGACAATCAGCAAGACACTCTCCTAGTATTTCTTCAGACCGCCCTTGGCTATACACGTTTGCCGTATCAAAAAAGTTAATACCAGCTTCACGACAACGCTGAAACATTGCTTTAGATGTTTCTTCATCAGCGTTTCCGCCAAAAGACATCGTCCCAAAACATAAACTGGAGACCTGAATTCCCGTTTTCCCTACGGTGCGATATTTCACAATACACCCTCCTCGTTCCAGGTATGTATTACGACACTCCTTTGAATTGGCTCCTCTATCTGGCAGGTCTCATACCTTCTCACAGCGGGAGCTTCCCTTGAAGAAAAGTCCAGCTTGCCTACAAAAGCAGAGAGGAATGATCTCTGTCTGGAGGTATTATAGACGCGCCTTCGCACAGGGTGGTAGAATAATTAGCGAAAATGATTGTCTGATTCTGCACATCTTGCAGATGGATGATGGAGAAACCAGAGAAGAGGCTCCTAAATATCTCCTGGACTACATCATATTGCTTACTTCTGTGCTAATCTTGGCTTCATCGTCGCTGCTCCCTGTGCTGCCAGGACTTGCTCTGGGGTCATGGTTCGTCCCTCGGCCCACGCGGTGGCAAAGGGCTTTTCTCCAAGTTGAGCGCGAGCGGCGGTGACTGAGGACTCATAGGCAGGACGTTCGACAGGAGGGATGGGGGCACCAATCGTTTCGCGCAGCGTCTCCGCCGCACCCCACAACCGTGCCGCCCATGACAACTCTCCCTGCACTGCAACCACGCGTGCCAAACCTTCCAGGCCAAAGGCCACCGTCTGTCTGTTCCCCGTCTTGCGCGCCACCGCTATGCCTTCCTCGTAGAGCGATTGGGAACGCGCATCGTCCCCTCCAGCAGCGACGACCTGCGCTAATGCGTAGAGTGATACGGTCATGCCATACTGGTGTCTCATCTCCTTGAAGAGCGCCACCGCCTGCTCAACTCGCGAGTGTGCCAGGGCCGTCTCCCCTTCACCGAGGGCGAGCAGCCCTCCTAGTTGGAGATAGTACGCGATACTCTCTTTGTCGCCCAACTCTCGATAGAGTGCCAAGCTCTCCTCAAGCCATGTGTGTGCCTGTGTAAGGTCACCCTGGGACAAATAGCACAACCGTGCCAGGTTGAAGAGCGAATCGGCAATACTGGGTGTATCTCCCAGTTCCTTATTCATCTCCAGACTGTCTTCGAGCAGGCTGCGTGCTCTGACGTACTCACCTTGATCGATGGCCAGGTTCCCCAGGTAGACCAGTGCATAGGCGACTGATCTCTTGTCACCCAACTCTTTAAAAAGTGCTAAGGATTCCTCTTCTTGCGAGCGCGCCATTGCGAGGTTACCCCTCCCCCAGGCTATAGCTGCGAGCAGATGGAGGGAGGAGGCAATACCCGCTGTGTCCCCCAGTTCCCGGTATAGTGCCAGACTCTCCTCGCATAGCGCCTCCGCCCGATCAAGATAGCCCAGGCTCACATGTAGTCTGGTGGCAGCAAAGAGCGCTTTTGCCCGCACAGATGCTGCCACCCCATCGCTTCGCGAGAGCGCTCGTTCCAGAAAATCCCGCCCTTCGCTGAAGTAACTTCGCATATACCAGAATTGCCGTAGCGCTCCTCCCAGGCGCAAGGCTATCTCCCTGGTCCTCGCATCCCCTCTCTCTCCCTCCGCTTGTTCCAGTGACCACTGCATGACTGCTCGCAAGTTCTCATGCTCCTGCTCCAAGCGCCCTAACCACATGGCTTGCCGTGGACCTACCAACTCTGGCTCGGCTTGCTCCGAAAGCCGCAGATAGTACTCAGCATGACCTTGCCGTGCGGCCTCCATCTCCCCATTCACGAGCATTTGCTCCAGCCCATACTCGCGGATCGTCTCCAGCATGACCAGGCGTGGCTCCTGGCCTTCTTGCTCGGTCTGCTGCAACAAGCTTTTGTCGAGAAGCGAAGCAACTCTATCCAATACCTGCCCTGCTTCACCACCATCTGACGCGTCAGCGCAGACTGCCTCTACCGCCTCCAGAGTACAACCACCAACGAAGACGGAGAGCCGCCTGAAGAGTCGCTGCTCTGCAGCATCTAGCAGGTTATAGCTCCATGAAATCGTGTTGCGCAGCGTCTGCTGCCGTGCCGGTACGTCACGCGAGGTGCCTGTCAACACAGCCAACCGTTGATCCAGTCGCGCGAGCAATCCCTGGGGCGGGAACAGTTTCATGCGGGCCGCTGCCAATTCGATCGCCAATGGCAGCCCATCCAGGCGTACACAGATCTCGGCGATGGCCCTGGCATTGGCCTGGGTCAACTGGAAGTCGGGCTTGACGGCCTGGGCGCGCTGAAGGAAGAGCGCCACTGCTGCATAATGTGATAGGACTGCGAGATCCGGCAGGAGTCCGGGATCAGGGAGCGCCAGCGGAGGTACCGGGAACTCATGCTCGGCGTGCACATGCAAAACCTCGCGACTCGTCACCAGGACCTTGAGTTGTGGGCAGGCAGCCAGTAAGTCTACCATCTGTACGCCTGCGGTAACCACCTGCTCAACGTTGTCCAGGAGGAGTAACATGTGCTTGTGCTGCAACTCTTGCTTCACGTGCTCAAGCAAGGGCTGGCCGGTTACTTCGCGGATGTCAAGCGTCTGAGCAATGGTGGGCACAACCAAAGCGGGATCACTAAC
>WNFY01005176.1_pt1 | contig 11819 bp, 9 predicted proteins | sample 5400091 | NCBI WGS metagenome assembly WNFY01 (sample SAMN13153364, study PRJNA577476) | soil metagenome | isolation source: 60 cm soil or saprolite under grassland replicate 1 | place: USA:California | collected 2016-06-15 | reverse complement strand
TCACGCTTTCGCGCATTGCAGAGGTTTCGCGCCTGCTGCGCCCCGTAGGGCCTGGGCCCTTGTCTCAGTGCCCATCTCCGGGCTCCCGCTCTCACGGCCCGTACCGGTTATAGGCTTGGTGAGCCGTTACCTCACCAACAACCTGATCGGTCGCGGCCCCATCCTCTGGCGACACCAGGAAGCATGGCCCTGATGCCCTTTAGACGGAGAACCATTCCAGGCCTCTTCGTCTATCCGGGATTAGCCTCAGTTTCCCGAAGTTGTCCCAGTCCGGAGGGTAGGTTAGCCACGTGTTACTGAGCCGTATGCCACGCTCCCACATTGGCCTGGAAGCGTTTGACTCGCATGGCTTAGTCTCATCCCGATAGCAGTTGGGTCCGCCAGGATCAAGCGGAGTTGGAACGATAGGAGTTTTGGACGCCTATCACGTTTTCTACAGGAATTGGCTGGAGTTTAGCAGATGGCTACGGGCCTCTCTTAGACCTAAACGTTCCCAGGTATTCTTTGCCTGGGGTTTTTTGGGTCTGCATAGTATTTTGCCCACAGTGGAGGTCAATCTTTCATTCACAGGCGTATCGCCCTAAGCGTCGGATTGACGCCGCCGCCGGGTACCGTGGGCTCTCTATTCGATCTGCTATGCTACCAAACTACGGCCGTGGACGCCCAATTGATATAAACGTTGTGGGTAGGGTTTGGACTGCGACTCGTTTTTCCTTGTTAGAGAATAGGCCCTATGTGCGATTCTGAGACGAAGATAACTCACGCAGTCGGGAAATACTCTCGTTCTTGGATGACCAATTGGTCGGGTGGAGTCTGCGCGTATTCTCTCAATGGTTCCCTGTTCAGCGTTAGAAACGTCTTGCCCCACTTGAAAATTCCAAGGAGTTGCTTTGCTCTCTCGTCGAAACCGGTTATGATCAGAGCGGCGGAGAGCGCTTCGGCTGTGCTGAGCCTTCCTCGACTGCTATAGTTTGTAGGGTTGCCTGCGAGGAGTGTGGGCAGTCGCCGGTTGTCTCCTCTGATATTCTCTTGCAGAGTCTCTCCTGCATGGTTCCATGAACAATCGAGTGCAACCAGTCCGTATAGATCAATGATTGGTCGGTCTTGAAAGGACAATGTCTTGTTGCTGAGGGGGTTTAGAACTATTGCGGATCGAGGTATCTGCCTTAAAGTGTGTAGCGGTTGTGCGAGATGGAATTTCTCGAGTTTTGCTGAGGTGCATTTCGTCGGATCATCTTGGTGATAGTCGTAGATCATGATCCGCGGCGCTGAGTCTCTCTCTATCCTTGTATTGGGGGGAATGGTGGTCCGTCTGCGCAATATTTGATCGCTCTGGGAATATGGTCAACCAATGCTAGGGGCGTGACTGTTGGACCTTTCTCCTTCATCAGCATGTCTCCGGCGAGCCCGTTGAGGAATGCGCCAGCGACAGCTGCTCTGAACGGGTCTGCCTTCTGGGATAGGAATGCGCCGATTATGCCGGTTAGGATGTCGCCTGTTCCACCGACCGTCATGTACGGGTTTCCGGTTTTGTTGAGTCTTAGACGGTTTGTGTCTGCGATGATGTCGATGTTGGCTTTGAGAACGACTGTGGCTCCGGTCTCTGTTGCAAGTTGTCTTGCTGCTTCTTGGCGGAGTTGTGTGTCGGGGCTAATCTTGCGCTGGAGTACTTGCGCGAATTCGCCTTGGTGAGGAGTGAGGACTGCTGGGCTCTTGAGCCGTCTTCGGTTGCGTCCGAAGATCTTGAGCGCGTCGGCGTCGAGTACGATTGGCTTATTCTGGTCTCCTGCTTCTGTTATGAGTTTCTTGACCGTTTCCACGGTCTCCTCGTGTAGTCCGATTCCCGGGCCGAGGACTAGTGCGTCTGCCGTTGTTGTCCATTTGGCGAGTTCTGGTAGCGCTCTCGGGTCGAGATGGTCACCTGGGAGTTTGATGGTTATCAGGTCTGGGCTGTAGGAGGCTATGATCTCAGCGGTTTTGGCTGGTGATGCGACGTAGACCAGGTCTGTGCCGCATTTGGTTGCTGCTAGGGCCGAGAAGGCGGGAGCGCCGGTGAAGTTTTCGCTTCCGCCTATGATGAGTAGTCGTCCGTAGTCGCCTTTGTGGGCGGTTGGTGGTCGTGGTTTCCAGAGTATTTTGAAGTCGCCGGGTCCTGCGTATGCCTCGGCCTCGGGTGGTATCCCGATTGGTAGCGAGATGGTTTCTCCGGCGTACTGTGTCCCTTTTAGGAGTCCTTGTTTGATCTTGTGGAGGGATATTGTCAGGTCTGCTTTGACCGCTTCTCCGTGTGGTTCGCCTGTGTCGCTGTCTAGTCCGGAGGGTAGGTCGAGGCCTATCTTGTATCCTCTGGATCGGTTGATGATGCGGACTGCGCCGAGGAGTGGCTGGCGTAGTTCTCCTTTGATGCCGTATCCGAGGACTGCGTCTAGGATGATGTCTGCGTCGATGGGCCGTAGTTGGCTGGAGTCGGGTAGGCTCTCGAACTGTATGCTGTCCGTCATCTGGAGTATGGCGTCGAGCTGGTGTCGTGCTGCTTCGTCGTGGACATCGCTTGTCCTGGCGACTAGTGTGACTCTGACCTTGTAGCCTTGGCTGGCGAGGTGTCGGGCGGTTGCGAATCCGTCGCCGCCGTTCTTGCCGGGTCCCGCGATGATGTGTATCCTCGGGTTGGTCTTGCCTCGGGTCTTTTCGGCTATTCGGTCGGCTATTCTGGCTCCGACTGCCTCCATCAGCTGGAAGTGGGTGACGCCTAGGTATTCGCTGTTGTACTCGGCTGCCAGCATCTCGTCGTTGGTGATCGTCTGTTCTCCGGGTCCCATTCTTGACTATGGTTGCTGGGGATGCTGGTTGTATATCTGGCTGAGGAGGGCCCTTCTGGCGGGAATGATTGTTCGAAAGTGTGACAGATTTCTGGAGATCAGGTATGCCCTGGGGGGGGTCGGGAAAAGAATGCTTATTTTTTGTTGGAAAGCGGAGTTTTCTGTCTACGCCCGACGTTTATTCGTGGCTGGCGACGTTTCCAGAATGGTTTCTACGATTTACGTCGATTGGTGTCTGGACGAGGGTTCGAGACACCGCCTAGAAAGGGCCTATTTTTCGATGATTCTGCTTGCTTAGTCATTACCCTTGGATTTTTCCTGATTCTCGTGGTGTTGGGTGCGGCTCGTTTTTCGTCTTAGAGGATCATGCTTCGGTTTGAGTTTTGATTCTTGGAGTGGAAGCGGGGCGAAGAGTTGGGAGTCTGACTGCTTAGGCTAGGAATGTTGCGTGATCGAGGCTTGGGATCTGGTCCACGATAAAGGTGCAGATTTATTCTGTTTCTTGCGGCTCTGATTCGAACCGGGACTAGATCGGTGGTGCTGTGCTGATTGCTATTCCCTGTGGCGTCATTTCGTAGTAGTATCCTCTTGATGGGATGGGTGTCTTGCCCATCTTGACCAGCCGCAGGGTTCCTCCGCGGGCGAGGGGTCCTTCGGCCGTCTTTCGCCTTTCTAGGTCTAGGACAACATCCGCGAAGTTTACCATCGCGTTCTCGATTGTCTCGTCGAGGACTTTGGTGTGAAGAGTTGCTATGCCGATCGCCTTGGCGAACCGGGTGGCGTATTTGAGTACCTGTCCGAACTGGAAGACTCGCTTGGCCTCGACCATGAGGAAGAAGGGTGTCAGCGAGTCCATGACGACGAACTGCTTCTTGCCTAGATGCTTCAGCGTGAAGCTTCTGCCCTGCGCGACCAGGTCGGAGAACTTGAAGGTGCTATCGACTATCTGCTCCGGCTCCTCCACCGGGTATGCTTCGGCGAGCCTCTCGACCCCGAGCGCGAAAATGTCGATGAATGAGAGTCTCCCCTCGGTCTCGTACTTGTTCACGTCAATCCCGTAGCTTGAGACGCTCTCGCGGACGTCTTCCGCGGACTCGTCGATGGCGTAGTAGAGGACACGGAAGTCTCGTTCGAGCATTGTGACGGCTAACTGTCGGACTAGTGATGATTTTCCGCTGCCGACGGCGCCGATCACTCCGACAGCCGAAGGCCGGGGCAGTCCGCCTCCGAGAAGGTCGTCGAGGACTTTGATGCCTGTCGGCTCCATCGCCGTCACTATAGGGGCCCCCGCTGGGTAGCAAATTTAAACCGATTGTACCCTTCTTCCGCCACTAGGTCAACACACCAAGGAATACGTTCGACCTGGCTTGTGTTCAATTGTGTCATGCTCCTTCAATATATCTTGAGGTCTCTGTTTGGTCCGATGAGCAGCCGGAACCACTTTGTCTCATGGCTGCCTCTGTACCGGTAGACTCGGATGAACCGGCGTAGCTCTCCGTCCATCTCCTCAAGCTTGAGCTCGAGGACGCCGTCAAAGTCCGCTTTAACCTCATTGTAGAAGGAGTTTGAGTGGATTCCCGTCTCGATTGGATATACGCCGACGTTGCCATGCCTCTTCATCCTAGCCAGGTGCGACTTCATGAACCGGACAGTAAGCTCTTCCGTGTTGTAGGCCAAGAGTGTCGAGAGCGTGTCGAAGTTGATGAACGACTTGTCGCCGGAGGTCTCAGCCGCGGTCGAGAGAACGACGCTAAGCGCGGCTACATCCGAGGCGTTGTCGATCTGAAATCTTTCCGGGGATCGTTCGCCCAGAAGCCAAGAGTACATGTCAACAAAGATGACCGGCTCAGTCCTCGCAACAGGGGCGACTCCCATATCTCGAAGCTGCTCCTTGACGAGTGCGATGGGATTGTTGGATACGACGTAGAGACATCTGAGACCGGCTCTGAACGCTTCTCTGATCAGTTCCTGGCAGAGGGTTGACTTGCCCACCCCGGGCGGTCCCATCACCGCCAAGTTGAAACCTGCTGAGACTGGGCTGAGGATTAATCCTTTGAGAATGTCAAAAGAGAACTCCTTCGTCGCGAGAGCATTGTTCAACTATTCTTCCTCCTAGGCTTCTCCCAATCACGGTTCTCGACCCGCGAATCCATGCTGACCCTGGAAACGAGAAATGTCCAGAGATAGGCGGAGAGAACTACGACGATTGAGGAGAGTGTCGGCGATGAGAGAACGAGTGTGAAGAGAATGAAGGAGATAGCGTAGAAGAATCCGATAGTGTGAGTTCCCTCAAACTCCTGGGAAGACTTTGCTTTCAGCATCCTCGCAAAGATCATCGTGAAGATCAGCGCCATGCCAAAGTCGGCCAAGTAGATCGGAGCGAGGAGACCTGTCGCGATGAACAGGGCCAGAAGTAAGTATGGCGTGAACAGAAGAATTCCGCTGAACCGAGCTGCACTGCTTATGCTTCGAAAAATTGTTGCTGTTGTCCGGGTGCCTGCTTTCTTGTCTCCGAAATAGTCAGGGAGGTTCTTCACGGTGCCGTAGGTTAGCATGAAGTATGTGATCAATAGGAAAACTGGATTGAGCAAGTTGATCGAGCCGACTATGCTCACGCCGCTGAGGAATGCGAGACCCACGGCGCCCGAGAACGAGATCAGGCTCAGGAAGGGTCTTGCTTTGAACCGGAGGGGCCGTGCTGAGTAGAAGATAGAGTTGAAGACGCCGACTGCTAAGACAAGCATGAAGAGTGGGCCGAGAAATAGCGAGGCTGTGAAAGCCAGCGCGTAGAGCGCGATAATGCTGATGATAGTTCCGTGGGGTCCGATCTGTTCGACCCAGAAGAGCCTGCTCGGCTGGTTAACGGCGTCCTCTCGCCGGTCAGCAAAAGCGTTCACAACATTCGTTGCGGCGGTTACAAGGCCTGCGACGGCCAGTCCCAGCGCGATCTGGAACAAGGACGTGCCTCCTGCCAGAGTGTAGCCGAGTATGAAACTGGACGCGGCGAAGGTCCACGTGCGAGGGCGTGAGAGACGGAGAACAATCTGGAAGGTATGCGGGAGGATTGGGACGGTGCCGAAGGCTGGGAGCTGCGGCGGCGACATGGGATCGTACTGTCGCTTCTTTCGATGCGCCACATGTTCCACCATGGAATCGTGTTCGGCCTCCCATGGGACCAGGAGCCTGGAAGCCCGACGCTAATTCCAGGGTTCCAGTTCTGCTAAGCAGGGCGTTACCCAGGCCATGACGAATAGGTAACAATAGGATTCAAAACAAGGTTAGAGTGGAAGAATCCGAAGCGATTTATACCATGGCCGAAAGATACGAGCTTCAGACTCAGAGCGGTAAAGGCAAGATGCCAATGGTCGACAGGACCCCGACAGGAATACCAGGACTAGACGAGATCCTCAGCGGGGGATTCCCCCGGGGACGAGTCATCCTCCTAGTCGGAGGCCCAGGAACAGGCAAAACCATCCTAACATCACAGTTCTTGATGAACGGCATCAAGACCTACGGAGAAAACGGAGCCTTCGTCAGCCTTGACGAGTCAAAGTCCCATTACTACAGGGAGATGGCGCTGTTCGGCTGGAAGTTCGAAGAACTCGAGAAGGGAAAGAAGTTCGCGTTCATCAACGCCTCACCCCTCCGCCACATGCCGGGAGAAGTCAAGATCGGACGACAAGCCATCGGGCGCAAAGACTTCTCGATCCTCAGCCTCATCGAAGGGATCAAGACCCATACAGAGCTCATCAACGCGAAGAGAGTCGTCGTCGACCCGGTCACATCGCTAATATTCCAATATCCCGAGATGGTCGAACGGAGAACCGCCATACTCGACCTTGTAGACGCCCTAGTAAAGACGGGCTCAACGTGTCTCATGACGACAGAGCTGAGAGCGATGGGTCCAACCGTTGAACGGGCGATCCAGCTGGAGGAGTATCTTGCTCACGGAGTAGTGATCCTCTCCAATGCAAAGGTCGGCAAGACATACAACAGGGTCTTGCAGGTGGAGAAGATGCGAGAGACGCCCATCGACATGCAACCACGGCCCTACAAGATATCGGGCAACGGCATCGAAGTGTTTCCGAAAGAAACAATCTTCGTCGACTAGAAAAATCGCCAACTTCCGACAAGGAAGTGGCCTATTCTCTTCTTCATTCCACGCGAAGTTCCGAATTAGTTGGGGCAATGGTCCCGAAACAGATTTGACCGGCCACAACACCTCCAACCCGTCTTTGCTCGGGCTCCTAGTGCAAATAACGATCGAAGAAGACGGGACCCCCCAACCCTCCGCAATTGCCCCTTGGCACGGTCTTGAGCAGCCTGTCAGGTACGGATGGGTTGACTTACCATGCGGTGCATCTACAACGGCCAGTAACGTGTTTGCGCGCGGAAACACGCCAACAGTGGGTTCTAAACGATCTCGTCATTGCCCCGAACTTCAAAGGCGAGTTCTTGGAGAGGATACGCAAGTCGAAAGATTCCCTCCCAATCGCGATCGCCAATACTCTGGTTCCGCTGGAGCCTGACTACCCTCTTCTGGACTTTTCGAAAGTGGCTTACTTCGCATTGGGAACCATAAGGAGATCCTAAAGAGACATCACCGACTAGTTTTCGCTCTACACGGTATAGCTCACGCGACGTAGTACACCGAAAGGTCATTGGCAACACTGCCACGAAGCTTCTACTAAGACCGGGAGCTTACCGGCTGCCTGGAAGGACTAGTGACCTGCTCAACTTGCAGAATCTTGGTTCTAGTCTTGGCAGCATTATTCTTGCGAATTAGGAGAACGATTGCAACGGCGACGGTGAAAATCGCGAAAGAGGATGCTGCAAGTCCCAGAGAACCTGAGACTATGTCTCCAATCACGTTGTCGAGGCCGAAGAGATAATAGAAGACTATCGCATACTTCGACGACTCAGGCTTCCGCCTAGAGGCAAGAAAGAAGAGGGCGAAGAACGTGAGAGAGGCTAGGAACCAGCCGAAAAAGTTGCTGAATGGAACTCCAAAGTATTGTGTTGGCCCCGTCCATGTCCAGAGTCCAAGTTTTGCTGAGAATACCGGATCGAATGACGTGTCCAGAGACACCATCAATGCGCTAGCCATTATGTAGTGGTTGGAGGCTTTCATGCAGAAGTAGCCAAGCGCGCACCAGAGTAGCGGGATGAAGATCGGTACCGGCCCCAGCTGTGGTCCGAGGGCGCTCGTGTAGACGTAGGGACCAAACGGAATTCCGGTCTCGACCCCTATGAACTCCCAGAGGAAAGAGATCGTGGCGGCGATGACCAAGAACTTCGAGGCAGTTTTCAGATCCAGGTTCGTATACGAGTGGAAGATGTAGAGGAATACAAGGAGTACGGACGCGGCGGCCACCGAGAAGACCGGGGTGTCTCTGAACGGGGGGACCGCGCTCAGTGCAACGTAGAGCGTGTAGATGTATGCTATCGTCCAGGAGACACGTTCTCTTGTCCACTTCGTATGGAAGAGGCTCTGAAAGAGTCGTGTGGGTATCCCCCTTAGGGAAAGTGCCAGTCTGGTCACCTGGTTGCGCGGAAGCGCCTCTAGAAATCGTCTCGGAGACCGGTGGGTGGGCTTAGACGAAGAATACAAAGGTGATGAAGCAGATCAGCATCAGCAATATAGCGTGTTTGAGACCATCCTTGAGATAGCCTGACGCCATCTTCCCCCCGACCAGTCCTGCGAATAGCGCCTCTATCATCGCCATGTACAGGAATACCGCGGTTATCTTGTCTAGAGGCAGGCTGACGAAGTTGAAGCCTACACCCCCTACCGCGCCTGCTCCACCAAAGTTGGTGTTGGCTAGCTGTTTGAAGAAGCTCGAGATAAGCAGGTAGACGGTTACGAGGAAGACGGCGAAGCTGATGTACATGACACCTATGAAGGGTCGGAGTGTGGCCCGTCTCTTCCTCTCCAAGTACTGAATTTCCTGGACGTGCTTGGCAACGGACTCCATGCTCTCCTGGATGTCTCCTCCCGACTTGTTCGCCTCGGCTACGAGCATGGATGTCCTCCGGGACAGCATTGTTCCTGTCCGGTCGGCGAAGAACTGTAGCGCCCTTTCCAATGGGACGCGGAAGCTGATCTTTGCGATAAGTTTCTTGATCTCGGTAGTTAGTGGTCCATAATCCCGCTCCGCTGATATCTCAATGGCGCGCGTGAGAGTCATTCCGCTACGGCCCGCGTCCGCGATGTCCCGTATCAGGTGAGGTATACTATTGTCGATCGAGTCGCGGCGTTTAGATTCGAAGAAGTACATTATGGCGGGGGGAATAAGGGCCAGTATTCCGCCGAGGAGTAAGAACCGGTCGAAGCTGAAGTGTCCAGTTAGTCCCGCGATTGGGACGACCGGGTTCGGTCCTTGAACAGCTATCTCGATAATGCCCCAGAAGAAGACCCCGGCGAAGATTATCCCTCCGAAGACCCAGACTAGTTTCTTCGTGATCTTAGTGGCGATGCTATGAACTCCACCTCCAAGTTTCTCCTTCTTTCCCCCTCTCCCCGCCCTAGTGTCCACTGAAGGCGCGGATGAGGAGGCCGCTTGCTGGTTGGGCTGGTTCGGATTTGGACTTGACATTTCTTGTTTCTCCTAACCTTTGGGCTGCATGCTGTCGAGTATGAAGAGGAACATTAGCCCGCAGATTGGTATCAATATGAAGGCCATGAGGTACATGAACGAGAATACGTCCACGCCTCCGAGGCTTCCGCCGATGGAGGCCATGATGCTGAGCATGACGATCAGCATGAGTGGGAAGGCGATGAGCATTAGCACGTAGGTCTCTGCGATGATGCCGAGCGAGTCGAGGAATGACTGGACTTGGAGGGCGCGTTTCTGGAATAGGTGGTCGGTTATTCCCTGGAAGAACTTCTTCATGTCCCCGCCAGTCCGGATTACTCCTGCGAATCCTCGTAGTAGGTCTTGGTAGTTTGTCGAGGGTGATCTGTCGACCTCGGCGTTCAACGCGTTAAGGACATCGTATCCTAACAGGTCGATTCGTCCTACGACATTCGCGATCTCGTCGGAGAGCATGAACTTGGGATCCTTCTCCGCGGTCGACCTCAGTATCCTTTCAGGCGTTACGCCCGCTGAGGCTAGGACGGTCATGTAGCTTGAGGTGAAGGCTAAGAACGTGTCAAGATGTTGTCTTCGTGAGCCTACTTTCATGAAGGGCAGCATGTACCCGACGCCGAAGATAACGAGCCCGGTCAAAACCGCCATCAGTACTGAGGCGAAGATGCTGCCGAGTATGGAGAATATGCTGAAGCCGCCGAGCCCCAGGGCGCCGCCGAGCCCGAAGGAGAATAAGAAGAACCAGACGAAGAAGCTGAGTCCGCCTCCGACCAGACCGGCGAAGACTATCGAACTGATGTAGGCTTTGTAGCCGATCTTCATTCCTGCCAAGCTGATCACCTGCTTGAGTCCGTTGAAGAGCTTGTAGAGCCTGCCCAGTCTCCGCCCAAGGAGCGCGTATGTGAAGTAGCTGAAGCCCTCCTTCTCAGGCGGCAATTCCACGCCTCCCTTCTTGCCTTTCTCACTCTGCTGCATGAAGCGCTGCAGCCTGGCCCGGTAGTCTCCCATGTGAAGGACCGCCTTCTCATAGACGAAGCTGCTGTAGATCGCGCCGATTGGCGCGAAAATGAGTATCTCGATGAAGACGAGCGGTGGACTATATGAGTATGGTTGGCCATTGTAGGTCTCGATCAGTGGAAGGAAGATGTTCGAGGCTATGGACATGGGGATGGACAGTGCGATGCTGATGAGCCACTTGAACTTCTTCAGCGCTGAGATGTTGAAATTGAAAAGTATGGCGAAGAACGATCCCGTGATCAGCATGTAGGTTAGTGGAATGAGGAGTGTCGGGTTTCCGCTAGTGTCATAGTACCACTGGCAGCTGCAGAGGTATGACATTCCCCGGAAGAGGACGGTGATCAACGAGAGAACTATGGTCGCACCGACCCAGCTCTTGCTAGTTTCGAATATGCTGCTCTTCACCTTGTAGAGTCCGAAGCAGAATAGACCGAATAGTGTCAAGGCTACGATGATAGTGTCGCTTGCGGCCAGTGCCGGGCCGAGGGGGCCCAGGTATGGAACTATCGGGTCTAGTAGACTCATTGCTTGACTTGTGCTCCTTGACCCGTTGGCGCTGTCGGTTCTGTCATCTTCTCCCGCTTGACGCGGTCTAGCAGTTGCTGCGGGTTCAGGTAGTAGGCTCTGATGACCTCGACAACGTCCTTGAAGTCGCGGACGTTGTTCCGGACCATCCATTCGATTACCATGCGTCGGTTGTTCAGCTCTTCCATGACCTCCTCGTGCTTGTAGCCATGGCGCTTCATGATATTCTCTAACACGTAGCTTCGTCCGTAGAAGACGAACGTGTCGCTCTTCGGATTCCACTTGAACACGTCGTTGGTGAGCACGTCTTTGGTGGTCGGGTCGAGCCCTACGACCTCGGCAATGTCGACCATGCGTCGTACACTCTTATCACCGACCTGGACCCGGGTCTGGACCGCGATCACGTCTATGGTCGGGATCAAGGGTCTGGGAATGTTCATCGGCTCGCTTTCGAGTCTGTGAATGGCTGCTTCTGCAGAGTCTGCGTGTAGCGTCGCTAGGCCTCCGTGACCTGTGGCGATGGCTTGCATCAGTGTGTAGGCTTCTGAGCCTCTGACCTCTCCGACTATGATGTACTCCGGCCTCTGTCTCATCGCGTTCTTGAGCAAGTCGAAGAGCGTGATCTCGGAGACCTCTCCAGTTACTCCGAAGCCGGCTCTAACCACTGACGACAGCCAGTTCTCGTGGGGCAGTTGGATTTCGGACGTATCTTCGATCGAGACGATCTTTGCGTTGGGCTTGATGAACATGGCCAGGGTATTGATAGTGGTGGTTTTTCCCGAAGCGGTTCCTCCGACGAGTATTACCGAAGCTTGTTTTTCGATGATGTACCAGAACCAGGCTGCCATTTCCGCGCCCAACGTGTTGT
>WNFY01005175.1_pt1 | contig 11819 bp, 7 predicted proteins | sample 5400091 | NCBI WGS metagenome assembly WNFY01 (sample SAMN13153364, study PRJNA577476) | soil metagenome | isolation source: 60 cm soil or saprolite under grassland replicate 1 | place: USA:California | collected 2016-06-15 | reverse complement strand
CAGTGTGTCCAAGCCAGTCGCAATCGCGCCAGTAGCATCTGACGTAATTTGCGAAAACTGATTCAGAGAGATCAGTTCATCATTCCACGAAAATAGGTACGCCTGCGGGATGCAGGTGCCGGTTACGTCGTCATGGAACTGATGCCAAAGAACGCGCGTCCACGCGTTGCGTAATTTGTCGCCTGGGTACGGCGAGCCACCCAACCACTCCGCAGCGACGCTGGCGCGCTCGGCCGCGTCCGCTAGTTGTTCGTTTCTCCGGTTCCAATTTTTCATGGCAGCTTGCGAGGTGTACAGCCAACGCCATGGGTCTTCATCACTAACTCGCCTTTATAAACCGGTAGAGCGGCGTAGTCCTCGGCACTTAAATCCTGGGCCAATTGATCGGCCGAAGTATTCAGAACACGGGCGTCGGCGTGAGTGTTGGTCAGAGCTCTCTCAACCCATTGGACCGAAGTCGCGTCGGGAGCACCGCCCATGTCACCAACACCGTAATACCTGAATCCTACTTTCTTGCCGTTGCCAAGATGGGTGAGGTCGCCGTTCCACTTCTGGTCGGTTGAGACATCTGATCTCACCTCTTGCACGTAATTTCCACCTCGCAAGGCCGCAACTACGGACGAGCCGTCTACGCCTTCCCAACGCCCTACCGCAAATGGGGCCGGAATAAAACTTCCCCAACGAAGCTTCTGTGTTGAGAAAGATAATAGACCCGAATGTCTGGCAATTGACGGCAACGAATACGGGAACCCGAAGCTATCGGGAAGGTAAACATCGCGACTCACAGTGCCGAACTCTCTTCGGAAAAACCTTTTGCCATAAAGCGCTTGTCGCATTAGCGATTCCGATGAGGGCACGTTGGGATCAATAGCATTGATCCATGACCCTGCGAGCCTCCACCGTCCCTTAGCTACGTAGTCTTGCAGGGTGGGCCACGCTTCCGGATGGTATTCCTTGAAAAACATGTAGTGGATGACGCCCTCGAAATTAAATTTGTAGTTGGGAAACCGCTGGAAGAGTTTAAAGTTGTCAAAGAACGTCCGCGGGACGTACTCGCGAATGGTGTCCTGGACGGTCCAGTTCCACTGCGTGTCTATGTGCGAGTTGGAAATGAGATAGAGGGTCGGCTTATTGTCTAATGACCACAGCGGCTGAAAGTTCGGTCTATCAAATACAAACGAAGGGCCCACCGCGCGTGTTGTTACCACAGTGTTAAGGCTTGACGCCTCATCGAACGCCCGCGCCGGGCTCGCCATTATTACTATGCCGGCTAGAACAGTGATCATATGTAGTAGGTTGAAGTGCTTCATACCCGTTTTCTCCTCGTTTGGACCATTCAGTTGCAACCTTCAGTGATGGCTCAAAGCCTCAAGGCTGCGCGCGACCTTTGCAGACGACGGCGTTTTCCACCTTCGACCAGCAGCTACAATCTTACTTCTCTAGAAGGAGAGCCGCAGCCCAAACTGAATCTGCCGCGGGTTGGTGCCTGTGATGATCTTTCCGAAGTTATTATCGTTGACGTTGCCTACTGGTTCGCCGTATCGCGGATGGTTGAGAGCGTTGAAGAATTCCGCCCTGAATTGCAGATTCACGCTTTCCTTAATGCGTTGGCTGCGGCTCAGGGACAGATTGAAGTTCTGTTCTCCCGGTCCACGAAGATTTGGCTGCGTGCGGGAATCATTCCCCAACGTGAACGGCGCCGGATTCATGAAAGCTTTAGTATCAAACCACCTATCTAGTGACTGTTGGCCAGCAGGCAAAACGGGCGAGTACAACCGCACCGCTGTAGCGCCAACTCCTGGCAGGTGAGTTGCCGCGGTGGCGGTAATGATCACCGGTCGACCTTTTAAGAGACTCACGACGCCGCTCGTCTGCCAATTGCCCAGTAGGGAACTCAACAGGCCCTTTCTTAACCACCTCTGGCCCTTTCCGAATGGGAATTGGTAGACGTAGTTTGTCTGGAACACCTGCGACCGGTCCTCGTCTGATACAGAACGCGAGAGCGAGAGATTGTTAGGGTCAATGAAGCTAGAGCGTCCGCTGAACCGCTCGGTCACATTATCCATCAACTTGCTGGCGGTGTATGCGACTTGAAGGGTCAATCCTGTCGCCATTCTCCGATTGATGCGCAGCGTTGCGCCATGATAGATCGAGTCGCCCGCGGGATCGCGGAAGCGCGTGATGTCGCCGTATTGAGGGAAAGGTCTTAGGAGTTGCGAATACGTGATAGTCCTTTGATTTATCCTGCCTGCACTACCAGTGGTAATCAAAGGGTTTCCATTTGCATCAACGAACGGGTTAGGGACCAGCGAGTCAAGAGTCGTACCCAAAGTTATATTCGACGCGCTGACGGCATTCAGGTTGCGGTTGATCCAGATATGCTCGCCCCGGCTGCCGATATAAGCGACTTCCAAGAGGGTATCCTTCGTCAGCATGCGTTGGATGCTCAGATTCCACTGCTGATTAAACGGCGTCACCCAGATGGGGTACGCCGTCGTCAGGCTGTTACCCACCAGGGTCGAGGGCGGGATGACGAAAGGAACGTTTAATGAATTGGCAAGCGTTGCGCCAGCGTTAGGCGTATTGGATATCGCCAGCGACTGTGACGAAGTCGTCGCTAGAAATCCAGCTCCCAAGTCACTCGATCCCGATCCGATTCCGCCGCTGCCCGGGTAATAGAAGATGCCATAGCCCAGCCGCAAGACAGTGTTCTGCCGAAACTGCCACGCGACCCCCACACGTGGGGCGAAGTTGTTTTTATCCGGGAAAGACTGGTAACGTGAATTGCCGTCACGGCCTACGAAACGTAACAATCCGTTCTTTTTGCTCAATGGCTCGACGACGTTTGGATCGAAATAAGCCAACTGGTTGAAACGATCAGTCCAGGGCGTCTGGTATTCCCACCGAACGCCCAGGGTGAGGGTCAGATTGCGACGCACTTTCCATTCATCATTCACGTAAAAGGAGTAGAACTTTTGCGAGGCTGCCAGCGTCGGATCAGCGGTAATCGATGCTGAGGTTGGAGGGCCTAACAGAAATGTCGCGAAGCCGTAACCGGCGGTAGTGCTTGAGTTTGACGAAAGCGGCCCCTGCGTGAATGCCCGCGTAAAATTGAAGAGTCCCGATGGCCGTTCCGGGCGGTTGACGTTGAAGGCCGTAAAGGTAAAATCGCCTCCCGATTTGACCGTGTGATTTCCCCTCACCCATGTGACGTGTCCCTGGAATTGCTCAGCGAATTCGGCATCAAAAAAGAACGAGGCGCGGTCAGGCCCCAGCACCGCGGAGCCGGAATTGTTCAGATCGGTAATCTCAAAACGCGGGAAGATTAATGCTTCCTCATGGTCCTTCAGCGACTGCGGAAAACCAAGCTGTGTGAGATCAAAGCCTGCGCTGCGTGGGTGTGTTTGGCTGACATTGCGAGTGATACTGGCGCGAAATTCACCAACCAGGTCAGGTCGGAAGGTGATGGTATCACTCAGCACCGCTGTTCGCGGGTGGCTCTCGATCACGCCTTTCTCGCCGTTCACACCTTCGCCGGGAAATGCGGTGTTGACGCCTGGGGTTGATCGTGGATTATCTTGCCTGCCGCCGGTAAAGAAGAGGTGGTGCCTACCCAGGCTGTGGTCAATCCGGAAAAACAGCTTCCAGGCATCGTCGCTACGTGTCAGATTCTGGACAAAATTCTGCGACTGAGTCGGTCTGTTCGGAAGCGGATAAAACGACAGAACGCGCGCCGCAACCGGGTCGACACGAGCGTGGCAAATTACGTTAAGCCGCCCATTGCAGGAGAACTGAGTGCGAGGCGTGGTGGCGCTGGTGCTGGTGGCCGGATCATATATCTTGACTAAGTTACCGCTGGCGTCGAAGGTCTGGGAGAAATCGAAATCCCCACTCCCGTCAGGTCCTCCTCGTTGTAGCAAAGTCGGAACGTTGGCAATGAGATCATCGGGGACGCGTTGCTTCGTCTGCTCGAAGGCGACGAAGAAAAAAGTCCCGTTGCGACCGTTATACCACGGCTGATTACCGCCCTCACCGAAACGCGGCAGGATGACTGGCCCACCGAACGTGCCTCCGTATTGGTTTTTGTGAAATGGGCTACGCGCTAAGCCGACGCGATTATTGGACCAACTGTTCGCGTTCAGCTTATCGTTGCGTAGGAACTCATAAAGACTGCCGTGCCATTTATTCGTCCCTGAGCGGGTGGCCGCGAGTATAACGCCGCCGCCTGACCGCCCGAATTCAGCAGACATATTGTTCGTTACAACTTTTACTTCCTGCACGGTTTCTAACGGCGGATTGTAGTTGATATCATTAGTGGTGCTGTTGCGTGACTCGGCCCCGTCGAGCAGTACCTCACTGGTGTTGGAACGCCCACCGTTTATGATTGGACCGGTGCCCGGGTTCCCTGACGACACTCGATCAACCACACCCGGTGCAAGTGTCACTAAGCTGTAAGGATTGCGGTCCAGCAGTGGCAATTCGATAATCTGCTGACTATTCAAGACATTTCCGAGCGAGGCTGTTTGGCGTTCCAGTTCTACCCCACCGGCCTCAACCATAACAGTCTCTGTCACTGCCCCGGCCTTAAGGGGCACGTTAATGGTCGCGGTCAGCCCAAGTGTCAAACTCACGTCCACCTGGGCTGTGCTGAAGCCCTGGCTCTCCACCGTCACCTGGTACTTGCCAGGAGAGAGGTACGGCACCCTGTATTGTCCTTCACCATTGGTTTGCGCCTCTCTGGTCACCTTGGTTTCGATGTTAGTGACGGCCACTCGAGCGTTAGGAATCACCGCGCCCGATTCATCCGTGACAATTCCCGTGATCGTTGCCTGTTCACCTTGTGCAAACGCCGTAGAAACAAACCCGGATGTACAGGCTGCAATCGCCAATAGGAAACACACTGTCAGCAGACGTACGGCGTTTTTCAGCATGATGTTTTCACTCCTTCAGGCGTAGAGGTCGATCGCAGACCGGGCCGAACCTTGCGCAATCTCTAGGCATACCGGCCAAAAAAGACAGAGCTCGTGCGAAGCTTGATCCTTATACTAATTTTGATGACCCTTGTGGAGTAACATGGGGTAAGTTGGGGTTACGCGTTACTGTAAACCGGCGTGCAACGTTAAGGTCAACAGGCGATCGCAGTTGTTTGGCGCCTCGGTAAGAGCGGAACCGATTCGGTCCGGCCTTGAAATTCCAGGCTTCCTTCGTATAATTGCTGCCGACAGCCTACCGTTGAGCGCCAAGGATCACTCAGCATCGATGCTGGTTCGCCGAAGTTTTGAACGATAGAAGTCAAGCTCCGCGCGAAGAACGTAAGACCAGCTCGTCCCCGGGGGGTCGGCGCTGGTGATCACGATCTGGTTAAACGCTCAAAACAGCAGCCGTTCGTTAACCGTAAGGCCTAATGTGAGCTCGCCAGCACAATCGTTAAAGGGCCGGACAAGTCCCAGCAATGAAGGGCTAAGGGAACACCCTGCGGTATTGGAAGTCAGGGGTTCTTTTGAGGACGAACGGCTACTCGCGCTAAAGCACCTCGTACAAAGCGAGACTTTCTCTAATGCTGATTCGATGCGCCATTTCCTGAAGTTCATCGTTGAGAAATCCTTGGCAGGACGAGTTGATGAAATTAAGGAATACACGATTGCAACGGAAGTGCTTGGCCGATCCTACGACTTTGATCCTAAGAGCGACAATATTGTCCGCGTCCAGGCGCACCGGCTGCGCAAGAAGCTGGATGAATACTATAGCCAGGAGGGCGTTGATGATCCGGTCCGCATCTCCATTCCAAGCGGGCACTACTACCCTGAATTCCATACAAACTCGGCTCCCCAGAAAATTCCTTCTATCGAACAGATTCCCCCTGAACCGGATGTGGCTCAGACCTCACCGATCCCCCGGCCCTATACCCCTCCAGTAAGATTCTGGGCGAGATTACCATGGCGACCGCTTGTGCTGACGGTACTAATACTGAATCTGCTTTTAGTCTCCTATCTTCTTCTGCGCTCTTCGTCAAAACAGACCACGACAAAGAACCAAACCGCGCTGGCCGAATCTTTGAATCCACTATGGCAGCCTTTCATCGCAACAGACCAACCGCCACTGATCGTCTACAGTAACGCCTTGTTCTTGATGAGCGAAGAAGGCGATTTGTACCGCTATTATAATGACACCAGTCATTCATTCGCGATGGGAGCCGAAGTACCCAGCGTAGTCGGCTTAGAACGGCGTGGAGCAATCCCGAACGGCGTTGGTCCCCTTTATTATTTCGACTCCTACACCGGCACCGGAGAGGTGATTGCCATGGGTAGGATCGCCGAATTACTGTCGCGCAACGGACAGAACTTTCTGGTGAAGCGTAGCCGGATCGCTTCTTATGACGACGTGAGAAATCGCAACGTGATCTTTCTCGGTACAAGTCTGGAGGATTCTATTCTTGGAAAATTGCCCGTCGAGAGCGACTTGGTTTTTGAAGAGCCGACGGGCCATCAATTCGTCGGAAGACTCCTGATTCGAGACCGCCACCCGGGCACAGGGATGCCGTCAACCTACGAATTCCAAAGAGACGAGAGAACGAAAGCCCTGCAAGCCGAATACGCACTGATTAGCCTGCTTCCCGGTGTGACACCTAACCAGTACATTTTGGTTCTCGCCGGTCTTTCCACACTTGGCACTCAAGCGGCGGCGGAATTTGCAACGTCGGAAAAGAACATGCCGGCATTAGATCAAATGCGGTCGACTGCCTCAGACAACACAGCACGGTCGCCTTATTTTCAGGCGCTACTTCAAATTCAAATTCGTGATGGCATTGCCGTGAAAACCAACTGCTTACTCGTTCGCGAATTGCACCGCAATCGCCCATAACCCACCGGAAAATACAGTTAAATCACTTCTGCTCAAGCTGCTCTCGCTCTATACTCCGCACCTGCGAAGATTAGGCACGGAGTAATCCGGGAATGATTGTTAGAAACAAGCGAACGTCCCACAACACTCTTGTCGGATGGCTGCTAGCCACGCTTCTCTCCTTTTCTAGTTTGCTCGTGGTCGCAGCACAGAGGACGCAGCATGCCTCTCCTTTCTCGTTCGCCATCGTAGCAGACTCTCAGATTGGTATGGTCAGGTTAGAGCGCGACCGAGAAAACTTTGCGAAGGTAGTTAAAGCGATCAATGAATTGAAATCCGGCGTCCGCCCCAGTATGGCTATCATTGCGGGCGACCTGGTCGACCACGCAAACAATCAACGAGAACTCGATAGTTTCATACAGGTAGAGAAGACCTTCGCGATACCTGTCTATTTAATCCCCGGAAATCACGATCTGGCACGAGATGGCAAACATTTCGAGCCATCGCTGCTCGATCTCTATCGCAAGAACATCGGGCCCGATCGGTTTGTCGTCAGGCAGGCTGGCTCTCTTTTCGTCGGTCTTAACAGCCAACTCTGGATAGAAGGTGGGGGTTTGGCCGCGGAGCAGTTCAAATGGCTGGAGCAGCAGCTACGGCACCGGAACCAGTACCGCCATGTCTTCATTATCCAGCATCATCCACTCTACCTGGAGGCGGCGGATGAAGCGGACGAGTATTTTAATACTCCGCTTGGTTGGCGCACCAAATTGTTGCGCCTCTTCGAGAGAGCGAGGGTAACCGCAGTTTTCACGGGCCACCTTCACCGAAATCAATCGAGTACTTATCATGGTATCGCAATGATCACGACACCTTCTTCATGTCGTAACTTCGACGGCAGCGCCTTTGGCTATGCACTAGTCACCGTCACCGATAATGGTTTCAGTTATCACTATCGCGGAGTTCCCGGCACGCTCCCGGACGAGCGCCCAGCGAAGTAGTGAAACATTCGGATCAGTGGAGTGGGCGTTGAAAGGGTTCAGATGCGGATCACGCGGAGAGCATTTAATTCGATCCTGGCTGGTACCGTCCTTTCAGCCACTATTCCAAGGGGCTTCGCCCTCTCGACGCCGCTCAAATGGAATGTCCTGATCATAACCAACGATCAGCATCGAGCCGACTGTCTCGGGTGTATGGGAAATCCAGTTATTCGCACACCTAATGCCGATCGTCTCGCCAAAGAAGGAGTGATCTTCGAGCGGCATTTTGTTCAGGCTCCACAATGCGTGCCCTCTCGCTCGGCTCTGCACACCGGACGCTATCCTCACGTGAACCGAACACCCACTAACATTTATCGTCTTCCCGAAACTGAGGAGACGCTGGCAAACATTCTGGGCCGTAATGGTTATATGGCGGCCACCGTCGGCGAACTTCCTTTTGCCCCCACGAAATTCCTCGGCGGATTAAGGGTTTTTGCGGACGATTCAAACTACAATGCCCTCTTGGAATCCGAAGGTTGGAGGGGCTATCGGCTTTCACCGGCGCGTCGAGCTCTGCTGCGCGAATATGAGCTTCAGAGTCAAAAGCAATTCCAAGCCTCGCCCGCTCCATGGCCAGAGGAACTAGATGAGACGCCGTTTTATGCTGCTAAGGCCATCGAGTTTCTCAGAGAGAACTCTCAGCGTCCATTTTACCTTCACGTCAATTTCCGGCGACCCCACCATCCATTCGATCCTCCTGCCCCCTTCGACCGTATGTATGAGGGCGCGAATTTCCCGCAGTCGCATAGGATGGAGGGCGAGATGAAAAACAAACCTCCCCCGCAGCAAAAGGCCTTGGAAGACTCCGTTGGCTTCGACTTGCGCACGATGACCGAACAAGATTTGAATCGGATCAAGAGCTATTACTACGGCATGATCTCCGAGAATGACAAATATATCGGCTTGATCTTAGATCAATTGCCAAAGCTCGGACTTGAGGATCGAACGCTCGTCATCTTCAATGCCGATCATGGAGAGATGCTCGGTGACCACGGGCTGGTTTTCAAGGGCGGCTATTTCTATGATCAGGTTATGCAGGCGCCCTTAATCATTCGTGCGCCGAGTCGGCTGCCCACCGGGAAGCGAATCAAAACCATCGTTGAAGAGATAGATGTTTTACCGACGATCTTAGATTTGCTGAATATAAAAATCTCCGAACGAATTCAAGGACGTTCATTGGTTCCCATAATCAACGGCTTGAGCAAGTCCTCGCGCTCTGCTCATGCTGAGTTTCCCAACGCAAAGATGCTGCGGACTGAGCAGTGGAAGCTGGTCCATTATCTACACGCATCTTACGGCGAGTTGTACAACCTTCAGGATGATCCCTATGAACTGAAGAATCTCTACGATGATCCTACCGCTGCCACTGCTCGTCATGAGATGGAGTCTGCCCTTGCCGACTGGCTGATAGATTCACACGATCCATCACTCAAGCCAGTCCAGGCTGAAAAGGGATAAACCGATACACAGTGAGACAACTTCTAATCTCATTCCTCATTCTGGCTGCCGCACAAAGCCTCGGCAGCTATGTGACGCTCATCCCGCAAGCTCAAGGAAACGATAGACTGCAAATATTTGAGTTCCAGCCTTCCGCACCATACTATGCCACATTCTTTTATCCTTGGTACCCACACTGGTCGAGCGAGGGTCACGCACCGCCACGGAATTGGTTCTCAAATTATCTTCCCGACCCGAAGCCAGGTGTCTTCGATCCCGCTACCGAACTCTACAACTCCAATGATGACGCGATCATCTACTGGCAACTGCGCAAAATGGCCGAAGCTCGAATAGAAGTGTCGATCAGCTCATGGTGGGGCCAGGACCATAAGACCGACAAGACATTCCGGCACATCCTCAACGACGTGATGAACCGCTCAGACAATCCCTACCCCAACCTACGTTGGGCCTTATACTATGAAAAGGAGTCACTCGGTGATCCAGCCGTCACTGAATTGGTTAACGATCTGAACTACATTAAGAAACAGTACGTGAATCAACGCGGCTATTTGAAGGTCGGTGGCAAACCCGTGATCTTTGTTTATTCTGATCCTAAGGATAGTGGGGACATGGTCAGCCGCTGGGCCGATGCTAGATCACAGGCAAAGTTCTACGTGGTGCTGAGAGTTTTTGCCGGCTATCAGAAAGCTAAAAATCCGCCGGACAGTTGGCATCAGTACGCACCGGCACTGCGCAAGGAGATGCAGTACCCGTACTCGTTTCTGGTAAGCCCTGGCTTCTGGCGCGATGGCGGCGCTGTGCGTTTGCCTCGCGACCTCGTCGCGTTTCGTGATGCCGTCTCAGCGATGGTCGCCGCACCTGTAACCTGGAAACTTGTTGAGACGTGGAACGAGTGGGGTGAAGGTACATCCGTAGAGCCAGCCGATCAAGTCATTCAAACCAAGAAAGACAACGCCCGACTCGATCCGAAAGGAGCCCTATTCAAGGACCACTATATCAAGGTGCTTCAAGAAGTCTTGCCTCCACTCGAACAAGGGACGGGCGCTGCGGGATCACGGCAACCAACGACACGAGATTAGGCTTCCGGGGACGACACTTGACTGTGTCAGAAGCAACAGGTTCTGTTCACGATGGTTTGCATTCAAAGCAGTAACGCCATAACGCAGAACTGCGCGACAGCTTCGGTATCAGGTTCTGCCGCGCCGCCTCATAAGCCCGCCGCTACTTCATGAAGCCCCGGACGAGCTGCGCAATCTGATCCGCTGCGGTATCCAACGCGAAATGGCCCGCATCGAGGACGTGGACTTCGGCCTTTGGCACGTCGCGGCGATAGGCCTCCGGTTCCGAAAGCTCGAAAGACAAGTCGTGTTTGCCCCAAAGGACGAGAAGCCGCGGTTGCTTCTCGCGCATCCACGCTTGCCATTTCGGATAGGCGTCGACGTTTGTGCGGTAGTCGTAAAACAGATCGCTTTGAATTTGCGCCTGGCCGGGCTGGTTGAGAAACACAAATTCATCGGTCCAGAGATCCGGATCATATCGTTCCACGTTCGGATCGTTTCCAACATGACGCGTTCGCGTCGTCTGCAGCGACAAGAGATTTGTGCGAAGCGCGCTTTCGTTAGCCGCGCGATCTTCCCAAAACTCGCGCCGCATCTTCCAATTCGCCCCCAGGCCTTCGTTGTGCGCCACAGCGTCCTGGACGATGAGAGCTTCTACCCGCTCGGGGTGCGCAAGTGCCATGCGAAAACCGACAGGGCCGCCGTAATCCTGCATGTAAAGATTAAAACGCGAGAGCCCAAGCGCTTCGGTGAAATGGTTAATGACCTCGGCGAGGTGATCGAACGTATATGCGAATTTCTTTGGATCCGGCCAGTCGCTGTGCCCAAAGCCCGGGTAATCCGGCGCGACGAGGTGATAACGATCGGAAAGCCGGGCAAACAACGGCTCGAACATCCGCGACGAAGATGGCAATCCGTGCAATAAGAGAATCGTCGGCGCATCCTTCGGGCCAGCCTCTCTATAAGAGACCGAGAGCCCATCTATCTGTGTTGTGCGATAAAAAGTCGGGTGTTCCACGGGACGTTGCTTTCCTTGGACTTGGGAGAGCAATTGAAATGATGTGAGCATCGCAAAAACCACCAACGCCATTACTGCGACGTACCCTGCAATATTAGACATTTTCTCCATCTCCTTTTTAAGAATCCGAATGTTTTAGTCGGAGATCTCAAAGATCACTTCCAACTCGACCGGGGCGCCTAGCGGAAGGCTGGCGACCCCATACACCAAGCGGCAAGGATTCTTCTCTTTTCCGAAAACGTCTTGCAGCAGCTCCGAAGCGGCGTCAGCGACTTTCGGCTGATCGCGGACATCTCCCGAAGTGGCCACCGACACTCCGAGCCGAACGATCCGCGTTACTTTGTCGAGCGATCCCAAATGTTTTCTTGCGACAGCAAGAACGTTGAGCGCCGCGAGGTAAGCCGCTTT
>WNFY01005173.1_pt1 | contig 11820 bp, 11 predicted proteins | sample 5400091 | NCBI WGS metagenome assembly WNFY01 (sample SAMN13153364, study PRJNA577476) | soil metagenome | isolation source: 60 cm soil or saprolite under grassland replicate 1 | place: USA:California | collected 2016-06-15 | reverse complement strand
GCGTGAGCCATTCGCTGATCCATATCATAGGTCACTTGCTTATTCCTCCAGTCTGTTGCAGAAGCCGTTCGATGAGTGATGCAAGCGACTTGTGTAATCCGATAGCAAGTGGCTCAATCTTCCGGTAGCGATCACAACAGTAGTAAAGTCGTCACATATACGCACCTCTTCTGCACAAAGTTGGAGAAAATGCGATAAACGCGGCGATCCTGCAGAAAGAGCATTCCATTCAACTTGAGCTTCGCCACATCAATTCCCAGGTAGGATCGACAGGGTTGAGGAAGGAGGCAGAAGGTCCTCCCGCTGTATGTTCCAATGAACCCACGAGAAGAGAGAAGCAGCTTGTGTGGGCATCACCGATGTTAGGCAAGCTCATCTCGTAGTACGAGAGCAAGAGACGACCGTCCGATCTGGGCGAGCAGAACAGGGGGCGGAATCGCCATCTTTCGTTCGAGGGGTAATGGCCTATTAGGCCCGCCGATGAAATCTACAAGCGCTTTGCATTCAATCAGCTTCGTAAGCCAGTTGAGAGCGAGACTTCGTTTTTTCTCACCTTTCTCAAACGGCTCCTATGTGACTATTGATCGCACCTGTTGTTGCTTCATGCCGCTTTTTCATTTTCGATAAGGGCTTAACGTTGTAGATTTTATCAGTGGGCCTAATAGGCCGTCAAGGAGAGCCGGTGCGGATGTGGCTGCTTTGTATCTGGTCATCGTTCTTCCCTTCCCTTCTTTTCCCCATTGCACCTCACCGGCTCTCCTCTTCTGTCGATAACGTATTGTTCACCTGGTTCCTACGGCAAAGACATGAAGATGCCCCTGGTTGAGTGAGGAAGGCAGCGCCACGCTTTGGAGTGTTTTGCCGGGCTGTAGAGCAACCTCTGCATAGAAAACGCGAGGCTGGTCTGATTGCTTGCCGGTAGGTCCGTTCCGGTAGGTCGCGGTTGCCACTATTGCGTTACCAAAGGATGGTGTCGATGTACCGCCATTGAGCGTCCAATCGCTGAAGCCTAACGAGGAGGTTTGGAGCGTTCCATCGGTGTAGGTAATGGTCGCTGTCCCAGTCGAGGGGCCATTGGTCGCAGAGCCCAGAAATGCCAGGATGGTTGCGCTACTCGTTGGAGTGATGAGAAGCGTTTGTCCCTGCGCCTGATAGTTGTTGGCCGAGCCTGCTGGTTTCTTGGGCCAGGTGAATGTCGCGTTGTTGAAGACAACTTGCATTCCAGGAGCAATACCCACCGCTTGCAAGGCCTGGGCCGAGTAGCTGAAGCCTCCCCCATCGAAATTGGCTGCTTTAGGCTGGCTGTCGTCACTGGTTCCGACGTTGTTGAAAACGGCATCGAGCAGCCCATAGACCACGAGGCTATTCTGCGTCCCCACGAAGACCTTGCCATTGGCCACGGTTGGCACAGAGAACTTCACATAGCTGCCTAATCCATCACGGCCAGCGTTCTGCCCACTGTTGTAGAGTTCCTTTGAGAGGTCCGTAGCATTATAGGCACGCAGAACGGCCTTTGGATCAATTGTCCACACGATACCCGTGGTGGCAACCGAGCCATTACTGGATACGACCGGATTCCCTCCAGGATAAGTGAAGCTCTCAGGCGACTGTGAAAGCGCTGGAGGAGAGAGGCGTCCGTTAGAGAGTTTAAACGCTTTCACATGGTCTTTGACCCCTATAGTATACACAAACTCTCCGCTGCTAGCACTCCAGTAAGCTGGTGTACCCCAAACACCGCCAACGATAGTTCCAGGAGGCAACTCTTGCAGGATCTTATCCACATTTGTGAGGTTTTGGTTGGTACAGGGATTGGCGATCGGAGTATATTTTCCCATATGGTTGCGATTGACAACATAGACGCGGCCTTCCTTCCCAATACAGATCAACTCAGTTGAAGTGGGAAGAAGCAAGACACCTCCTGAGCCCAGATCAGCATCTGCACCATTCAAACACTCCTGATTGAATGGCGTGAAGAAATCTACCCGGTGCAACCCATTGTGCGTTGTCAACTTGACAATACTATCGCCGACATCTTGCCCACCAGTATTGACATCAAAGGTGCCGTTTCCGCTTGCGAAGTAGATGAAGCCAGTGCTATCGGCGGCAAGCCCTCCCCCACTTTGCCAGATACCTGCTTGGGTCCCATTGGGGCTGGTGTTATAGACTGCGCCAGGGACTTGCTGCAAAGTCGTCGCATGGTAGCCGATGATCCAACCGTGATAGGGACCATGATCACAATGCGATGCCCAGCAGATGTAGACGACACCGTTTAGGAGCAGCAGAGCACTTCGCTGATGTTGGCGCAGAGGGTTAAACTTGACCACACCATTTGAGCTTCCAGCACCCGTTCCCGCTACGGAGGCTTGAACGAGCACAGGACTTCCTGGCCGCTCTTTGCCGGTGGTAATATCCAGTGCATGAAGCCGCTGCACCACCTGCCCATGTTCTTTCGTTTTGGCAACGACATACAGGGTGCCCGTACTGCCATCAATCACGGGGGTACCTGTGATGCCGACTTCTGGGACAATGTCGTTGCACGAGATATCACCCGATAAAACCGTGGTGATTCCATGAGCAGGATCAAGAAAGCTCGTATGCCACAGTGGCGCGTTGGGGTGCCGTTGGTCAGCATCGAATGCATAGACGCTGTCATGTTGGGTCGCCACAAACACGATATTATGCGTCGTTCCAGCAATGGGTACATTGGGCAGAAAGAGTGGCTGTGCATAGACAAAGCCATCGATAGGGTACGCGACGCGTTTGCCAAACTGCGTGACATTGACATTATTCGGAGTAAGAAAGGTCTCATTGGGATACTGGCCGGTACGCAAGGCATTGCCCTTGTAGGTCGTGACAGCGGGAGTGGCCAACCCAGCTCTCAAAGTTGCCTCGGTTCTTTGTCCTTGTTCTTTTGCGTGATCCATTCGCGTTCTCCTCTTTCGTTCGCTTCCACCGCCAGCTTGGGGTGAGATGCGTGCATCAGTCACCTCCTGCGCTGATTGATGCTTCATTCGGGATAGAAGCCCGTTGTTGTATGAACTGGTAAAACATCGGGACGTTGATCCGATTCCTTTGCTATTGCGGCATCTGCTTGGAGCCACATAGCCTCGCCTATGCTCTGTGTTTCTGGCTTTCAGATCGCCCACCAGAGCCTGTTACCTGTTATGACGACCCACTGTATAAACGCAGCTACTCAAATTTTTAGGAAAGAGGGTTGCGGTGTATTACTACCGAAACAACAATGGTATTGTCAACAAAAGGAGAAGGAGAAGGGATCCCATACCAATTCCGAGATATGGCTAGGATTCGTGCAAAAAGCGATCGTAAGGCCATAGAGTAGCCTCATAAGCCAACCGAGGCAATGACAGGCATATGAGGCCCACCGATGGAATGTACAACGTCAAGCTCTCAATCGCCAGTGCAGGCTCGTTGAGGAGAAGGCCTCGTCTTTTCTGGCCTGCCATAAGCGGCTCTTACGCAACCATCGATTGCATCTTCTGCCTCTTCGTGCCGCTTTCTCAGCTCCAACAGAGGCTTCACGTTGTCTATTTTGTCGGCGGACTAAATAGGCTTATACGCGCGTTCGCGTCCCGTGAGCCACCCATGGGTATCTCCGGTGTAGCTACGCAGGTCGCTCGTGCGGTGCAGACCAACGGCACTCAACAACCATAAGGTGAGCAACAGTTGGCTGCGGGTCTTACTAGAAGGGAGGCGGCGGCACAGGTTGCGGTGGCTTGTTCGAAACACTCCAGCCATCCGGTTTCGTTGGCTGCCGCAACCAGCAGCAATCCTGCTGCCCCCTCTTGAAAGTCGGGAATCAGACGATGAGTTGGGAGCCGGATTTTTTTCCTTCCGCCTGGCTGGTTGAACTCTGCCATGTGCTGCTCTGAGGCGGTTAAGATGCGTGATACTGATCCGGAAACCAAACCGCTCTTCCAGTTGGGTTTGTAGCAGATGACTGCTGGCTTGTGGAGCCTGCCCATCTGTGGACTCAAGTCAGGCGAGCACAGGTTCACGGGCTTTTGCCGGATGCCCATGTCTGCCATCTTGCAACGCTTTTTCCCCCTGGCTACGATACGCCTGCCACCAGCGGTAGGCTGTAGATCGACTGGTTTGCACTCCTGCACCAGCGCCTGCTTCTTTCCAGTGATGTCCTGCTTGCATCAATTCCATCATATGCCCTTTGGCATCCCGCTTCTGTTCCTTCTCCATCGATCTGTCCTTGTTCTTCAGGATACTTGCTCCATCTCCTTTTCTCTAATATAGCCTCTTTCCGTGTCCTGGTCTAGATGGACAGCTTCCTCTTTGCCGAACACCCTTGCAAAGTGGTAGCTTTCTCCAGAGAAGAACACTTTTAGAGTTTGAGTAGAACATCAAGACTCAAACTTTGGCCCCATCCTGAATCCCTATCCAATCGTCTCAAGCGCAGACGCAAGATGATGGCCTGATGCGGGTTCGTCTGTGTCCCGCCAATACGAACGAAATATTGGATGAGTTGAGTGGAAAACTGATCAAGATAGCCATGATCGGGGTTAGGATCGTTGAAATCCGTTTGACGGACATGAAAAAGGGCTGGAGCGCGGGAATCGACATGGAGATTCGGATCTATGTCCGAGAAGGTTTCGATTGTCAGATTGTTGGCATTTTGAGGCCCTGGAATTTCCACAAACCCAGAGATGAAGCCGTCGGCCGTACTCAGAATGTTCAAAGGAAGACTCAGTTCTGCCATTATCGTACCTCCTTGGCTCAGTGCGATAGCTTATCACCTGTTTAGTGAAAACAATCACCCACCGTTCGCTAGTTCCTTGCGAAGCCAATGCACAAGCCAGTTTGTTCAAGCGAAATTAGTGAATTCGCGAGCCTTCGCATTCAGCTCCGTAAGCTAAGTTGACAAAAAAATGAGCGAATCGTGAGTTATCACTTCACAATAAAAAGAGTAGACCCGTCCTGTATACAAGTATACATATATTCTTGTATTAAATGCAATACTCTTGTCGTTTGACGAATAAGTCGGTTCATGGCCACATTTGTAACATCATGCGCTCTCCGGCGCACCACTCCGCATGACCACGATAAACGGCTGTGTTGCAAAAATAAAACTCATCAGATAAGATGGGGTCAAAAGATGAGAAGAGAAAATGGATGACAACCCAGGCCCCGTTCAAATGGCGTCATTTTGAAGCAGAGATCATTCTGCTGTGCGTCCGCTGGTACCTGCGCTATGCATTGAGCTATCGAGACCCGGAAGAAATCATGCAAGAGCGGGTCTGCACGTCGATCATACGACGATTTACCGCTGGGTTCCGCACTACGCCCCCATCTCAAAGCTACGACGGATTCCTGGCGGGTCGATGAGACCTATATAAAAGTGAAGAAAGTCTGGCAGTATCTGTACCGGGCTGTGGATTCGCAAGGAAACACCCTGGAGTTTTTTCTGAGCTCCAAACGAGATGCGCAAGCGGCCAAACGGTTCTTCTTGAGAGCACTCAATGCCTGCCACACTGTAACTCCCCGCGTGATTACGGTCGACAAGAACGCTGCATATCCCAAAGCCCTCAATGAGTTGAAAGCGGAAGGGCTTCTTCCACAGCCATGTGAACTCCGACAGAGCAAATATTTGAACAATCTGATTGAACAAGATCATCGTTTTAGCAAACGACTCGTCAAGCCTGGGATGGGTTTCTTCTCGTTTGAAACGGCGTGGAGAACATTACAAGGATATGAAGTGATAAACATGATCAGGAAAGGGCAAGTGCACAGGGGAAACAAAGGGAACAGCCAATGCCAGGCGAGATTCATTGCAGAACTATTTGGGGTTGCTATCTAAACGCAGAGGAGAAACGAGGTGTTTATGGCCATCCTTTTCCTCCAAGATTTTTTGCAACACAACCCGTTGGGGATGCGAGAGTATCCTAATAGTAGAACCTTATGTTAATAATGCTGTAGTCTCTGCCAGGACACCCTACAATTCGGCTCACCATATCCATATCCAAAAAAATCGTCTCTGTGCGTCTTATATGTATATCTTATCGAGGGACTTCGCACACGCAGTTTCACTGCGAAATAGTGAACGATATGGCCTGTTGAGGCCGTGTTGATTGGCGAAAACGAGGAAATATACGATGGCTCTTGATGTGGCTCAACTGATGAAGATGTCTCAAGCGCAGCTCGATGAACTTTTCCGCACTAGCCAGGCGGGCGATATTCCCAGCGGAGAAGCGGAAGGGACCGTAATTATCGATCCTGACACAGAACTTTCAGATATTGCAGCAAAGTTTGTTCACATCTTTGTCTGGCAGGGGAAAGTCTTTGATCCAGCAACTGGCGAATTACGCAACGAAATCTTACCTCTAAGGATTAAAGCAATCATCGCCAAGGTCTACAAGGACCAGAGTTGGTTTGATGGCAAAGAATGTATCGCCCTGGATTACTCTCAAACGTCGCTCGTTGCGCACTGGATAAGAGATGAAATCCGCACAGTCGCTCCAGGGCTGTATCTGGGCATCGTGTATTGGGATAAAGCAAAGTTGATCAACTTTGCCCTGGCTTTCCCTAAAACATGAAGGCTGATCTACATGGTGGCTTGTGATACATCTGGAAAGGGATACACGCGACAAACGGAGCAATGGCCCATATTACCATTTCTTAGGGAAGGGTCTGCTTATGACGCAGCAGGTAGCACTAACCATAATCACCAAAATCAAGCCGGGAGAGACGGAAGATATCAAGCAACTGCTCAAGACGATGCGCAAGAACGTCGCGCAGAACGATATTATTTCCTTTAGCAAGCTCTCCACTGTTCATTTCGCACGCTTGATGGTGCTAGAGGCATCTGTTGATTTGAACGGTGCGCTCATCTCTCCTAGCCTCGTGTTCATAGCCGAATGTGATGCCCCACTGGATCGTCTCCTCAATGCACTGGCGTCTATGACAGGGGAGGGGTTGGACACGATCTACTGCCACTGCGAAGACTACCCTGCTGACGACGCAAGAACTCACGCCAGGCGACTGACCTACCTTCGGGCACATATGGTAAAAGCTCAAGCGTTTTATGTTAATACCGTTGGCCGCATGGTGCAACAAATCCACCAGGAAGCTCAACTTAGGAACGCTATTCAAGACTTTCTGGATCGTTCGCAGCAGGATTGGTCTGGTCACGCTGCCCTGGAAGTCCGTACAAAAATCCAGGCTTTCTTGCGCAGCGAGCAAACACTGAACTGGGCTCACAACCCTCCTTCACAACCAGGCTTTTTTTTCAAGATGAAGGAAACGCTGCACTTGGTCGGTGTTCCGCTCCTCCTGCTCGTCCTCTTACCTGTCCTTATATTGATCCTGCCCCTATGGTTACTGCTTCTGCGTATCCATGAGTTAAGTGACGCAGCACCAGATGTCAAGCCGGATGAAGCACACATCGAGGAACTTGCAAATCTTGAGGATTTTGGAGCCCAAAACCAGTTCAGCGCCATTGGCTATATCAAATCTGGATGGTTTCGGCGACTGACCGTACTAGGTATCCTTCTGGCAGCCGATTACGGGACCCGTCACATTTTCAATAAGGAAAATCTTGCCGGAATAAAGACCATCCACTTTGCGCGTTGGGTCGTTATCGATGGGCAACGGCGCGTGATCTTCGCCAGCAACTACGATGGCAGCCTGGAAAGCTATATGGATGATTTCATCGACAAAGTTGCCTGGGGATTGAATGCCGTGTTCAGTAATGGAGTTGGCTATCCGAAAACCAACTGGCTGATCCTTGATGGCGCAAAAGATGAGCAAGCTTTCAAAGACTATATTCGTGTCCACCAGATACCAACACAGGTCTGGTATTCTGCTTATGATTGTCTGACTGCGCTAAATATTGCGAACAATGCCAAAATTCGTGCCGGGCTTTTCAATACTATGAACGAGGCCGAAGCTGAGCAGTGGCTTCGTCTATTGTGAGGAGAGGATTCGTCTATGGCTGATACACTCGACCTTCAAGATATTCAGGGGCTTATCATACGTGGCTATGGCAATCTAAGGGCTGCCTGTTACCTTTTGCTTGAAATCAATAGCCCTGCTGCTGCCAAATTATGGCTGAGTGCACTAGCCAATGCGATTACAAGCGGGCAGGCCAGGCCGGAGGAGAAAGCTGTCAATGTCGCGTTCACTTATACAGGCATCAAAAAGCTGGGCCTGGAACCTGCGCTGGCGACAATGTTCTCCAACGAATTTATCACTGGCATGGCTACCCCACATCGGAGCCTCCTGCTGGGCGATGTGGAAGAAAGTTCACCGATGCAGTGGAGCTGGGGGGGACCTGACACGAAACCCATTGATATGGTGCTCATGCTATTTGCCGTGAATGATACTAAGCTCGCGGATATATACAAAGGCTATACAAATGAATTCACTACCAATGGATTACTGGAAATTCTGAAGTTGGAGACCGTCGACCTGGGCGACAAGGAGCATTTTGGCTTCCACGATGGTATCTCTCAGCCCATGATCGAAGACTTGTCCCAGGCCAAGACCTCTCCTATGGATATGATAAAAGCGGGAGAATTTCTTCTGGGATATCCAAACGAGTATGGTCTGTACACGGATAGGCCAGTGCTCAAGCCCGCGCTGGACCCAAAGGGCCTTCTTCCCCGCTCCAGGGGTGGATCTGGTAACATGGATTTTGGACGCAATGGCAGCTACCTCGTTTTTCGACAACTGCGCCAGGATGTCCGCAGCTTCTGGCAGTTTCTTGACGAGGCTACCAAAAACCCGGATGGGAGCAGCAATCCTGCCACACGTCTTAAGCTTGCATCACAGGTGGTTGGGCGCTGGCCCAGCGGGGCACCACTCCTGCAAACGCCGGACCAGGACGACCCGCGCCTGGCGGATGCGAATAACTTTGCATACTACCAGACTGACCCGTATGGTTTTAACTGCCCTATCGGTGCTCATGTTCGTCGCGCCAATCCCCGCGACTCTCTGGACCCCGAACCAGGCTCTGCACAATCTATCGCTGTAGGCAAGCGGCATCGTATCCTTCGTCGAGGACGAGAGTATGGACCACCAATCGATCAGGCGGAGCTACTGAGCATCAAGAAGACTATCGCTGAGGATCAAGAGCGAGGACTACACTTTCTTTGCCTCAACGCTAACATCTCTCGTCAATTTGAATTCGTTCAACATACATGGGTCAACAATCCGCATTTCAATGGACTCTATGACGATGCCGATCCCATCATAGGCACTCATTCCTCTGATGGAAGCACGTTTACCATTCAGGCACAGCCGGTGCGCAAGCGATTAACCAGCCTTCCACGTTTTGTCTCGGTTGTGGGAGGGGCATACTTTTTTATGCCTGGTATCAAGGCTATTCACTACCTGGCAGGCCTTTAAGCGTACTTATTCTTCTCTCACGAACTGCCTCCGGCGGTGATGAGTCAGAAAACGACGAGGCTGCATAGTTACAAGATGGGTGACTAGACAATAGCGTTCAATACTATTGTTTCGTGTAGCGTACTGTATTTATAATGAAATATATTGAACAAAGTATACCGGGCAATGACTGATAAATCATTTGTTGCTCGGCAGAAGTGGGAGAAATAGATGTCTGATAATCCTGAGCACTTCCGCGATTACGCCCGTATCCTGCTTGCGGGAATCAGGCTGTTTAATGGGGCTACGGCCCTATTTGCGCCCAGATTGCTGGCTCGTCAGTTCGGTGATAACCCCAACCACGCAGTCATTTACGTGTTACGGCTCTTTGGGGTACGTACTATTATCGTCGGTATCGAGCTCCTCGTGCCAGATGAGCAATTACGAGCCAGCGCCTTGCGCTACGCTATTCCCATCCATGCTTCCGATACGCTCTCAGCAGCGCTGGCAGGTATCCAGGGACAACTCCCTAAGCGTACATCGATCATGCTTACAGCGATATCGGGAGTCAACACTGCTCTGGCTATCCTTGCGCAACCACGCAAGCACAAAACAGATTGAAAACGAAAGGTGAAGAAGATGAGATCAACCAGGCGTGTACCATGGATATTCCTGGCCCTCGCGGCACTGGCAGCGGGCATAGTCTCTCTGATACTGCGTCAACGTGCTCCCACCGAACGGGTTACTACCGGGCAGACAGGGCAGGTGGCCCAGCCTGGCTATCGCCAAACATCCTTCTGGCGTACCTATGATCAGCTTGCAGAGATGCTCGATCACGCCGTCGGATGGGATAAAGTAGCGATGCCGCTGGGATTGCTCATCCTGCTCGGGCTGCGCACCATCTTACGGCAACAAAACCTGCATGATACGACCCATGAGCCTGCTATCAATCAACCGGCTATTGAACCGATGCAGGCACGCTATCTCACCACACGGACATCGGATGGCACATATAACGATTTGGAAACCCCAACTATGGGTATGGCAGGTTCGCGTTTTGGTCGCAATATACCCATTGAGGACACCTTTCCCGAACCGAAGCCCGCCATCCTCACTCCCAACCCGCGCACTGTGAGCCTTGAATTGCTGACGCGTGAGAAGTTCCAACCTGCGACAACGGTCAACATCCTGGCGGCTGCCTGGATTCAATTCATGGTGCGTGACTGGTTCAGCCATGGCACGAGTCCGAAGGATAACCCCTGGCAGATTGAACTGCACGATGATGATCCCTGGTCTGAACACCCCATGAAAATCTTACGCGTACCGGGTGATCCGACACGCCCGGCCAACTCGAGCAACTTGCCTCCGACCTATATCAACACCGAAACGCACTGGTGGGATGCCTCTCAGATTTATGCAAGCAGCAAAGAGCAAGAGGCTTTCAGGCGTTCTGGCCAGGATGGCAAACTTCTTATTGGAAGGAATGGCTTGCTGCAACTCCCCACCGACCCAAATCGCAATCCGGCTATGGTGCCTGGCTGGTGGCTGGGTTTGGAGATGATGGAAACGCTGTTTACTCTGGAACACAATGCCATCTGTGATCGCCTGCGTGCCGAGTACCCAAAGTGGTCTGACGACGACATCTTTGAGCGTGCACGGCTCATCAATGCAGCCCTGACAGCAAAAATTCATACCGTTGAATGGACGCCAGCCATTATCAGTCATCCCACCTCACAGTATGCCCTGAAAGCGAATTGGTGGGGCATCGAAATGGAGCAAATCCAACGCATATTTGGTCGCCTGAGCACCAGCGAGGTCATCAGCGGCATACCAGGCTCGGAGACCGATCACTTTGGCGTGCCATATTGCTTGACCGAAGAGTTCACTATCGTGTATCGTATGCACCCGCTTATCCCAGACGATTACAGCTTCCACACTGCTGCTGATGATCGGCTCATTCTAGAGCGCACCTTAGACGAAATTACCGGACCACATTCTGAGGAGGTCTTGCAGCAAATCTCGCTGACTGACGCCTTCTACACGTTTGGCACCGCATATCCCGGAGCCATCGTCCTGAATAACTACCCGCGCTTCTTGCAACGCTTCGAGCGACCCGATGGGTACTTTATGGACCTGGCGGCAACAGATATTATGCGGACGAGGGAGCTGGGCGTTCCGCGCTATAATCAGTTCCGCAAACTGTTGCACCTTCCCCCTGCCAGCAGCTTCGAGGAACTGGCTGGTGATCCGACGCTGGTCGAGAAGATGCGACACGTGTACCACAACGATATTGACCGCGTTGACTTGATCGTCGGCATGTTCGCCGAAAAACGACCTGCAGGTTTCGCCTTCAGCGAGACGGCCTTCCGCATCTTTATCGTGATGGCATCGCGTCGCTTGAACAGCGACCGCTTCTTGACCAGGGACTTCAAGCCAGAGGTCTACACCCAGGTCGGCATGGATTGG
>WNFY01014499.1_pt1 | contig 11821 bp, 9 predicted proteins | sample 5400091 | NCBI WGS metagenome assembly WNFY01 (sample SAMN13153364, study PRJNA577476) | soil metagenome | isolation source: 60 cm soil or saprolite under grassland replicate 1 | place: USA:California | collected 2016-06-15 | reverse complement strand
AAGCGCAGCTCGCGACGGCTTGCTGCAGTTTGAAACCGAGCAAGTTCGCGCTCGCCTGGCTGAAATCGATGAAGCTCTGCGTAATGCGAGGCAGTTGCTGGATCAGGCTCGCGACCGGCGCGGCGAGCTCTCGGCCGCAGCAGCCAAGTTGCAATCGGATGTTCAATACATGAGCGAGACTTGTCTAAACGAGTTGGGCGTGCAGCGGCCGGAATTGATGGCCGATGCGACGATTCCGATTGCTGAAGGCGAGCAGTTGACTGTCGAGGATCAGATTTATCGCGAAATGCGCGCCCGGCTCGATGCCATGGGCCCGGTCAACATGATGGCCCTGGAAGAATACAAAGAAACTGCCGAGCGGCATGCATTCCTTGAAACGCAGAGAAAGGATCTGCTCGAATCGATTGAGAACACGCAGGCGACCATTCGCGAGATCGATACGTTCTCTCGGCAGAAGTTTGAAGAAGCATTCCACAAAATCAACGAGAACTTCCAGACCACCTTCAAGAAACTTTTCGGCGGTGGAAATGCCTTCATGCGCCTGACCGACGAGGAAAACAGCGCGGAGAGCGGAATTGATGTGGTGGCCTCGCCTCCAGGCAAAAAACTGCAGAACGTGTTGCTGCTCTCGGGCGGTGAGAAGGCGCTCACTGCGCTGGCGTTGCTAGTTGGTATCTTTCAGTATCAACCCAGCCCGTTCTGCATTCTGGATGAAGTGGATGCGCCGCTGGATGAGGCGAACATTGGGCGCTTCACTGAATTGGTAAAAGAAATGGCTGTGCAGACGCAGTTCGTGCTCATTACGCATAGCAAGAAGACGATGAGCATCGCGCCGGTGCTCTATGGTGTGACCATGCAGGAACCGGGAGTTTCGAAGCTGGTGTCGGTCCGGTTTGGAGCGACTGCGTAGGGCATAATGTGTACATATGATGTATGATGTATACATTATGTCGCGATCTTCCCTGGTGAGCCTTCGCCTCGACGCTAAATTGAAGAAACAGCTCGAGCGCTTGTCCCGCACAATGAGCCGCAGTCGCTCGTTTGTTGCGGCAGAAGCCATCCGCGAATATGTTGCCCTGAATGAATGGCAAATCGAGGAAATCAAAAAAGGATTGGCGGAGGCGGATCGCGGTGAATTTGCCACGGAGAAGGACGTCAAGCAGGTTCTAAACAAGTGGAAGCGTCGTGGAAGTTAGGTGGCTGCGCACGGCGCTGGCAAATCTGGACGCTGAGGCGGAATACGTTGCACGGGATAATGCAAGGGCAGCTCTACGGCTAGTTGAAAGAATTTATGAGGCGGTGGAGCAGCTCAAACAATATCCTTCGTTGGGGCGCGTCGGCCGGGTGCCGGGTACGCGCGAACTGGTTGTGCCCCATACACCCTACCTAGTGCCCTATCGCGTGCGCGAAGACGTTGTTGAAATATTGCGGGTTCTGCACGGGGCGCGTAGATGGCCCACTCATCTTTAACCTGTTGGATGAAGAACCCCACGCGAGCCGGGCCATTTCCGCGCGGACCAGTGGCTAAGAGCATAGAGCGAGCCAATGGGGGCCTCCGTCGTGGATGAACTCAAATGGCAAACCTGTCGCGAAGGCGGCTGAGATTTTCCGCAGTCTCCGCCGTGAACTAGCCTTGGCTTTTTCGTTTCTAGGAAACCCAGCCTCGTCCCCAGGACCAGATATCCTCTGCCATCCTCAGTTTTTCCACAGCGCAATCCCCCCAAAACCCGCTACCGCAGCCCCGTTCACTCGCGCGCGAGCCTGTCAACTTTTTTGCCTTCAACTACATCGAAGGTTTGGCCACGCTCTTCATCTAAATCGTTGACAAAAAGTTTTGAAGGTCTAGAATACGCGACGTTTTCCGCCTGTAGAATTTCATCATGAGCCCCCAACTTCTTGATCCCGTCCTTTTACAGACCGACTTCCCCGAGCTGGAGCTGCATGCCAGCGGCAAGGTGCGCGACGTTTACCAGTTGGATAACGATCATCTGCTTTTTATCGCTACCGACCGCATTTCGGCATTTGATTACGTGCTTGCGACGGGTATTCCCCACAAAGGCCGCGTCCTAAGCCAACTTTCGCTGTTCTGGTTTGATTTTCTGCGAGATGTGGTTCCCAATCATGTCGTCACTGCCGATGTGAGCAAATATCCCGCATCTCTCCGCAAATATGACGAACAGCTCCGTGGCCGCTCAATGCTGGTGATGCGAGCGGAAATGTCTCCCGTCGAATGCGTGGTGCGCGGCTATGTCTCAGGATCGGCCTGGAAGGAATACAAAACAAGCGGCGCGGTGTGCGGCATTCATCTTCCGAGCGGCCTTAGAGAATCCGATCAGCTTCCGGAGCCAATCTTCACTCCGGCGACCAAGGCCGCCTCGGGCCATGACGAGAACATTTCGTTCGAGCAAATGGCGAAGCTGGTGGGTCCGGAACTCAGTCGGCAACTGCGAGATCTGAGTCTGCAGATTTACAGCAAGGCTGCGGATTATGCGCGGCAGCGGGGCATCATCATTGCGGATACGAAGTTCGAGTTCGGGCGAACGCCTCAAGGAATTACTCTGGCTGATGAAGTTCTGACGCCAGATTCTTCCCGCTTCTGGCCTGCGGACAAGTACCAGCCCGGGCGCTCGCAGGAATCTTTTGACAAGCAATACGTTCGTAATTACCTCGAGGAAATCGGCTGGAATAAGCAGCCGCCAGCTCCAGCACTTCCTGCAGAGGTGGCGCGCAAGACGAGCGATAAATATCTCGAGGCTTATCATCGGCTCACCGGACGCGAGCTGGATGTGTAGGTCTGGCGTTGCAGACAGGAGAACATCATGAGATGGCCAGATTGGACCATCATCGTGGTGATTCTGCTGTCGACGATTCAGGCGGGCGCTGCGGGATTTTTTCAGGAAGCATTCGGCATTGCCGGCCTGGTTTGCGGATACCTGCTGGCGGCGTGGCAATACCATCGCGTGGCGGCGTGGTTCGGAAGTTTTTTGAAGTCGCAAACAGTAGCTGAAATTGCGGGCTTTCTGACGATTTTTCTGGGAGTCATTATTCTTGCTGGAATGGCCGGCAGGATCGCCCGTTGGGCGGTAAAAGAATCGGGCTTGAGTTTCGTTGATCGAATTTTAGGGGGAGCAATCGGACTGATTAGGGGCAGCTTGGTGGTTGCCATCGTGCTCCTGATGATGACCGCGTTTTCGCCAGCCTCGCAGTGGCTGAAAGGCTCAGAGTTAGCGCCATATTTTCTGGTGGTTGGCCGCGCCGCAATTTGGCTGGCGCCATCGGAGCTGCGGGCACGGTTTTATCAGGGCTTGGATTTATTGCATCGAGCGCAACAGCCCGCACAAACCGGCGCAACGCCTCCGGGCAGCGCACGCAAATAACAGAATTGTATCAATGGCAGAGTTCACGAACTGCTTCGTGAAGAAAGAGAGATGCCGTGAGAGATCAGCTCGAATCGCTTATCATGCAGATGTACAAGAGCAACATTCTTTATTCAGAGGCGGTTCGCGAGTTCAAGAAGAAATTTATTCTGACGGTTTTGCAGGAGAACAAAGGGAACCAGTGCCGTGCCGCGCGCGAGCTAGGAATGCACCGCAATACTCTGAGCCGCACCATTTCCGAACTGAAGATAGATGTCCGCCAACTGCGACGGCGACTCAGGCACTCAGTCGTTCTTGCGATTTGACGAGGGCACTTTCCCCAGTTTTCGCGTCGGCTAAAGGCAGAGCGCTATGAACAGCTTGTCCATACTTTTATTAGCTGCTCACGGCTGTTGAGGTTGCGCCACAGTGCGCCCATAAACTTCTTCCAGAATTTGCGCGCCTCCTCGCTGCAGCAGGGACTCGCCTGTCTCTTCACCGAGACTCATCGGATCGTCGCCCTCGCGTGACTCGCGCAACAGCTTGCCCCCGTCAGGGCTGGCCACGATAGCCTCCAAATGCAAGCGATCCCCGCGCAACTCGGCCAAAGCTCCGATCGGTACCTGGCAGCCGCCGCCGAGTTTGCTCAGCAGGGCGCGCTCACAGGTTGTGGTTAAACGTGCTGCCCCGTCATCAAGAAATTTCACAAGTTCTGCGGTCGCGAAGTCCCCAGCCCGAATTTCTATTGCAAGCGCTCCCTGACCGGCGGCTGGACACATGACCTCTGCAGGAAGCACGTGCCGCATGAATTGGTTTTTGCCCAGCCGACTTAGTCCCGCGGCGGCCAGGATGATGGCGTCATATTCACCGTCGGCGAGCTTGCGAAGCCGCGTGTCCACATTGCCGCGCAAAGGATGAAGCTCCAGATCATTTCGCAACGCCTTGAGCTGCGCCTGGCGGCGTAGGCTGCTGGTGCCCACACGCGCGCCGTGAGGCAAATCATCCAAGCTCTGGTATTTCTGGGAGCAGAACACGTCGCGGGGATCTTCACGCTTGGTGATCGCTGCAATTTTAAATCCGGACGAAATTTCGGTCGGCAGATCTTTCAGGCTGTGGACCGCGAGATCGATACGCCCCTCAGCCAGAGCCTCTTCGATTTCTTTTGTGAACATGCCTTTCGTGCCGACTTTGGCGAGCGCGACATCGAGAATCTTATCGCCGGTAGTCTTGATGATTTCGATTTCGACCGTATGCCTGCGCGCTTCGAGGAGTGCGCGAATATGATTGGCCTGCCAGAGTGCCAGTTGCGATCCGCGCGAGCCGATGCGGAGATGAGTTTTAGGGGTTTCGGTCAAGATAGCTGTAGTCTCTCCAGCTCAACTCTGATCGCGATCAGCGCCTGATCTTGCCGCCTTTTTTTCTTCGAGATTGAAAAGGCGTCGCACGACGTCAATCACCGTGGTGGCTTCCGGCTCACGCGCCGCGGTTTTCAGAGTACTGATAGGTGTGTGCATGATCTTGTTCACAATCCCCCGAGTCAGCGTCTCGACGGCCATCTCTTGTTCAGGCGAAAGCGGCCCCAGGCGGGCACGCACACGGTCGATCTCCGCCTGGCGAATGGTCTCCAGATGATCGTGCAAGGAAACAATCGTGGGCACAACATCGAGCGTCTGTACTCGGGCCTGGAAGCGTTCGACCTCGCTCTGCACAATAGCTTCCGCACGCTCAGCCTCCCGGCGGCGGTCGGCAACATGTGATGAGACCGCCTGCTGAAGATCATCGATGTCGTAAACGAAAATTCCATCGAGATCGTTCATCTCCGGGGCCACATCGCGCGGCACCGCAATATCGATAAAAAACATGGGGCGGTTCTTGCGCCGGCTTAAAAAGAGTTCCCCATGCTCCCGCCGGAAGATGGCGTGTGGTGCGCCGGTGGAGGTGATGACAATATCCGCGCGATCACAGGTCTCATAGAGTTGCTCAAACAAAATCACTTGGCCGTTAAATTTCCCCGCCAACTGAGCCGCGCGTTCATGAGTGCGATTGGCTACAAAGATCGAAGCCGCCCCATGCGCCATCAGGTGGCGCGCAGCCAGTTCGCTCATCTTCCCTGCGCCAACGAGATAGACGTGTCTTCCCTGAAGCGACCCGAAAATCTTCTTTGCCAGCTCGACCGCAACCGAGGCAACCGAAACTGCCGATGATCCTACGGCAGTTTCCGTCCGCACTCGCTTGGCAACGGCAAACGCTCGCGTCAGTAGCAGATCAAGCTGCGAATGGACCGCTCCCACGGCGCGTGCCGTTGCATATGCCTCTTTCACCTGACCCAAAATCTGCGGCTCGCCTACCACCATGGAATCCAAACTTGCAGCCACGCGAAATAAATGACGGATGGCTTCGCTCTCGCGATATTCATACAGGTGCGGCTCATATTGCGCTGGATCAAGCTGGAAATACTCACGCAAAAACCTGCGCAGATCGGCGGCGCCGTTCTTAGTCTGAGCCAGCACCTCCACGCGATTGCAGGTACACAGGATCAAACCTTCGTCCACTCCGGGGTGTTCTGCCAGGCGGCGCATCGCGTCCGGCAAACGGGATTCAGGGATGGCCAATCTTTCACGCACTTCGATCGGCGCGCTATTGTGGTTCACCCCGATGAGCTGAAAATTCATGATTGGACAAACCTATGAATCGTGCTGAAGTAGTTGGCCGACCAGGCAATCACAGCGGCCAGCACTGCCCCTGCAGCCAGATAAGCAGCACGGCGCCCGCGCCATCCCGCATTCCAGCGCGTGAACACCATCACCATGTAAACCGCCCACATCAGCAGCGAAAGAAAAATCTTGGGATCGAGCAAGTTCACGCGCCCGTATGTAGTCTGCGCCACGATGCTCCCCGCAATCAGTCCTAACGTCATGAAGGGAAAGCCCAGGAGCAGCGAGCGGTAGCCGATTTCATCGATCACTTCGAGCGCCGGCAGCCGTAACAAAATTCCGGATGATTTCTTTGATTTGAGGCTGCGCTCCTGCAGTAGATACAGCAAGCTGGCGGCAAAGCTGAGAAACAGCGCCGCATACCCTGTGAAGATCAGTGCGATGTGGGCCACCAGCCATCCTCGCCGTAGTCCTGGTGAAGTCAGCAGGAATGGTTGCTGCCCCGTGGCCGCCACAAAACTGAGCAGAAACACCAACGGGAACACCACAATCCCGGGTGAAGTCGTGCGATAGACGAGATACACAATCATGAACGCCGCCATCACCAGCAGCGCAAGAAATGATTCCGAGTTATGAACTAAAGTGATGGTAACCGGCCCGCCGACCAGCACCGATTCGCTCAGCGAAACAAACTGAAAAACCATCCCCACGCTCATGGCAGGCAATGCAATGCGGTTCAGCAGATAGCTACGCTGCGTGAGCGCCAGCAAGGCATAGAGCAGTCCGATGGCGTAGCATCCGAGCGCGACTCGCAGCCAGAGTAGAGGCATAGATTATGACGTCGAGGGTTGGTGCAGCTGCTCAGGTGATTATAGTCTGCAGAACCTTAGAATTGCGCCTGTCTAAGGGCCTTTACCCTTCTGACGCCCAGTTTTTGTAGTATTGCCGTATCAGGAAATCTCAACTTTCGTGTGGGCGACCGTCCGGGAGCCACCGCACCGTGGTGGGTCGAAATACTGTGTGTGTAGCCACTTCCAGAGCTCGCCTGAGAGAACGACGCTACAGGCACGACGGCACAGCCGTCGAACTCCCCCAGGCATTACCCGGACACAGAACCAAATCACAAGTAAACAGCCGAGTGGTGGAGAACGTGCACTTTAGTGAAGAGTCGACGAAAATCCCATCCGACGCATCAGGTCCACGAATCTGGGTTCGGAGCGCAGGCCATCCCAAAAAGGCTCCACTCTGGCCCACGCCAACTCAGGATCGCGCTCTTCGTAGGCCTTTTCGAGCCATGTGACTGCATTATCTTTCTCCCCGAGACGGAGATAGGCTGCCGCAATCGAAGAGGCTGGAACATAACCCTGTGATCTTTGCTGCTTTAGACTCTGCAGCCGGAATATCGCTGCGCCCTTGGGCCCCGATGATCTAAATGCGCGCCCGACCCCCTCGGCTTGTTGCCCGTATCCACCGAGTCTGAGGCCTTCCTGCAATTCGGCGACGTACTCCTTGTACATTCCTTTTCGCCAATAGAGATCAGCTAAGGACATGTGCGCCAATGCGAAACCAGGGTCGATCTCGAGCGTCTTCTTGAAATGCTCAATGGCTCGGTCGTATTGCCGTGCCAGGTAGAAGCCATATGCCACGTTGCTGCTACCGATCAAGGAAATGGGGTCCGATTCCCTGGCTCGCTTATGCTGCCGCATTCCCTCCTCAAAGCGCCCCATAGCATCCAGATAGTCGGCGTACATGCCAGCTCCAGAATCGGGTTCTAGTTCGATCGAGCGCCTGAATTCCAGCTCCGCCCCTGGCCAGTCCCAGTCATACACCCACTTAATCCATCCCAACGTCGCGTGAGCCTCACCCAACGTGCTATCCAGCTCCAGAGCTTTCAGGACGGCGGCTTTAGCTTTGGGCATCAGTTCGTTGGGCGTTGCATTCGCACTCTCGTGATACGCATCCGCCAGGCCAACGTAGGCGAGAGCATAGTCGGGGTCTTCCGCGATCGCTTGCTGGAAATACTCGGTCGCCTTCTTCATTCCCTGATCCGTGAACTGATTCCAGTAGTACAGACCTTTCAAGTAATCCTCGTGGGCTGCGGGCTTCACCGGCCGCGAGCGTGCCAGGCGGGCCTCTTCCTGCGGTGTGACATTGACCTGGATTTCATGGGCTATATTGCGCGCCACATCGCTTTGCAGGGTCAACACATCCCGCAGATCACGGTCGAAGCTCTTGGCCCAGAGATGTCGGTCGGTGGCTGCCTCCACCAATTGCGCCGTTATCCGGACTTTGTCGCCTGAGCGCAATACGGAGCCCTCCACAATTGCGTCCACGTGCAACTCTCGCGCGATCTCTGGCAATGGTTTGTGCGTGCCCTTGTAAATCATGGCCGAGGTGCGCGAGATGATGCGCAAAGCATGGACTTGCGCCAGCTCGGTGATCAACTCCTCTGTCATGCCGTCGGCGAAGAACTCCTGCTCGGGATCATGCGAGAAATTATCTAAAGGCAATACGGCCAGCGAAGTGATCCGCGAAGGTGAAGCCGCTCCTCCCAGTAGACGGTTGCGCATGCCGCCAACATTTAGGCTAAACAGAAGTCCTGTTACGGCCACTGCGCCCAGGACGGCCAATGTACGATACCAGAGTGCTCTCTTTGGGGCTGCGCGAAGCATCTCTCCGCTGTGCGCACCCGCCGCCCGCCGCAGGTCAACACCCGCTTCTTTCGCGGACTGATAACGGTTCTCGGCATCTTTCTCCAGACACTTCAAAATGATGGTTTCCAATTGAGGCGAGATGCGTGGGTTCAGATTGCGCACGGGCACCGGCGTCTGCCGCAAGATCGCATCTGCCAACCGGGAGGTCTGCTCTTCCGGGAACGGCGGCCGCCCCGTGGCCATCGCATGGAGCACCGCGCCCATGGCGTAGATATCCGTACGCGCGTCCACCCTTTCGCCCAGCAGTTGCTCAGGGGCCATATACGGAAGCGTGCCCGCTACCGTGTGCTGCGTCTGGCTCAGAGTTTCCGTCCCCGCACTCGCAGCCTCTGGAGGCAATAGTTTCGCTAAACCGAAATCGAGGATTTTCAGTTGTCCGTCCGGCGTTAGACGCAGGTTTCCGGGTTTCAAGTCGCGATGCACTACGCCACGCTCGTGTGCGGCCACCAGGCCGCTCGCGAGCTGACCTCCGAACGAAAGCACTTCTTTTTCCGCCAACGCTCCAGCAGTCAGCTTGCAGTCGAGCGTGGTTCCCTGGATGTACTCCATCGCGAGAAAATCAACACCGCTCTGGCTATCGAAGTCGTAGATGGTGGCAATGTTGGGATGATTAAGCTGGGAGAGCGCAAGGGCTTCTTGGCGAAAACGCTTACGTGCAACCTTGTCGGCCAGCGTTCCAGCAGGCAGCAACTTTAGCGCAACGTCGCGTTCGAGACGTTCGTCTCGTGCGCGGTAAACTACGCCCATGCCGCCCGCACCGATCTGCTCGATAATGCGATATCGGCCTAAGCTTTGGCCCGTAGTTGCCACAATCTCACCTGTGGCGCTCATGTTAGGACTCGCTGAAAACCAAGTCAACGTGCAGCTTTTCGCGCCAGCAGCCATACCTGATGTAACTGAGGAATGCCACATGTTCACTGCGGCTCGATTATCGGCTACATAGAGAAGCGATGTGCTTCAGCAGCTGATGAGCGTCGGCGACCTTCGCGATTCTGCCCGAGATACGGGCAACACGGAAATAATCCCACCCGGATGGTAAGAGGCTATCCGATCTTTCCAATTCCAAGGCCCGAAGTGCGCTCTGCTAAGAGTGCATTACCTATTAGCAACAGAACCTTATGATCCATCGAACGCCATGATTTAAGGACATCTTGGGCAGATAGCTCACTCATCCTGTCCTTCGCAGGCAGGTCCACGACGGCCAGCAGGAACTGCAACGTGTTCACGCGACAATTTCCCACTACAAGATCACGGGCAAGCTCGGGGGCGGTGGCATGGGCGTCGTGTACAAGGCCGAGGACACGCGTCTGCACCGCACGGTCGCGTTGAAGTTCCTGGCGGATGATTCCGCCAAAGACCCCGCTGCTCTCGAACGCTTCCGGCGCGAAGCGCAGGCTGCATCAGGACTCAATCACCCCAACATATGCACTATCTATGACGTCGGAGAAGAAGGCGGATCTGCCTACATCGTCATGGAGTATATCGACGGGCAGACCCTGAAACACCGCATCGAGGGGAAACCGATGCGGCTGAGCGAGGTGTTGGAGACCGCCGTTCAAATCGCCGACGCTCTGGATGCGGCGCACTCCCAGGGCATCATTCATCGCGATATCAAACCTGCGAATATCTTCGTCACTCGCAGCGGCCAGGCGAAAGTCCTGGATTTTGGCTTAGCAAAATACACCGCCGAAGCGCAATCGGCGGACGGAGCGGGGGCAACCGGCTCCATGCCAACCGCCCTGAACGCCAATATCTTAACCAGCCCCGGCATCGCGGTCGGAACGATCGCCTACATGTCCCCAGAGCAGGCCATGGGCGAGGAGTTGGACCGACGCACCGACCTGTTTTCTCTGGGGATCGTTCTGTACGAAATGGCCACGGGACGGCCCGCGTTTTCCGGTCCTACCAGCGCTGCCGTGTTCGACGCGATTCTCCACCGCGCGCCCGTCGCGCCATTGGAACTCAATCCCCAACTCCCGCCAAAACTGGAAGAGATTCTCGACAAGGCCCTGGAAAAAGACCTCAAACTGCGTTACCAGACCGCCTCCGACTTCCGCGTTGACCTCCAGCGTTTGAGGCGGGAGTCCGACTCGCATCCGAGCGCGAAGTTCGCGGTACAAGCCGCTGTCGCGGAAGCGGTACCAACTCGGGCAGCCAGCAAGCTCAGGCGGTGGCGAGTTCTCGCTTTGGCTTCGTGCATCGTCGCTATTGCGCTTATCGCCGGAGCGTATCTTGAGGGAAAACGCGAAGGACTAGCTTCCAGTATTACCCCGCCAACCTACCACCAATTGACCTTCCGCGGTGGCACTATCCGTATGGCGCGTTTTGCTCCTGACGGGAAAAACATCGTGTACAGCGCGGCCTGGGAGGGAAACCCAATTGAGGTGTTGGTCACCCGGCCCGACAGTCCCGAATCCCGCCCGTTTGGGCTGTCGAAGGCGGAAGTGTTGTCGATCTCGTCGGAAGGCGAGATGGCGATTCTGCTGCACAGTCACAACATAGATCCTTACATCAACGCGGGCACTTTAGGTAGAGTGCCGCTGGGCGGCGGCGCCCCCCGCGAGGTGCTGGAGAACGTGCAGTGGGCAGACTGGTCGCCGGATGGGACAAGCTTCGCTGTGGTGCGTGAGTTTGGCGGATTGAGCCGCCTCGAATATCCCATCGGAAAGGTGCTGTATCAGACTGGGGGATGGCTCAGCCACCCGCGAGTCCGTCCCAAGGGAGACATGGTGGCTTTCATCGAGCATCCCGTCCGCCGAGACGACGCAGGATCTATTGCGGTCGTCGATCTTTCCGGGAAAAAGAAGACTTTGTCCACAGGCTGGGAGACGGCTTGGGGTTTGGGGTGGTCTCCAGACGGAACCGAAATCTGGTTTTCCAGCACCCGGCTTGGCTACGGACGATATCTTTCCGCGATAAACCTGTCGGGCAAGGAGCGGCTTCTGGCACGTGAACCAGGCACGCTCACCCTCCAGGACATAGCAAAGGATGGACGTGTGCTGATTACACGTGATGTGCCGCGCGTTGGAATGGTCGGTGTGACCGCCGGCAATAGCAAGGAGCGGGACCTTTCTTGGCTCGACTGGTCGGCACCCAA
>WNFY01005172.1_pt1 | contig 11822 bp, 3 predicted proteins | sample 5400091 | NCBI WGS metagenome assembly WNFY01 (sample SAMN13153364, study PRJNA577476) | soil metagenome | isolation source: 60 cm soil or saprolite under grassland replicate 1 | place: USA:California | collected 2016-06-15 | reverse complement strand
ACCGCGTTGTTGCGCTCAAGCTCATCCGCTCGGAATTCGCGAAAAATCCGGAAATCCTCCGCCGCTTCAAGCAGGAACTGATTCTCGCCCGCCAGGTCACGCATAAAAACGTCATTCGCATTTATGATCTCGGACAAGCCGACGGAATCAAGTTCATCACCATGGACTTCGTGGAGGGCCGGGACCTCCGTCAGTTGCTGGTTGAAAAGGGCAAGTTTCCGCCCGAGCAGGCGGCTCGAATCATGCTTCAGATTTGCCGCGCTTTGGAAGCGGCCCACGCTGAAGGTGTAATTCACCGCGACTTGAAGCCCCATAACATCATGTTGGATTCGGGTGGGCGGGCGTATGTGATGGACTTCGGCATTGCGCGCTCGGCGTACCTGCCTGGAATGACGCAGACCGGAGCACTCATCGGCACGCCGGAGTACATGTCCCCGGAACAGGCGCGCGGGGAAAAACTTACGGAGCGTTCCGATCTTTTTTCCCTGGGTGTCATTTTTTACGAGCTTCTTACCGGCAAGTCGCCCTATCCCGCCGATGCTCCCCTTGGCACCTTGTGGAAGCGCCTACAGGAGAAACCAAAACCTCCCGTGGATGTTGACTCCACGATCCCCAAGCCCCTAAACGACATCGTGATGAAAGCGCTCGAGGTTGAGCCTGAAGATCGATGGGCTCGTGCGCGGGAGATGGCACACCAACTGGAAATCTGGCTGGGACCTTCCGCGGACAGCTCGACGATCTTTCTTCCTGCACCGCGCATCACTGCATACTTGAAGTGGGCCTCGGCGGCCCTTGCGATATTGCTCGTAGCGGCGGTTATTGGATTTCGACTGAAAGGCCCGCCCAAGCCGAAAGTGGCGCACGCCCCCGTTAGCGTTCTTGTGGCGGACTTCACGAACCACACGGGCGATCCTATCTTCGACGATACTTTGGAACCGATGTTCAACGTCGCCCTGGAAGGAGCCAGCTTCGTCAACGCCTTCAGCCGTGGCAGCGCGCGCAAGTTAGCTCTGAAACTTCCGCAACCCACGGACAAACTCGACGAGCAGGCAGTGCGCCTGGTTGCGGTGGGCGAGGGCCTTGCCGCGGTGGTCACCGGGTCGCTGAGTCGCCGCGGCGACGGCTACAAGCTGTCAGTGGAAGCGCTGGACGCCAGGACCGGCAACTCCATTGCAACAGCTGAAGTAAGCGCTTCCAACAAAGACGAAGTGTTGCTGGCCATACCCAAGCTGGTGGTCCCCATCCGCAAGGCGCTCGGCGACACCACGCCGGAATCGGTCCAGCTCACTGCCGCCGGAGGAGCTTTCCAAGCTGCATCGCTGGAGGTCGTACACGATTATAGCGTTGGGATGGAACAGCAGTTCGCGGGGAAGATGCAGGACGCGCTGCAATCATTTTCCAAGGCCGCGGAGCTGGACCCGAACTTCGCTCGCGCCTACGCGGGCATGTCCGCGGTAGCTGCAAACCTGGGGCAGCTCCAGGATGCCGAGAAGTACGTCAAACTGGCGATGGAGCACGTGGACCGTATGACCGAACGGGAACGGTACCGCATCCGTGGCTTGTATTACCTGAGGACCGGGAACTGGGAAAAGTGCGTTGAGGAGTACAGCGAGCTGGTAAAGCAGTACTCGGCTGACAACGTTGGCCACAACAACCTTTCTATTTGTTATAAGAACCTGCACAATACGCCCAAAGCTATCGAAGAACTACAGCGAACGGTGGAGATCTTACCCCACAATCAGATCGCCAGGATGAATCTCGCCTTGTTTACGTCGTACGCCGGGGACTTCCCGGCGGCGGAGCGGGAGGCGAGGACGGTGTTGCAGGCCAACCCTTCCTATGAAAAGGCCTACATTGGCCTGGCGAATGCCCAGGTCGGGCAGGGCCAGCTGGCTGAAGCGATCCAGACCTATCGGCAGCTCGAGAAGGTCAGCAGCTTAGGACAGTCCATGGCGGCTCCTGGACTGGCCGACATCGCTCTATATGAGGGACGTTTGGGCGACGCAGCGCAGTTGCTGCAACAGGGGGCGGCCACGGACTTGCAAGCCGGCAGGCTCGATTCCGCCGCCGCCGATTTTGCTGCGCTTGGGTATACGCAGCTTTTGCGAAAACAGAAGGCGGCGGCATTAGCCGCAGTGGAAAAGACACTGGCCAACAGTAAATCGGTTTCGCTTCGGTTTCTCGCGGCACGCATCTTTGTCGCGGCTGGCGAGACCGGCAAAGCACGCTCGTTGGCCGCTGCTCTCGCCGCCGAATCGCAGCCTGAGCCGCAGGCCGACGCTAAATTAATCGAGGGTGAAGCCATGCTGCAGGGAGGCGCTGCGCGCCAGGCAATCCAGTTGTTCACCCAGGCCAACAACCAGCTCGATACCTGGATCGGACACTTCGATCTCGGCAGGGCCTATCTGGAAGCTGACTCCTTCGTGGAAGGCGATTCCGAATTCGACCGCTGCATCCAGCGCCGCGGCGAAACCTTGGAATTATTCGATTACATGCCGAGCTATGGCTACTTGCCCGAGGTTTACTATTATCAGGGACGCGTGCGAGAGGGGCTGAACAGTCTCGGTGCGGCCAATTCCTATTGGATATTCCTGTCCATAAAAGACAAAGGGGACGGCGGCGCGCTCTTCGAAGACGCCAAGAAGCGCCTCGATGAGCTGAACAAGAGGTAGGAGCGAATCAGCAAATCTCCTGCCCGCAGAAGCACGAACTGTCAGGCGTTGCCTAGCGCAGTAAAAACGCGCAGGAAAAAAACTATTGGCGCATTGCTGAGACAGTTGGCCTTCAACTGACGGGAGCACTTTTGGGGACGACACCCGAAGCGCAGTGACGTCAATCCCGACGGATTGGCATGAACTAATCTTCGGACCTCGAGTCGGCCTCCAAAGGCTGTGGGCCGATGCCAAACAGCCCGCCGTGTTGAGACGCTCCTCAGAATTTCACGAGTATGGGCTTCGGGTCTGACGGATGGCTCTGGGCCCCCTGCTTGTTGGTCTCCGTCACGAAGTACGTGTACGTCACGTTGTTCTTCACGTTCGGATCGGTGAACGTCGTCACTGGCGGTGTCCCAGTTATTCCCTTTGGCGCAGTAATATCGGTGAACAACTGGGGGTTTGCAGCCACGGCAGCCAGCACGCTAGCCAACGCGGGGAAGGAGCCCGTGGCGCGCCAGACGTCATACCTGCGAACCTGACACGGCGGCCCGGGCGCCGTCCAGTTCAGGACGACACTCTTGCTGCTTACAGCTGCTATCAGCCCTGTCGGCGGATCGGCGGTGGAGCAGGCCGTCTCCTGGTCCTGCTCGTTGCCGCCCCCAGTCGTATCAGGGGGGAAGCCGCCGCCCCCAGTGGTATCAGGAGGGAAGCCGCCGCCCCCAGTGGTATCAGGGGGGAAGCCGCCACCCCCAGCCAAATCAGGGGGGAAGCCGCCGCCCCCAGTCAAATCCGGGGGGTAGCCGCCGCCACTGGAAAATCCAAACCCATTAGCTCGGGAGCTCGCTTGACGCAGATCGACATTGATCCAGTCATTGAATCCCTGCATATCATTGAATGCTGGCGACGGGGGAGGATCTGGTGAACTGAAGGTGCTCCCGTTGAAATTCACGTCCTGCCAGGGGACGGGGTTTTCCGGGTTCGGGTCGGGCACGGGATCCAAGTCATTGTTCCAATCGATTGGAGCCGAGAAGGTGCTGCCGTCAACCCGGACCATCTGCGCTCCGTCCAAGATAGGCGTACCATCGCAGTGAATGGTAGCGAACCGCCCGCCCGTGGTGTTCTGCAGTTGGATGTCGAGCGCATTGGGCGGCGCATACCACCGGGTGAAATGCGTAGCCGGTTGAATGGGAATGGCAAACAGGTCCGAGCCTATCCCTAGCGTCTCGTTAAGCGCTATTTCAGACAGAGGGAGTAGTGTCTGTCCGGAGTAGTCAATTCCGCCATTATCGGCGAAACCGCGAATCTGGTTCAGATAATTCATCGAGCTGAGGAAGGCGGGGTTGCAGTTCAAGCCGAAGCTCGGCACGCCCAGTGGATTGTTAGTCTGCTGCCCCGCGAGAGGGCCGCTACTGACCGCGCCATTGGGAAAGAACGTGCCGCCGTGCGTGAGGAAAAACGTATGCCCCATTTCATGCAGCAGCGTCCCAGCTTCCGCCGTGATGGTCCCCACTTGATTGACGCAATACGTTTGGCTTGGCACCGAAGGATCCGCCTGGCAGCCAGAAACGTCGTCCACAAGCCACAACCCAAACGTCACCTCAGAGTCTCCTCCGCCCACGTCCGAATGCCCCGAGCTGCTTGTCGGCCCTCCGTACACAACCGAGAGTCGCGACTCATTGCTGAAATTGTAAGTGCCGTCTGCCACGCACGGCGGGCTCATACAGGTCGTTGTGGTCTTCGCCGTGGTAATGGTGAAGGTGGTGGTGGTGACCTTGGTATTCGGATCCGTACTCTGGCTTTGGATAGTGAACGGCGTATAGATTCCGTTGAGAGCGGGCTGCCCGTGGGCCCCCGAGACGGTCACGCGATCACCGTTCGCGTCGCTGCACGCAGGAGGAAGATTGGCGGGGTTACAATCTCCGGGCTTAACGAGCCCTTGGGGGGTTTGGATGGTTACCGTTGCGGTAGTCCCGGAATTCACAATCGAAATTAACTTGGCGACTGAGGTGCTCTGTAGCGTCGCGGCGGAAGCGGTCCAGAAGGATCTTGGTGTTCCCAATGCGTGGCCGAAAAACACGTAATGGTAACTGTCTTTCCGTCCGGACTGGAAGTTCCCCAGAGGTACAGGAGGGCTGCTGTTAGGCACTGTCGCGTTGTCCTTAACGAATAGAAAGCCTTCCTTCCACCCAACTGCCGCCTGCCCGGGAAATTGGCACGGCGTCGTCGGCGTATCGTTGCAGACCACGGCGCCCTCGGGAATCTCGTTTCCACCGGTTCCGCCCTGTATAATATAAGGGTCGGGGCACCCTGTTCCCTGGCCCGGCAACGTGGGCGTCAACTTACAAAGAATGTTAAAATTCGTACCGACATCGAAATGAGCGTGGATATTTTGTTTCCAAAAGGCATCGCCCACCATATCCAGAGCTAACTGCTTGGGTAAGTGCGAATGTAGAATAGTACCATTTGCATCTCGGAGCGTGAGGTAATCGATTTCCACAAAGATGTCTTGGGCGTTTGGGCTGGCACCGGGCAGAGCCACGAACGGGTTGCTTATACCATTCTGGACGCTTAGGACATCGGTGTAGCCTGGTGGGGTGGCGTTCTTCCACGCAGCGAGCAGGCCATCGTGGTTAGTGTCCTCAACCGTGGTGCTGAAGACGACCGCGCCCCAATCGACGCAGCTGCTGTTGGTTGCCCCGGGAATGACGTTCGTATTCACCGGGTTGACGTCCCCGGAAGGCACCAGCGGCGAACTTACGTTGAATGTCGGATTGTCCCAGGAGCCGTTATACGCGCCGGTGAAGGCTGCAGTACCCAAAGGGTTTAGGGCGGTTCCGTTGAAAAGTACTTGCTCGCTCTTATTCGCCTGGCCAGCGCCTACAATGTGGGTGAGCTTAGCCACGGGGGCGGTTGAGACAGCAGCCTGATAGAAGCCGACAATCTGCTGGCTCATTTCGGCGGATGACGAGGTGTTGCTCGGGGCAAAGATGCCGTCGTAGAGGACGATCGAATTCAGCGGAACTAGCGGCGACTGTACCCGGTATATGATCACGAGAGTAGCGCCCAAGGTAAAAGGGACCTTAGCGCCATTGGTTCCGGTATCGGCCAGCTCTACTTGATATGTGCCGGGCGTAACCGCATTCGGGGTCTGAATCTTGCCATTCGAATCCACAGGCAGAAACGGACGGACGTCTGCGCGGTAGCCCTGAATAGTTTTTGACCCGTTCGATGAACCCGAGCAGCCGCCTGAACTCCAGGACGTGGGAGAGTTTGAGGCTTTGTTAGGCAGGAACAATCCGGTGATGGCGTAACCGTTGAAAGATCCATGCTGCCCAGTTGTGGCTCCTGGGTTCGTTGATTCGACGGTTTCCCAGTAGAGGAAGGCCGCCACGATATCGGCGCCGGGTGGCACCGCCGCAGCCTGGCCCTGTACAGTATCGGGAATGTTGATCGTTCCCTTCTCGAGGGTTCCGTGTAGTGATCCTCCTTTCACCCAGCCGCCGACAACGTAGTCGCCGGTGACAAAATAGTTCTTGAATAAGGTCAATGGATTAGATTGCGCTAGCCCTGGTTGCGCAAAACCAAAAACTAACAGTAACCCTAATGCCGCCGCAGGCATGAGTCGACGCCCCCAAGAAACTGTGCCCGGTGTCGGAATGGTAGTCTGCATAATCAGCCTCTCTCACTAAGAATTTTGGAAAGCAGGTGTGGACGCTCAGTTCGGCACTGCGGATTTCTTGAAACAGTTATCTCGGCGGAGTACGCGCAGATATTCCCCAGACGGGCTCTTGAATGCATTTTAGGATTTCGCCGGCGACTTGAACTGGCATCCTCGTGCTTAGAAGAATGAGGCCACGGCGCGATTTGTCGTTTGCAGAATTCGAAACCCTTCACACGGTTCTCCTCGAGACGGACCGGGTAACGCGAGGCGCGCTGTCAATCGTTTGCGTTAGCGATGGACAAAAGCGGGGAGTTTCGCCTAGCACTGATCACTTGCAATTGGCGGGATTTTGCTCCTCGCACCTGGAGAAGTCAAGAGAAATGCGCAGGTGAAAGGATTTGTCTGCGGCCGTGAAGAATGCTTGGGGACGCAATGCAGCCAGGAGTCAGCTATAGGACTACTATGAATTTCGTATCGTTAGTTTACCTGGCACGAGCTTTCGCTGCGACCATCCGCCGGGGATCCTGTTGCTCGACGCAGACTGCTTGTATCTGCTGTCAGCGGAGCAGAGTGTTTCGCCGAAACGCCCCCGCATTTGCGTGCGTCCGTTTGACATCGCGGTTCCTGAATGGAGCCGCACTCTCGATTCCACTACCTCAACCACTTCGAATTTGAGCTGACCGGAGCCGACTGCTCCTTACGTTTGGTCCTCCTGGCCTGATGAAGTCATATCTCACGTTGCGCACAGCTAATGCGTGGGTACACCTGCGGCGTTGTCACGCGATTACGCCGCACGTGACGGGCGATACGCCGATGATCGTTGACGTCTTCCGCATCGGCCGGTGAGTTCTGTGCAACAATCCGTTTAACTGACGAGGGTAACTATGAGTCAAGCGCGCGGTTTTTATTGCAACATGAATGCGCTCAGCAAGACGGAGCGAGAGCGCCACGGTCAGCTCATCCGCCAGCTGGGAGCGGCCCGGATTGAAACTCAGGAATTGCCGCAAGGCTATGCGTTCCGGCTTCAGCGCGAAAAGGTATCGCTCGCCGATTTGGGCGAGTAGATTTCATATGAGGCTAGATGTTGTCCGTTCTTTGACTTCGAGGTCGAATTACAACGCGACAATGGTCCACTCTGGTTGAAACTGAAGGGTAAAGACGGAGTTAAGCCTTTTATCCGCGCCGAGTTAGGGATCCGGTGAGTCTAATTGCCTTCTCCGAGAGAACAAGAAAGCGGATCAGGATACGGCGCCGTTTTATTTCTTGCTCTCGAGCAGAGAGCAATTGGCGATGCATTTCACTGCGTGCATCTCAATTTCGGCTTTCTTGTGATTGGGAACGCTCACACTTGGCTCCGGAACAACGATGAGCGACTGCGGGCCGTCGGCGACGTTGAACGTGCACTGGAACTGTAAAGACTGAACGCCACGCTGCTGGCAGGAATTTTTCTCGAGCGCAGACTCCAACGTATTCGGTTTCCCGTGCAACCCGTCGGCGATTTGCGAGGGCAGCATCGCAACAATCATGGGCACGGGTGATTTGATTTTTATGCTGATCTGGTCTCCGTCGTGGTCGGGCGCGAATCCCCCGTAAACCTTCAAAAACGACGTGAGCTCGTACTTTTCCTTGACCTGGCGAATCCACTGATACTCCGGCTGGATGCAGTTTTCCACGCAATCCCACCGGTAGTATTGGATGTGCACGTCGTTGGGCGAGACGAAACGCCGTGTGGCTGAGCCCGGACCTGTCAACACCGTTGCGATTCCCACGCCAACGGCGCGATCGACCTTATTATCGGGATCTAGAACCGCCCCCATTCCCGCAAAGACCGCGGAATCCGGACTGTTCCGCTCGTCGCGGATCACCAGGGTCAGGGCCGCAGGCGGCAGATCGCAAACATAGGTTGTTTCCATCACGTGCTCTCGCAGACAGAGCCGTTGCAAGTTGATGATTGACGCGGGGTACTGCAAAGCTTGGTTCCAGTCCTCCGCGCCGGTCAAAAATATCGTGATGGGCCTCTCCGCCTTGATGTCCACATGAATGTTGCCGCCATTCGGTCCCGGACGGTAAGTGCGCCCGGTATGATAATTCGCGGGGTCCAACCGCACGCTCTCGTCGTTGGCAGGGAGCCAATTGAAAACTTTTTGCTGTGCAAAGGACGCTTGCGCGGAGGCGCCTAGCGCCAGGAATGCGAGAATAACCGGGATTTTTGTAGTTTTCATAGTAATTCCATTGGAACGCGACGCACTTTAGGCCGCAAGTTCCTATTGCGAACGTGTCTCCAACCGGTATCCTGCCCATGAGGCCAGCGTTCTGTCCCGCTTAGGACTTTCGGGAGCTGCGCGTTTGCCCTGGATTGCGCAGAAGCACGCGGTGTGTTTCGCTCCGTTTTCCGGAAGTGGAGCTACCGCGATGGCGAACTCCTCGGCACAGAAAAGAATTTGGTTTGCGACGCAAACTCGTTTGCATGTAGGTGATTTTGGTTTGCATTGCAAACTAGATTGCAACACAGACTAGATTGCAATACAGACTGGAACCTCTCTCAGGCTGATCGCCCTCGCTCAGGAGCGCACGGTACAAGGATCCATCGGCCGGTGGGAAGCGCGGCCCGCTGTTCCAAAACTGTCCTTCCGGGCGTTGTATTCCGCGCCTTATTCGTCTATTTTGTCACCAGAAGCTCCACTATTCTTTCGCCCCCCTACTGGGAAGAAATATTCCCGTGAGGAGTTCCCGGCCATGAAGACCCATTCTTCGAGCTTCCTAGCAACATTCTTTCGCTACGGCTCCTTGGCCAGCGAGATTCAATTCTTCGCGCGACGTACGGGCAGGATTTCCGCTTAAGAAAGGAAACCCATGGTTCGCAAATTGGGGTTCGCTTCCTTCTCCCTTGCTGTTTGCGCATTTCTCTGCACCGTTCGTCCTGTGAGTGCGCAAGTCGAATCAGGTCTGCGTGCTCGCTCAAGAATTATCCAGAGCATCGATGAAACAAAGCGGACCGCGCTGGCAGGCAACACGCGTCCCGAAGCCAAAGCGGAGAATGATGGTGGCACCGTGGCGGACGGCTTCGTGTTGGAGCACATGCTGCTCCAACTGAAACGCTCACCCGAGCAGGAGCTGGCCCTTCAGCAATTCATTGATGAGCTACACACCAAAGGCTCACCCAACTTCCACCATTGGCTGACCGCAACGGAATTCGGCGAGAGGTTCGGCTTGTCTCAACAAGACCTGGACACCATCACCGCCTGGCTTGAGTCCTACGGTTTCAAGATCAACGTTGTTTATCCCAGCGGCATGCTCATTGATTTTTCCGGCACAGCAGGCCAGGTGCGCAAGGCCTTCCAGACGGAGATTCATCATGTTGAGGTGAAAGGCGAAAAGCACATCGCCAACTTCAGCGATCCCCGGATCCCGGCGGCGCTCGCTCCTGCGATGTCCGGCGTGGTCTCGTTGCACGACTTCCGGCCGAACGTCATGCATCAGATGCGCAAGCCGCACACGGAATTTACAATTACAGACATCTACGGCAACGCCACTTATGCGCTCGTGCCTGCGGACTTGGCCAAGATTTACAACTTGAATGCTCTCTTCAGCGCGGGCACTTCCGGCCAGGGCCAGACCATTGTGCTCATTGAAGACACCGACGTCTTCAGTGCGTCGGACTGGAACACCTTCCGTTCGACCTTCGGCCTTTCCGCCTATACCTCAGCTTCATTCACTCAGGTCCACCCGGCGCCTTCGAGCGGCACCAACAACTGCGGCGCTCCCGGTGTCTTCGCGCCGAACGATGCGGAAGCCATCCTCGATGCGGAGTGGGCCAGCGCGGCCGCGCCCAGTGCCGTCATTGAGATGGCCGCTTGCGCGGATACCACAACCACGTTCGGGGGTCTGATTGCCGTCCAGAACCTGATTAACGCCGCTACGCCACCACCGGCCATCATGAGCATCAGCTACGGCCAATGCGAGACCGTCAACGGAGCTGCGGCGAACGCCGCTTACAACTCTGCCTATCAGCAGGCGGTGACGGAGGGCGTCTCCGTTTTCGTCGCCGCCGGTGACAGCGGCGCGGCAGGCTGTGACAATAGCGCCGCTGAAGCGACTCACGGCATCGGGGTCAACGCCTTCGCTTCCACTCCCAACAACGTGGCCGTCGGCGGCACGGATTTCAGCGACACGTACTCCGGCACCAACGCTACCTATTGGAATTCCAGCAACACCTCCGTGTTCGGTTCGGCTATTTCTTACATTCCCGAGATTCCATGGAATGACTCTTGCGCCGGGGCGCTGCTCTCCGCCTATGAAGGCTACAGCCGGACCTATGGCTCGACTAGTCTCTGCAACGACCCTCTGATCGGCTCACTTCTCATGACCACTGTGGCGGGTGGCGGCGGCCCCAGCCAATGCGCCACTGGCACGCCGTCCACCCCCGGTGTCGTCAGCGGCTCCTGTGCTGGATGGCCCAAGCCTTCCTGGCAGTCTGTCTTTGGCAATCCCCCCGACGGCTTGCGCGATACTCCAGACGTCTCCCTCTTCGCCGCCGACGGCCTGTGGACTCACTTCTATGTGTTTTGCTGGTCGGATACCGCGAATGGCGGAGCGGCCTGCGGCGCGGATCCAAGCGCTTGGTCCGGTGCGGGCGGCACCTCTTTCGCGTCGCCCATCATGGCGGGCATCCAGGCGCTTATCGATCAGAAAGCCGGCGGGCCGCAGGGTAATCCCGCTCCCGTTTACTACCAACTTGCTGCTGCCGAGTACGGTTCGGGCGGTAGCACCTCATGTAACTCGAACAATGGCGGCGCCGTCGGCAGCAACTGCATTTTCTACGACGTGACTCTAGGTGACATGGATGTCGATTGCGTCGGCCCCAACTGCTACCTCGCCGATGGCTCTGTGGGCGTGCTCTCGACTTTCAATAACTCCTTCGCCCCCGCCTACGCCACTACCACCGGCTGGGACTTCGCCACCGGCATTGGCACTCTCAACGCCGCAAATTTGGTCAACAACTGGCCCTCGTCTTCGGCACAACCTAGCTTCGCCCTCTCGGCATCGCCGACTAACCTGACCTTCCTCCAAGGCGCCGCTGGTTCGACCACCATCACGATCAGTCCTCTAAATGGATTCAGTGGCAATGTGAATTTGACTGCTTCCGGCCTACCGAGCGGTGTCAGTGCCATCTTCGGCACGAATCCCGCCACAACCAGCAGCCTTTTGACTCTATCCGCGACCGGCACTGCGACGACCGGCACCGTCACGGTGACCGTCACGGGTTCGTCGGGCAGCTTGACGAACACCACGACGGTTTCTCTCACCGTGAACCCTAAGAGGAACTTCACCCTTTCCGCATCGCCCAGCAGCCTGAGCATCACGCAGGGAGCCAGTGGCGCGAGCACCATCACGGTTACTCCACAGAACGGTTTTAATGGCAACGTCAGCTTGTCGGCATCCGGTCTGCCCAGCGGCGTGACGGCGTCGTTTAATCCCAGCAGCACGGCGAGCACAAGCACGTTGAC
>WNFY01005171.1_pt1 | contig 11823 bp, 12 predicted proteins | sample 5400091 | NCBI WGS metagenome assembly WNFY01 (sample SAMN13153364, study PRJNA577476) | soil metagenome | isolation source: 60 cm soil or saprolite under grassland replicate 1 | place: USA:California | collected 2016-06-15 | reverse complement strand
TGCGTCTGCAGCAAATTGACGACACGCAAATCCTCGCCCCTCTGCTCGAGCTGAGCGCCCGGGGTCGACAGGAAGTGCACGTGCGAGTCGCCAGACCACCATCCTTCCGAAGCCATGTCAGCGACGCGCCTGATCCGCAGCGTCAGGTCTCGCTGGCCCGGCTCGATCCGCACGGCCTGCCGCAGCGGCTCGTATTCGAACCCGCGCGCAATGTCCACGACGACGTCGCCTCGCGGCAGCCACCCCTGGCAGGTGCCGTCGATATATGCGTAGCTGCGCTGGCCTAGGCGGACGTCACCGCCAACGTCGTAATGCCAGCTGCCGAGATTTTGCGTGACGTGATTGTGGTGGCCGTGCGGCTGATAGGGAATTCCCTCGGCCGAACGGAAATGGACCCGGCACGGCACCGGCCGCCCGGTCGCGTCGTCGACGACGCTGACATGCACCCAGTTGCGGCCGCCTTCCGCCAGCTCGAGCAAGACCTGGCCGGCGTCCGCCCGCCCGTCACGTTCCACGTCGCCCCAGCGCACCCGGCCGAGCTCGTCGTCGCCCCGCCGGACCGCGACGGTGGCCGACGGCAGCGCGGCGACCGACGCATACGCGGACTTTCCCTCGGCCGCTCCCCAGCCGGCCCGGTCGTCCTCGCCGGGCAGCGGCTGCGGATAGGTCGCGACACCCCGGTCCACCTCGATATCGAGGACGCCGTCCCGCCCGTCCTTGGCCACGAGCCGCACCGGGCGCGCCGGCGCGCGGACGAACGGGTGCTCATCAACGTCGCTGGTCGTGATGCCGGCGACGACGAATCGCCCGCCGCGCGGGATGAACTCGATCCGTTCGACCGGTCGTTCCGGATGAGGATTTTCCCAGCACCACAGGTAGTATCCGGCGGGCCATCCCATGGCGTGCTCCACCAGGCGGATCCCGGCCTCGCCCCACCTGCCCGCCAAACGCGGCAGGTTGCGGTCGCAGGTGTCGGTGACGGCGAGGAACGGCAGACGGCCCCAACCCGGCGGCACCACCTGGATCTCGAACCGCTCCCGGATGCGCTCGACCACGACCTCGCCGCCGGCCAGGTGAAACGCATACTCCGCGACGGTCTGCCCGACGGCGTGACCGGCTGGTGCGCCCGGCTCGAGCAGCCGGTGCGCGACGATCACCCGCCGCGCAAGCCGGCCGATCCCGACCGACGTCGGGGCGGCGGGCAGCAGCAAGCACCGCTCCGCAGACGGCGGCTCCGGCCCGATCAGGAACGGCAGGCCGCGCAGGTCCACCCGCCCGAGCGGAACATCACCCGGCTCATCGCCGAGAACCTCCACACCGGCGTTGCAGGCAGCGGACAGGTCTACTGGCTCATAACCCGGCATGCGTCCGATCGTAAGGCGAGCGGCCGGGCTGATCCCAGTCGATTTCGGCCCCGCGGCCTGACGGGACCTGCGGAGTGTGCTGCCTCCATCAGCAGCGGATCCCAGCGCGCCAATGATCACGATACTGATTGCGGCCGGAGTCACGCTGCGCCGCTCGGTCCTCGACCTCGCCGATTGGTCGTAAGGACAACGCCGACGCCGGCCCCGAGCGTGGCGCAGGCTCGATCCCGTCGTGCTGGCCCAGGTAAGCGGTCCCGATGGGACGCCAGTCCCAGGACAGGGCCGACCCCTGCTGGACGACTAGGGTGAGCTTGTCGATGGTTACCTCGCGGGGCGGCAGCGACTTGCCGAGTGCGGCGATGATGGGGGCGGTGGGTTGCTGGCTGGTGCTGTAGCACAGGGTCACATGGGGGATCCAGGACGGGTCGGGGGTGCTGGTGACGCCGGGGGTTCCGGTGATCTCGAGGGTGGCGGCCTGGGCGGCTTCGAAGATCGGAGCCAGGACGCTTGCGGGGGTTAGGGGGAGGACGATGCCTTCGGGGTGGTAGACCACGCGGTCGAGGGTGACGGAGGTGGGCGGCGTGCCGTTGAGCTCGAGTCTTGCCTTGGCGAGCATCTGGTCCAGGTCGGCCTGGGGCAGGTCCGACGCGCGGCCGGCGAGCAGGACGGTGGCGTGCAGCCAGCGCAGCGGGGTCATGTGCAGGCCGGGGAAACCGGCGAGCCGCTGCTGTGCTTCTCTCGCGATCGCCTGGACTGGTTTTAGGTTGCCGAGGAGCAGGTGCCAGCACACCGAGTTGCTGAAGTTGGGCGCTCCGGGCCGCGGCCGGCGGCGGTCGGTGAACTGCTCGGGCAGCATCAGCAGGCCGCGGGAGCGGAGATGAAGTCGCTGATCTGCTGCCTGAGGGCTGCCGCCATGGCACTGTCCGCCAAACAGGGCTGGGAGAGCATCTGGTCGAGAGTCTGGAGGTATCCGGTTACGGTGTCGATGCGCATCTCGGGAGCCAGTTCCAGGACAGGCACTATCTGGGCGGCGGCACCGTCGAGAGAATCCAGCATCAGGTAGGCCATCGCGGCGCCGGCCCTCACCTGAGCCCAGGTGGCGAGCACCTTCGGGGCTCCGCCTTTCCAGTCGGCTTCCGCGGTGGCGGCGGCGCCTAGAGCGCCGACGGCATCGCCGGTGTGCAAGGCGACCGAGAGGGAGAACAGAGCCTGCCTGGCGGGCGGAAACGACCAGACCGAAGCGTCGTGCGTGCCGAGGCTCAGGGCCGCGCGGTCTATCTCCTCGATGGCGTCGCCGGTCGTGTTGGTGGCGGCCACCCATGCGGCCACGCTCGGGGCGTCGTCCGGGGCGCTCTCCGGCTCAGGTTCACGGGGCGCCCGCCTGTGTCGGCTCCAGGCCGAGGCGGCGGTAGAGCAGTTCGTAGCGTTCGGATAGCTCATGGTCGCCGCGTTCCCAGCCGCGGATCATCCGGGCCAGAGCGTCGGGCGCGGCGACCGGCTCGCTGGCGACATGACGGAGCTCGCGTGCCGTCTTCGGCACATCCCATCCGCGCGACCTGCGCCATTCGCGCAGCGTCCCGCCATCGATACCGGTCACGGCGCGCACCTTCGCGTTGCCTGGCACATCAGCGAGTACGGCCCGTGTTACCGGGCATGCACTCGTGCTCCCAGGTGTCACTATCGCACGACAGGCCGCTACCGGTGAACTGGATCCGCCCGTTGGTGCGCGATGGTCATGAGGCGGTAGGCGATGAGGTTCCGGGAGGACAACCCGGCGGAGCTGGCCAGGGCGAGGGCCGCTGTCGCGGCCTGGCGTGAGCAGAACCCGGCCGGAACTGGCGAGGATCTGATCGCGGCAATCGGCCATCAGTTCCACCGGGATTACGGCGTCGTGCTCCGAGCGGTGCTGTTCGCGGTCGACCGGCACCAGGCCCGCCAGATCACCGGGGTCACACCCGAGGGCTTCCGGTGAGCGGCGGCCGCGCATGGCTGCCGCGCGTGCCGCTGGGACTGGTGCCGGACGAGTTCGACCAGGTGCTGCGCCTGCAAGCCTTCCGAACGGAGCGCGTGCATCAGCAGGCCCCCCGGTAGCGCTGCTCGCGGGCCGGGGTGTCTCAGCGGTCCAGATCGCGTGCAGGATCGCGAGGTGGTCGGCGTCGGCGAGGGGTTGCGGGTCTGGTGGCGGAGCGCTGCTGGCCGTCGCGCTCCAGCACGGCAGACAGCACGCCCAGCGCCGTGCCCGTCGCGGCAGGCGGGGTGGCCGGGGCGGGATCGCCGGACCGTTCGGCACTGATCTTGTCGTATCGGGCCAGTTCCGGAGCCGGCCGCGGGCCGGGCGCTGGGTCGGCACGCCTGGGCGGCCGGGTGAACACGTAGGCGGTGCTGGTGTTGGTGCGACGTAGGCGTGCTGGCGGTCCTCGCTGCCGGTGATCACGGCCAGGCCGCGTCAGTCTGCGGAGCGGGGCGGGCCGACCGTGCGCCGGACGACGAGCCGTGGAGGGAGCACCACCTCCCGGGGCACCGAACGTCCCTCATCCAGCCGCTCAATGGCGGCCGCCACGGCGTGCTCGGCCTGCTGCTGCGTGTTCTGGCTGACGGTGGTCAGGTTCACGTGTGCCAGCCGCGCCAGCGGGCTGTCGTCGTACCCCACGACCGAGACCGATCCTGGCACGTCGACGCCGGCTCGGTTGAGCGCGTCAAGGAGCCCCACGGCACATCGATCGTTGAATGTCAGCACCGCCGTGGGAAGCTCAGGCTGGCCGAGCAATGCGGCGGCGGCGCGCAGGCCCGACTCCTCGGAGTGGTCTCCGGCGATGACGTGAATGCAGTCAGCCAGCCCATGCTGGCGCATCGCCGTGCGATAGCCGCGCCGGCGATCCCCCGGGATGACCCCCGTTCCGCCGTCGACGTAGGCGATGGCCCGATGTCCAAGCCCGGCGAGGTAGCCCACGGCCTGGGCGACCCCTTGGTCGTCCGCGGTCCTCACCACGTCGACGCCGTCGGCTGCCACCCGGCGGCCGACGGCGATCACCGGCAGTTGCCGGCCCAGTACGGCGAGACGAGCCGACGAGGCATCCGGGCCGAGCAGGATCAGCGCCTCGCAGCGAAAGTCCAGCAGGGTCTCGACGGCCCGCCGCTCGTCCCTGGTGCGGGTAACCGTGCTCAGTACCAGCTCGTAGCCCGCGTGTTCGGAGGCGGCCTGGAGATCCTCGACGAGCTCGGCGTGGAAGCTGTTGCGCACCTCCAGGAGCACGCCGAGAAGATGGCTGCGCCGGCGAGCGAGGAGACTGGCCGTGCGGTCTGGCCGGTAGCCGAGCTCTCCGGCCGCCTGGAGGACCCGGCGGCGGGTCTGCGCGCTCGGACCGGGGGCGTTGCTGAGTACCAGGGACACGGTGGCCGACGAAAGCCCCACGTGCGTGGCCACGTCCTCCAGGTGCGGGCGCCGGGCGGCGGTGGCGGCATCGCGCGCCCTGGCGTCATCCTCGTCCACCGGCTCCCCAATGGTCCGCGCTCGTATGTCTTGACAAAGCTGCCTGCCACTCTGCATAGTACAGGCACGATTTAAAGCGCTTTAAACAGCGCGCCTCGTCGAAAAAAGGGAGCGAAGGATGAGTGACTCCTCGATCGGGGTCGCCGTGATCGGGGCCGGGATGGCTGGCCGGGCGCACATCAACGGGTATCGCGCCGCATCGACCGTATTCGACTCCGGCCTGCCAGAGATCCGGCTGGTCGCCATCGCCGATGCCCACGAGCCCTTTGCCGTCGACGCGGCGAAGCGGTACGGGTACCAGCGCGCAGAGACCAGCTGGGAGGCGGTCGCAGCGGCACCGGACATCGACGCGGTGAGCGTCGTGGTCGCGAACCACCTGCACCGTCCGATCGTCGAGGCGCTGCTTGCCGCGGGGAAGCACGTGCTGTGCGAGAAACCGATGGCGCCGACGGTCGCCGACGCCGAGGCGATGGCGGAGGCGGCCGGGAAGTCGGACCGGGTGGCTGCCGTCGGGTTCACGTTCCGCAGGTCGCCGGCCATCAACGCCATCCGCGAGCAGATCACCGGCGGCAGCCTCGGCCAGGTGATGCACTTCAACGGGCACTACTGGTGCGACTACGGGTTCGACAAGGACGCGCCGATGAGCTGGCGGTACAAGGGCGGCCCGGGATCCGGCGCGCTCTCCGACATCGGCAGCCACCTGGTGGACCTCGGTGAGTTCCTCTGCGGCCCGGTGGACAGCGTCCGCGGCAGCGTCCTGTCCACGCTGATACCCGACCGTCCGGTCCCCCTGGGGACGGTGGTGGGCCACGCCGCCGGCGTCGCGGTCAGCGAGACCCGGGAACCGGTCGGGAACGAGGACGTGGTCACCTTCTCCGCGACGTTCGCCAGCGGCGCCGTCGGCACCTTCTCGGTCTCCAGGATCGCCTACGGCCTGCCGAACTCCCTCGGCTTCGAGGTGTTCTGCGAAGGCGGGGCGGCCGCCTTCGACCTGGCCAGGGCGGCGGAGTTCACGATCGCCGACGGCTCGGCCCCGGAGCCGGTAAACGGCTACCGGCAGGTCCTGGTCGGCCCAGGCCACCCGTACATCACGCGCGGGCTGCCCATGGACTTCCCCAGCGTCGGCCACGGGCAAAACGACCTGTTCGTCTTCCAGGCACGGGCGTTCCTCGACCAGATCGCCGGCCGATGCGAACTGCCGCCGTGCCCGGCTCTCGCCGACGGCCTGCACAACATGCGGGCGCTCGAAGCGATCGTGGCCGCCGCCGACGGCAAGGCCGTCAAGGTCAAGTAAGGAAACCGGCCAGCGGCCGGGAAACAACCACCAGCCAGAAAGGACCGCCCATGAAGCTGGGCGCCTACACCGCATGCCTGCACGACCGTCCGCTTCCCGAAGCCCTGGACGTGCTCACATCCAACGGCCTGACCTCAGTGGAGGTCAACACCGGGGGCTTCATCCCCTCCCCGCACTGCCACCTGGACCTGCTGCTGTCCTCCGAGCAGGCCCGCAGGGACTACCTCGGCGTGTTCGCCTCCCGTGGCATGGAACTCACCGGCCTGAACTGCAACGGCAACCCGCTCAACCCGCTGCCCGGCGTCGGCCCCAAGCACGCCGACGACCTGCGCCGCACCATCAAGCTCGCCGGGCTGCTCGGAGTCAGGAACGTGGTGACGATGTCGGGCACCCCCGGCTCGGACCCTGGCGCGAAGTATCCGTCCTGGGTGGTGAACCCCTGGGACGGCGTCTACATGGACGTGCTGGACTACCAGTGGGGCGTGGCCGCCGAGTTCTGGACCGAGATCGACGCGCTCGCCAGGGCCAACGACATCAGGGTCGCCATCGAGATGCATCCGCACAACCTGGTGTTCTCCCCGGTCACGCTGAAGAAGCTGGTGGACCTGACCAGCGCGCGGAACGTCGGAGCCGAGATGGACCCCTCCCACCTGATGTGGCAGGGCATGGACGTCGTCGCATCCATCCGCTGGCTGGGTCCCCTGGTGTTCCATGCCGCCGCCAAGGACGCCATGATCACTCCGGGCGTGGATATCCGCGGCGTCCTCGACACCTCGTTCGAGCGGGTGCCCGCGGACGCCCCGGACAAGGTCCCCACCGGCATCGGATTCTGGTGCAACGCCTGGCCGGCCAACCCCGCCTGGCGATTCGTCGCGGTCGGCATCGGCCACGATGTCGCCTACTGGGCCGAATTCCTCACCGCACTCGCCGACATCGACCCCGACCTCGCCGTCAACATCGAGCACGAGGACGCCGACTACTCCCGCGTCGACGGCCTCGCCCTCGCCGCAGAGAACCTGAGAGCAGCCGCGAAAGCTGCCGGAGTTTAAGTTGAGGCGGACGATCTTGGTTGCGTGCCAGAAGGGTGCGTTTCTGTCGATGCCTGTCGCCACCGTCCAAGGCGCGGAACGCTAACGTTCCCCCGCGATTGAGACGGGTTTGTGAAGCGGGCGACGGTGTGGTGCCAGCCCGCCCGGTCGCCGTCCTGGCAAGATAGCGGCATGGAACGCGTGATTGGAATCGGCGGGTACTTCATGCGGGCCGCCGACCCGGCGGCCCTGGGCGCGTGGTATCGCGATTGCCTGGGTCTGGACGCCGATGAGAACGGCCTGTGGCGTCAGGAAACCGGGCCGACGGTGTTCGCGACGTTCGAGTCCGGGACCGACTACTTCGGGTCCCGCGCCCAGCAGGCCATGCTCAACTTCCGGGTCCGCGACCTAGATGCGATGCTCGCGCAATTGCGCGCCAAGGGAGCGGATGTGGCTGAAGAGGCGCAGGAGATGGAGGGTGTCGGCCGGTTCGGCTGGGTCACCGATCCCGAGGGCAACCGGGTCGAGCTGTGGCAGCCCGCCTGACCGCGTCTTCACGCAGGCGGTGACGTGCTGGCGGGCCGGCGCCGGGCCAGGATACGAACTGGTGTTCACCGGCCGGTTGCTGGTCACCCTGGCCCGCTTGTAAGCATTCCAAAATAAAGGGAGTTTGCGGTGTGTCGCGGCTGCGGAGCGCACGGCACCGGGCAGTTGCCCGGTTTGCGGTGATTTCTTCCCTGCTGCGGATACCCCGTGCCCCTGCCGCCCCGTCCAGGGGGACTGCCGTCCCATATGTTTACAGTTCCGGGTGCTATAACCCCCGAAACTGCAGACATATCGCCGGGCCTCCGGGCAGGTAACCGGCATTCCGGGCATTGCACCCGGATCAACAGGCGGTTTCTTTCCCGGCAGGTCATCGCAGCGGGGCGGCATCGGCGAGTTGCCGCTGTCGCGGGAGATCAGCCGCTCTAGCCGGGCGGCCCGCTCCCCCAGTTCGTCATTGCGTGCCCTCAGGTCCGCGATAACCCCGTCCCTGTTCTCGTTCATCAGCCGGAGCCGCTCGTTCGCCTCCCGCAGCCGGGCGTTCTCCGCGCGCAGCCCGACCGCATCACCGGGAGTCTCGGGCGTAGGCCGCCAGCGATCTCCTCCCAACTGTCTTCGCTCCTGATGTCACAGACGGCCGGGGCTGCCTCGTCTCGGGATTGAGAGTCAATTCTGGAATCAAGAAGGTGACGGTCATGCGGGTATTCGTGGCAGGCGGGAGCGGGGCCTTGGGGCGGCGGCTGGTGCCGCAGCTCGTGGCCCGGGGCCACCAGGTGACGGCTACGGCGACGAGCGCGGCCAGGCTGGGCTTGCTGGCGCAGCTGGGCGCGGACGCCGTCGTGATGGACGGGCTGGATGCGGTGTCGGTCGGTGAGGCGGTGGCTGCGGCCAGGCCGGACGCGATCGTGCACCAGATGACCGCACTTTCCGCGGCGCACGCCGGAAAGCCCGATTTGAAGCACCCCGACCGCTTCTTCGCCACCACCATCCGGCTGCGCTCCGAGGGGACGGATCACTTGCTGGCCGCCGCCGAGGCGACCGGCGTATCCCATGTCGTCGCGCAGAGCTTTGGCGCCTTTAACGGCATCCGCGAGGGTGGATGGGTGAAGACCGAGGAGGACCCGACGGACCCGGGCCCGGCGAGCGCGCGCAAGGGGGCGGAGGCGCTCCGCCACCTCGAGGACGTGGTCGTCAAGGCTGGTGGCGCGGTCCTGCGCTACGGCAGCTTGTACGGGCCTGGCGCCATCGACGATTGGGCCGGGCTCGTGCGCAAGCGGCAGTTCCCACTGGTCGGGGGCGGCACCGGCTACATATCCTGGGTGCATCTCGACGACGCGGCGAGCGCTACCGTCCTGGCCCTGGAGCAAAAGGCGACCGGCGTGTTCAACATCGTCGACGACGAACCAGCCCCGGCCAGCGAGTGGCTGCCTTATCTGGCCGGGTGCGCAGGGGCGAAGCGGCCGGTGCGGGTCCCCAAGTGGGCGGCCCGGCTGCTGGCCGGGGACATGGCGGTGATCATGATGACCGAGGGGCGCGGCTTCTCCAACGCCAAGGCCAAGCGGGAACTCGGCTGGGAGCTGCGCTACCCGTCGTGGCGGCAGGGGTTCAAGGAAGAGCTCGCATGACCCGGGGTGAGGAGTTCGAGCAGCTGCGGCCGCTGCTGTTCTCGATCGCGTACCGGATCCTCGGCAGTGTGAGCGAGGCCGAGGACGCGGTCCAGGAGACCTGGCTGCGCTACGAGTCGTCCTCGACACAACCCACGTCAACCAAGGCCTTTCTCTCGGCCGCGGTCACCCGGATCTCGATCGACATCCTGCGGTCGGCCCGCGTACGACGGGAGGAGTACGTCGGGCAGTGGTTCCCCGAGCCGCTGCTCACCGACCCCTACCAGGACCCAGCGCGATCGGCGGAGCTGGCCGACTCGGTGTCGATGGCGGCCCTGCTGCTGCTGGAGCGGCTCAGCCCGCTCGAGCGGGCGGTATTCGTGCTGCGGGAGGTGTTCGGGTTCGGCTTTCCCGAAGTGGCGTCGGCGGTGGGGCGGTCGGAAGCGGCGTGCCGCCAGCTCGCGGTGCGGGCGCGGCGCCACATGGACGCGGGGCGCCCCCGGTTCGAGGCGGACCGCCGGGAGCGGGAGAAACTGGCGGTACGGTTCTTCGGCGCGCTCCGCGAAGGCGACGTCGAGGGCCTGCGGGAGCTGCTCGCCGCTGACGTTCAGATCGTCGCGGACGGCGGCGGCAAGGCCCCGCAGCTGGCCAGGGCGGTCATGGGCGCCGACAAAGTCGCCCGGGTGCTTGCCTCGATCTTCCCCTGGCTCGTCCGGATCGACGTGACGGTGCAGCCCCACCAAGTGAACGGCCAGCCGGGCGCGATCTTCCGCGACCGGGACGGCAAGGTCCTCAACACCTTGGCGCTCGACATACTCGACGGGCAGATTCAGGCGATCCGCTCGGTGATCAACCCCGACAAGCTCGGGCACCTGGGTCCGGTGGCGGACGCCTGGGCGGTCGCCCGCGAGATGAACCAGGCTCGCCGGCCCACAGATTGACCGGACGGTGTGGCCTGTCCGGTCGGCGGGGCTAGGGTCGAAGGCTGGCGCGGTACCCGGTCCGGGCTCAGAAGAGAGTCGGCGGTCCGGAGGGGACCGGCTCTGGGAGCGGCTCGACCTCGGGCACCCGGGCTCGCACATCATCGTGGAATCGGCGTGCCAGCTCGAGCGCGTCGACGTTGTCGGGGGTATGGATGAACACGGTCGGGGAACGCCCCTCACGCAGCCAGCCGGCCACTGCGTCGAGCCAGTGCTGCCATCCCGCGACCGTACGTGCCGCGTCGTCCCGGCCGATGTAGCGGACGACGGGATGGGAAGTGAGGGCGCCTGACCGGCGGGGCAGGCGTGGCTTCTTCGTCCACGCCTCCCGTTCGGCATCGCTCACCGGAGGGCTCTGGAACAGGACCGTGGTGTCGAAGGTCACCCATTCGGCGCCGACGTCACCGAGAGCCCTCTCGAGCTGCTGCCCCGATCGCGGGTCCTCGAAGAACGCGCGGTGCCGTACCTCGACGCAGTACCTGTACTCGTGCGGGAGACGGCGCAGGAAACCGCTGAGCGCGCCGAGGTCGGCGGGGCTGAAGGACGGCGGCAGCTGAATCCAGAGGGCGTGGGCCCGCCGCCCGAGGGGTTCGACCGCGGCCAGGAAGGCGCGGAGCGGGTCGTCGACGTCGGCGAGGTGGCGCTCATGGGTGATCAGTTTCGGCAGTTTGAGGATGAACCGGAAGTCAGGGGTGGTCTGCCCGGCCCACGATTTCACCGTGTCGAGGGTGGGCGTCGCATAGAAGGTCGTATTGCCCTCTACGGCGTTGCACCAGGTCGCGTAGGCGCGGAGGCGGTCACGCGGTGACAGTGAGCGAGGCAGGTAACGGCCCTGCCAGGGTGCGTATGTCCACATCGCGCATCCGACGTGGAGTTTCATGGCCTCGAGGGTATCGGAGCTCGGGAGGGGCGCTGCTCCGTGCGATCCATCACGCGCTGGAGGATCTGCGCGACCGGACATCATGCTGTGAGGGGTGACAAAAAGTTGAGCGGTAAAGCGCCGGCCGCCGGGGGCACGGGCGGCACCCGGGCAGGCGTTCCCGGGGCACCGGGGTCCAGCTCCGTCTGGCGGGTGCCCGGCATGCCCTGGCTGCTTGGTTCGGCGGCGCTGTGGTTTTCCGGCTTCGCGCTGCTCGTGCCGGTCGCGCCGCTGTGGGTGATCCGCGGCGGCAGCGATGCCCTGGGAGCCGGGCTGGTCACCGGGGCCATGATGGCCTGCACCGTCCTGGCCCAGCTGTCGATGCGCCGGGTGCTGGCCAGCCTGGGGTGGCGCTGGACGCTCATACTCGGATCCGGACTGCTCGGATTGCCCGCACTGGGTCATCTCCGCACCGACGGGCTGTGGGCTGTCACGGCGCTGGCCGCGCTGCGCGGGCTGGGATTCGGCGTCGTCACCGTGTGCGGAGCGACCGCAGTGGCCGCCTTCGTGGAGCCCGGGCGCCGCGGACGGGCCATCGGCGCCCTCGGGCTGGCCAGTGCCGCGCCTCAGTTCGTGCTGGTCCCGGTCGCGCCCTGGCTCG
>WNFY01008506.1_pt1 | contig 11826 bp, 12 predicted proteins | sample 5400091 | NCBI WGS metagenome assembly WNFY01 (sample SAMN13153364, study PRJNA577476) | soil metagenome | isolation source: 60 cm soil or saprolite under grassland replicate 1 | place: USA:California | collected 2016-06-15 | reverse complement strand
CGAGAGAAACTCATCAGGCCTTTCCAAAACGCCTCGTCGTCATCTATTGAGGGTAAAGAAATGATTTCTAGTGTTTTGTTGAGACGGCCTGTTCTCATGAAAGCTGTACAAGCGGACGTTAGCGTATTATCGTCCCGCATCAGTAAGACGATGGGCCGATAATGTAACTGTTGCATTGCCGCTGTATACTGCGGTGTATAAAAGGGATTTGTAGCAACCAAGGAAGCAATTTTCGTCAGGAGTGCCTCGGAAGGGTGGCTCTCGGAATAGAATTCGGCTGACATCGTGTTACTCCTGCCGGGCGTCCAACTCAAGTAGGTTCGAATCGACAAAGAACTTCGAGGCCCAGTTTGGAAAAGCGTAAGGGCAGTAATCGCCCCAGGTCGGAAACGCCCCTTTAACGGCACCAAGCGTCTCAGCTGGCCCATCAAGCCTTACAGTGCGACGCACATAAGAATTAAGAGCATAGGCCGCGTCGCGATACTTCGGCTCTCGCGTTTGCCTGAAGAGAATCAGCAAGCAATAAGCCACTTGGACGCTACCGGTCAAACAAGCCCACCGAACTGTTCCGCGCCAATTAGCATCGAGACGTCCAGGTAAGAATCCATCTGAACTAATTGCGGTGATTAACCCATCGGCCGTTCGACGACACGCCTCCAAGAGAGCTTTGTCGGAAGTAAATAGTTGTGCTTCTACTACCCCGCGAAGTGCGTAACCCAAGGTATGAGTTAGAGGCTGAACTGGATCTGAAAGACAACAACTCTGGAACCATCCATTTGGCTGTTGCAAAGTAAGGGCCCATCGAATGTTAGCTAACGCAGCCTGGGCGTAGTCTGAATTTGGCTTCAGCTTCGCAGCTTCAAGCAGTCCCCATGCGACATGAGTCTCATAGGCCTTCTCGCCGGGTTCGGCAAACGGGGAAGAGTGCCTTCGCCAGCAACCATCCTTATCCTGCGTCATGACGAGCCAATCTGCGGCCCGGCACATCGGCTCAAAGTATTTTTCTCCAAGCTCTTTCGCGCCGCTGGCCAAACCCAATAGGATCTGCCCCGTATTAAAAGTAACAGGCACGACCGGCGAAGCTCCAATTACGCTGCCCTGAAAACCACCTTCTGAAAATTGGATAGCCACAAGCCAATCGAGCATGCGCTTCGCACGGTCGCGAATGGCTTGATCTTTTTTTCGATCCGCGTACGCTAGCATCGTTGGGACAATGTATCCAGTAGTCTCAGGATAGGAAGTACTCCATCCTGTGATGAGGCTGAAATCACGTGCGACCCCACCGTCTTTGGATAAGGAGTTGTCTTGAGCCCTAGCGAGCCAACCGATAGCTTTTGTGACTGCATTATCGATTCCTGGATCTTCATTGCTCAGTCCCGCTTTATCTCTCCTTTCCTCTCGCTTTGCACAATCTGGAAGATGATAATGAGAGTGAACATTTCGGAGAGTGGTTAATACTTTCCTGCTATATCTAATCACTGTTTTCATATCATCTCCTCAATTAAATGGGCTTTCAGCAAACAGAACTTTTCGTGAATATGACGTTCGAAACAAAGCGAATCTGAGCAAAGGCAACCGTCGTAGTCACATTCTGAGTGCAGGAAACGCTACGGAGGGTTACAGTACGAACTCCCTGTAAGCTAAAGTTAGAAGTGTTGCTCAGTCAAATCAGCTCAGTGTTTAACCCGTTATGCATACCAATAGTAAACTTCTTTTCGAAAAATATGCGAAGCCATTGATTAAGGCTGAGTCCGTTGTTCTTGAAATCGGTCCAGACGCTTTCCCGTCTACGTTTAAAAGACTAACCGAAGACTTAGCTCTCGCTTGGCACACACTTGATATTTACGACAACCCAGAACTTACCTACCGGAGCAGCGATCAATACTCGTTTGACATTCCTGATGAACACTATGATTTGGTGATCTCAACTCAGGTTATTGAACATGTAAAAAAGCCGTGGGTATGGGTCCCGGAACTAGCACGCATAACAAAGCGCGGCGGATTAGTAATAACTATTAATCCGGTAAGTTGGATTTACCATGAGGCTCCGGTCGACTGCTGGCGCATTTACCCAGAAGGGATGAAAGCTCTGTACGAACAAGCCTCCTTAACCGTATTAATGTCCCTTTGGGAATCGCTTGAAACACCGCAGTATCGCAGGTATTTACCCGGGACTTCGCTGGAGCACCAAAGCAGGAGAAAACGAACTCTAAGCAAAATTTTTGGAAGGCTGGGATTTCCTGTGGAGCGCTCCTACGACACGATTACCATTGGCAGAAAAAATGGCGGCAGCCGAGAGCAGTAGTGAACTCAGATACGGAGTTTAATAATCGTCGAGGCAACTCTGCAAAGAAAAAATCGTCGCTTTAACTGAATTTGCGACAGGGGCACTCTATGGTTGTTTCTGAAAAGTATAGGTGTCAAGTTCGGCAGATACGCTTCTAAAACCGAGATCTGCGAGTTCGGCAAACATCTCGTTAACTCGAACTTTCCCTAGAGCCCACTCGTGCACCTCAAGAATAATTGTAGCAACGCGGTCCTTTAATACATCGGATTCATAGCGCAGCAAGTCGGACTCTCCGCCCTCAATATCACATATCAACGTACATCGATCAAATTCGTATTGGTCCAGAATAGATCCCAGGTTGATTGTTTCGATGTCAGAAATCTCGATGGCACTAGATGATTCGTTTCGAATTGCCGTACCAACCACGAAATTTTCAGTGTTCGCGTAAAAAGCACTCCGTTCGCTACCGTAAGCAACCATTCGGGATAGGATTGTGAATTTGCATTGATTGCGATCCCGATTTAGTTCGAGTAGTGGGACGAGTGCCGGATTAGCCTCTACAACTACGTGCCGCTCAGGCTGGACCAGTCTCCTGTTTGTTGGCCTTTCCGCCAAGCCAATTGATCTGCCTGCCGACCAGACTATCGAGATACTGCTCTTTGAAAGCTGTTATTACACCGGCAGTACCGTGAGTCTTGAATACCCGTCTTGCTGTAGACAGTTTGCCCATAAATATTTCTCAGATTTTTGGATTCAAAATGAATATCCGGTAGCCCTTCGGCAAACTGCCCAAATAGATTACCTTCACGCAGCCCATGACCTTTGACTTAGTCGCTCAGCATTTTCTCGTAAATCCGAATCGTATTGTGCACATTAATGTCTGTGGTAAATCTCTGCAGCATGCGCATGCGACTGTTGGCCCGCATAGATTCACGCAAACGTTCGTCGTGAGCGAATTTCTCGAGGGCGTCCGCAAAAGAAGCGGAATCCTTCGGCGTCGCTAATAGACCCGTCCTACCTTCGTCGACACATTCACTAATGACGCCGCTGCGGCTTCCGATGATTGGAGTGCCGCAACCCATCGCTTCACTCAAGACGAACCCTCCTGCTTCACCTACTGAGGCTAGCAGAAACACATCGGAAGCTTGCATAAGGCTGGTTGGATCCTTCCAAAACCCAAGCCAATGAATCCGGTCCGCAACATTGAGCCTTTGGCTTAAGGCCTTTAAGTCGTTCAGCATTGAACCATCCCCAGCCACGAACAGCCGTGCTTTTACCCCTCGTTGTGCGAGCAAGGCGGAGGCTTCAACCAGAGTCTCGGGACTCTTAAACGGGCGCAGCAGCGTAACACTGGACATAATCAGTTCATCGGGTGCGATGGAATACTCGCTGGCCCATCGCTGTCGCGCAGCAGGGTCTGGCTTGAAGCGTTGTTCATCGGCGGCCAAATATCTCACGTCAATCTGTTCAGCCGCGATGCCGCGTTTGACGAGATCCTGTTTCACAAATTCTGAAACTGCAACAACACGATTCATCGGCCAGCTCATAACGACTGTTCGCAGCTGCAACAATTTCCGCTTCCACGATGTGGCCGTCATCATCCCACTATTCAACTCTTCGTAGAGAATGTAGCGAAGGCCGTTCAGCCGAGCTATCCATGGCACGAAACTGAAATAATCGAAAAAGCAAATGTGCACCATCGAGATAGCATACTGTTTCACAATGCGGCCGAGTTCCCTGTAGTAACGGTAGCGATGTTTACCGTACGGTACAACTTCGATCTGCGCGTCGGCATTACGCATGCGTTGCTCAATTTCTGGCGGCAGTGGTGACGCGTAGACTAAGACGACGGGGATACCTAACGAGGTGAGAGTGCGGCTGATGCGGCAGTTAATCTCTTCCATGCTCGTCCAGTTCCTTGGGGCAGAGTCAAGCAGTATGGCTAAACCCGTAAGTCGCTCCTTTAAGGTCGCCGAATATGTACTCGCCTCGAACTTGGCATTAATCAATTCGCCGATTCCTCCTCTTGAACAAAACAAATTATTTGCGCACCTTGCCGGCAGCAGCATCGGGATTGGCGCCCGCGCGCCTACTTTAAGAGAGTTGATTCAGGTCCCATACAGTTCGATCAAATCCGCGACGTTTGTTCTGAGATTAAATCTCGCTTCGGTTTTATGACGGCCGGCATCTCCGAGCGCTTCACGCAATTCTCTATGCCCAATTAATCTCAAAAGTCTTTCCGCAACTGCTTTACTGTCACCGCGATCGATAAGAAAACCTGTTTTGCCTTCATCTATTAATTCCGGTATTCCGCCGACACGGGTGGCGACAACAGGCTTGCCGTAGGCCATTGCTTCAGCAATCATCCAACCAAAAACCTCTTCCCACCGAGAGAGTTGACACACAACATCGGCTGCGTCGAACAAACCCTCAGTGAATGGATCTTTTACCAGACCGGTCCAGGTAATGCTTTCAGCGAGGCCCATCTCCTCTGCTTGTTTCATGTACTGCTCACGATAGGGACCTTCGCCCGCAATGACAAACTGAACATCTTTGGTTTGCGCGTGCACAATGCGCGCAACTTCCAATAAGTCACCAATCCCTTTTTCCGGGATTATCCAACTTATTTGCACCACTACTTTCTTATGCTCTGGTATGGCAAAACGTCGCCGGAAGTCAGCCTCGCGTGAGTTATTTCTCTCCACCCGCGAGAGATCGACGCCATTGTAGACCAACTCATAACGGTCGCTCGGCATGACATCCAATGCCTTCATACAGCGCCACCCATATTGGCTGACACAGATCACCTTCGTGATTGGATAATTAATCAAGCGCACAAGCGAGCGCTTCCAGACAGGCGCGCGAGTTGGTCTGTAATCCGCCGGTCGTGATGAGTGATCGGTAAAGAAGATCTTCCTTACGGACAATATCCGTCCGAGCCATGGATAGACACCGACGAATCCCACGAAGTGTAAGTGCAAAATGTCCGGCCGGTAACGTTTTACTAATCGTGCAAGCTTTGTCACCGTCGACCAATTGAAATTGGTCGAATTCGGCAAGACTTCCAGCGTTACGTTCGGCAGCTGCAGAAACCTTGCAACTTCGTCGCCGGGTTCCACCTCAAAACAAAGCACGCTTCGCCAACCACGTTCGCCCAGTTGCGCCGATAGTTCCCTTGCGAAGGTTTCAGTACCCCCTATTCTGTTGGGTTCAACTCCGAAGACGGACAGTGCTGTTGGCATTAATTTTTCGGCCCGCGACTCGCATATTCAAGCGCCATGGACTCTTCTCAAAACTGAAGCCGCGTGTAGTGCTCTTCTATACAATATGACTGCACGCTCATTTCGTACATTTGTGTTATTCGCAGAGTGCCGTGGGAGTTCGGAAGGGTGATTTAATAATCAAGCATCTGGCTTGCGTCCGAAAAGGTAGGAACGAAACTCAGGATGACCTTGATCTCCCCTAATTTGAAAGAAAATAATCTCGATATCGCGAAAGCCTATCCGATACAAGAGTCTATACAGGGCGTCGACTTCAAACTTTATTCCAAACATAAACGGATTACCGAGACCTCTCCTCAATAGGATGCGCCGCACTTTTGCTTGAACCGAATCGGCGATCTTCCACATTTTGTAAAGTCCAGAAAAAACAGACTGCATAGCGTGAGGCCACGCATAAACAGGTAAATGGATCATGAACGATCCGCGAGGACTCAGCACTCGAAACAGTTCCACGAAGTACTGCTCGGCGAACGCCGGTTGATCGAAATGCTGGAAAACGTCCGTCGAAAAACCCGCCGTGACTGTATTGTCTGGCACTGGAAGAACACACCCATTGGTGAGATGAAAAGACACTCTTTCTGACGGAACCTCGCGGCGCGCGTACGCGATCATCTCCTCAGACACGTCGACTGCATGAACATTTTTGAAATAACCGGCCAACTGTTTAGTCATCCGGCCGGCGCCGCACCCGATTTCAATACAACTCTCTCGGTCTACTCCATAACGTTCCCAATGGGGCAAATATTCGGACCAGACCTGCGCTCCAAAAGCATAGAACTCGTCGTTAGTCCATGGGTTCTTGCCACGCTTATTACGCCCCTCCAGCGACGCTACGCCATATAGTGGATCACGGCTTCCCCATAATTGCCATTCAATGTTTGATTCCGGTTCGGTATGCATTTCTCTATTATCTGAAGGCTGCCTTGGATAAGTATTACTGAAAGTAACTAACTTCTACTATGACGGTTTAGTCGAGCTGTAATTCGTTCCCGCAATGCCCTAGCATGCAGTTGCAAATTCAAAGTCGTGACAAAGGCCTTATACAGAAAGGGTGGCCTGGCTGGTCTCACATAGGCAGGAATAAAGTTGGTCTTGTTACCAAAACCAAGGAGTCGTTCGTCTTCTGTGGACAAGTTTCCCACGAAGGCTGCGTTAAGGAGCAGCGGATGGTATCGGTAGAATTTTCGATCTGCCTCCTGTAGAGAAACATTCGGATCATGATAGTTGTAGAACACGGCCTGCCGTTCTTCAAGCATGGGGACACCCTGCCGATGAATCCCCGATGTGTCGAAAATGAACGCCGTCCCAGCCGGTCCTAACATTTCAACGACCTCTCCTGTCATAACGTCTTTGAGCTCGGTATTGGGGACTGGTCGCGGATGCTGTTTGCGGTGACTGCCACGTATGTAGTTGAATGCGCCGCTCAGCACATTACTTAAATAAAAAGCCAGCTTCAATTCTCCGGGAATGTCAGGACTAACGTGCTGATCGTACCAGGCATCACCATGCCAACCGTGAAAATCTCGTTTGGTCGGAAGTGATTTCCAACCCCGCGCCTCAGTTAGTTCGACATCACTTCTCAAATAGGTCTTGACGATGTTCTTTACGACGGGATGGATCGCAAGATCGAGGAATCCCTGCTCGAGGAGCAGAACGTCCTCGACCATATGACGATACGGTTCCGACTTTTCATAACCATCGAAGTTGTTCCAGCGCAGTCGATAGAGTTTTGCCTCGAAGGCTCTTTGCATCGCGGCCAATTGCTCATCACTTAAAAGCTGCGGCAACAGCACGATTCCGTCTCGTTCGAGCTGCGCGCACAGTTCATCGCCTTCAGTTAGAGCGGCCTCCCCAGACATTGGCCTCTTAGCAAAGCCGTTATCTGCGACAGGATTTTCGATTGGTCTCATTGTCTAAATTCCTTAGCACTTGCCCAAATAGGATAATACGACCAAAAGCTGTAACGTCCCAGCCGGGTGGCAACTAATCTTGAAAAAGCGCAACTTTGAAAAGGACGACTCATGGTCAGCCAATTTGCAGGTTGGGAAGGTGGGCAAGCGAAGCGCGCCCCCGCTCAAGGTTCAACACGATCCATCTGTGAATAAACTATTCAAGCTAAGCAAATCTGCTCACTACCTCTAGACTTGAATGATCTAGCGAGTTGAGCGGGGGCGCGTTTCACTTTGCCCCCTTCCCAACTTGTAAATCTGCTCAATTGAACTGGTACCTTCCTCCTTGATTGTACCTCGTGAGTCCATTTTCATAACTTGTCGTAGCTTATAATCCCGATACTTACCAGGCGATCCAGAATGACCGTCCACCGCGGCCATTACCATGTTGAATGCCTCGCGGGCACTGGCAAAATACACATCGAACTCACCAGTCTTCGCAGCCAATTCCAGAATCTCGCTCATGAAGCGGCGCAGTTGACTTCCGATCATGGCGTCCTGGTCCCAATCAAAGAAACCATGGGAGTAGAGCTTGATAAAAATCCACTCAGGTCGTCCTGCTACTGAGATCCGAGTACTACGCCAGCGCTCAAATCGATCCCGCGTAAGCGGATAATTCTGAGCGAGCGCCCCATCGTCAATTCGAGGAATAGGAAGGGAACGAATCCTGCGCGACCAATCAAACACCAGTGGCCCCTCAAAAATTATTGGCAGCACCGGCTGCCGGCCAGTCGTCACGTCTGGACCCGAGCGATGGGGTTTTCTCTGATTTAGTGGGTTGCCACAAATGTAGATGGCATTAATACGGCTCACCTGCGATTGATGAGGGACGGAAGGAAGAGTGAAATCGGCATAGCATCCAGTGTCGGCAAGAATCTGCATCTCCGAATCGACGCCACACCAGCGACCACCGGCAGAATTTGCCAGTGCCCAGTTGCCATGGACAAACGCATACATAGCCGGCGAATCCGGTGTCTCGCGCGACAGGCACTTATGGTCTTCCACTAACCTGTCTTTGAATTCTTCAAGTATCCGTCTTGTATTCTCAGCGGTGTCAGGAGCCTCAACGCCGTGATGCAAATGAATCTCCACCTCGCCGAGACCTTCAGCCTGAAGGGCAGACAGCATTTCCAGGAGAGGCCGATCATATTGCTCCGCCGGATAGAAATTCGTATGGCGAAACGGCGTGCCGTCGCAATCACGAATCGCGTTGCCCGTTTCTCGCGCCATCTTTATCCACTGCTCAACCCGTGGAATAGCTTGTTTTCCTGTTCCCGGCTCGTAGTGGTTAGCCACCAGAAAGACGATGTGTGCCTTACCGGATGACTGATAGGCTCGTTGAGTGATTTCACGAGCCCGCCAGAATGGGTATCGCAACAGCCAGGGAAAGGACCATCTCACTTTTTGAACCATGGTCGCGTTGTGGTGGTGTTGCTTCATACAGGTTTCCTGGCAACTAAGAGTACTCCATCAATGAGCAACTCTTCTTCGTTGATATCCTTAAACTCATTGGCGAGTCTGCTACGAATCTGTTCCACCAAAACTCGGCTCGAATCTCGCTGCAAGGTTCCGGGAAGGTATTCGACCGCAGGTTCGAGACGGCCCGTGGGAATAACGCTGGTTACGAATATCTGTGACTGATACCCAAATTCCTTCATCTTTTCGACGTAATAACCTAAACGCCTACGATTCGGAAGTCCTGAATCCGAAGCCATTCGTTTGTAGATGGACTCCGGAATTGTTAAGAAAGTCAAAGGATGCATTCCCTGATTGCGAAACATTCCGTAATCGCTCAGGTCGATCTTGTGGACTAAATACCCGCCTGCGGTCAGTAATTTATCCATAGCTGCGAAGGTGGGATTTGGATCGTAAATCTCTTCGAGCACGGCGCATGACACAATCAGGTCGAACGCTTTATCGTCCTTTACGAGTTTGTCAGCGAAACCCTCAAGTGTATCGCCGTAGATGCTGTGCAATCGTCTCGCATTGAGGTGAAGATCGTCAGCTAGTGAAATGGCCTCATCGAAGCGCGACTTCTCAGCAGGTCGTAGGCCCTGCCTCAGGGCAGTGTAGATGTCTTTTTCGTGATCAGCGTTCCGCTTGGAAAAGAACCGATCAAGACACACAACAGAGTCTGCTCCTGCTGCCAGAAACCTTAGCGCTACACCGAGGTTGTCGCCTGGTCCTAATTCGAGAATTCTTTTGTCAGCGATGTCACACGGCAAGAGTCCAGTATAAGTAATATAGTCAGTAAATTGTTTGTCGATATAGGCCACGCTTTCACTGACAGCGGTATTTAAGTGAGTAGAACCGTGAATAGTCTCGATTTCACCGGATTTAATCCGTCTCTTTAGTCTCCAATTGTCAAAGATCTTGAAGAGGATAATTGCTGTCTTCGATCGTCTTGCCAGGTCCTTAATAGGATTTCGCATTGCGTCGGCAGGGTAAGTAGTTGGTGCGGCGTGATTGCGCAATACTGTTTCAAGAATTATTTTTTTCTCTTCCCAAAGTAAGGAGGCTCGACGTCGGAAGGCGAGACAGCAGCCGCCAGGGCGTCAAAGTCGACTCCCGGATCCTTACCATCGGTTCCTCTTCGCTTAGCCTTACTTTGTGGGCCAAGTCGCCAGTCTCCTCGAGCGTAATCCACAAATCCGATCTGGCTATACGAATTCACAACTGGATTGCCGTTCGGGATATTGGCGGGAGAACCGTTGTCGGAAATTGCTCCCTGATTATCGGCAATGATATTCCCGCGCGATCCATGGTCCAGCGCATTAGGCGGGCAATTCACTCCGTAGGCGTTGTATTGCATGATGTTATTTCGCAAAACGAAATTTGAAATCGGCGGGCCATAGCAGAGCATTATGACCCCGGTTTGCTGCACTGTGTTGTTTTCTACAGTCATTGTGTCTCCGCAACAACCGGCCAAAAAAGCCGCGGAATAGTCTGGGCCCACGTCAACCAGCAAATTATTGGCAATGCGAAAGCGCTTGGCCTGCTGACTCTGGTTATAACTATCTCTGCCAAGGATGCTGAACCCCGCAGCCGAATGCCTGACAATATTATTTGTGACGGTGATGTCCTCAAGCGTACTCCACGGCGCTGTTCCGCTCTGATTGCGCACCGTCAGAACGAATGCGCTGGTAAGCCCACCACACTCCAGTACATTTCCATCGATTACAACGTTGCGCGCATTTTTCAGCTCGATGACCGCTTTTATCGTCGCGTGTCCAAACCATTCCAGCGGCTTGTACAAAAAGTTTCGGCGAATCTCGATATTCGAGGGGACCAAATTTTGCACCGCGGGATCACCCCCCCCAAACATGATATTCTGCCCACCACCCTCGATGTAGTTGTTAACGATGTGAAAAGGTCCAGGACCATTCCAACCGGCAATTCCCTGCGTTTCATCTTCTGCTCCAGCAAAACCTGAAATGTAAGAGTTGGTGATCGTAGTGTCTCCACTGTTGAGACCAAAACCTCGCCTCGCTTTGTTAAGCCCGGTCGAATGAATATAGCAGCGATCGAAGATTAGATGATGTGGGAATTGAGATAAGGATTTGTAATCGCTCCTTCCGAGGTCGATAAGATTGTAGAGATACTGAGAATCTGCCGCCGGTGAAAACTCGACACCCACAAACTTGTAATGATGCGCGCGCTCAGCGGTGGCGATGGACACCGAAGTATTGGGACCAACAATCTTCGGCATCGCCTGTCCGTGGATTGAGGGATCTACTCTCTGGTTTTCCGCGGGGATACCATTCAGATTGGAGGTTGTAATCGTAATGTACTGATCGCTGTCTGGGGGGCTTTCTTTAAAAGGAAGGACAATAGGACCTGCGTAAGTGGCGCCCGCTTCGAGGACAATCACGTCACCATAACGAGCATTGTCTATCGCCGCCTGTAAGTTACCACCACGCTTCACTAATACGGTTGAGGACGCGTTCGACACTCGACGCGCACGAGTTGCCGGCATCGTATCACGCCGTCTCTGGGCCACCGCGAGAAACAGGCAAACACCCAACAATGCACCAACAATCGTGAGCGTAATTATTATCTTCAAGTTCACCACCACTGCCCTACGTTGATCGGCTCATTGTTTGTACCTTGTTGGATGTGATCGACTTAATGAGAGTCCGACTACGCCAACGGCGTTCGCTAATTTGAGCCCAGGGTTGCTCGGAACCCTGGGTCTGAATTCCTAACAAAGGGGTGTAACGCCGAAGGTGCTGGATACTGTTGCCCGACAACCTGGCCAACTCCTTCAGAGTTACCTGCTTATTGCCCAGCTATCCCCAGGGTTCCGAGC
>WNFY01005167.1_pt1 | contig 11831 bp, 5 predicted proteins | sample 5400091 | NCBI WGS metagenome assembly WNFY01 (sample SAMN13153364, study PRJNA577476) | soil metagenome | isolation source: 60 cm soil or saprolite under grassland replicate 1 | place: USA:California | collected 2016-06-15 | reverse complement strand
TGCGTGAATTTGTAGTGAATGAAACCGTTGTGAAAAATTTAGGTATTAAAAATCCACAGGATGCAATCGGCAAATTGATTAATGTGAATGGAAAAACTTTCCCAATCGTTGGCGTTGTAAAAGATTTTCATGTTAACTCACTTCGCGATCCAATTAATCCTGTAGTAATGACTACGGTTAAAGGCGCATACGGACTAGCAAATATTAAACTCAACCTGAGTAAAGCAAAAACCGTTATCGCAGCTATGGAAAATATATGGAATAAAAATTTTCCCGATTATGTGTTTGAATATGGTTTTCTCGATCAGTCAATCGCTGATTACTACAAACAGGAAAACCAACTATCGCAACTCTACAAAATATTTTCAGGCATTGCAATTTTCATTTCCTGTCTTGGATTATATGGATTAATCTCTTTTATGGCAGTGCAGCGCAAAAAGGAGATTGGCATACGTAAAGTGCTCGGTGCGCCGGTAAGAGATATTGTATTGATGTTGTCTCGTGAATTTACACTGCTCATCATCATTGCATTTTGTATTGCATCGCCAATTGCATGGCATTTTATGCGTCAATGGTTACAACAATATACTTATCGCATCATGATAGGAGTATGGTTTTTTGCAGCTACCATTTTATGTTCATTAGGCATTGCCTGGCTAACTGTCGGCTATACGGCAGTAAAAGCAGCGATTGCAAACCCGGCGAAGAGTTTGAGAACGGAATAAAGAGTTTACAGTTTGTCGGCAGGACTCTGTGAGTAGTTTCTGATTGATTGTTGCTTATTGCCTGTTGCTTTTCTATTGCAGTTTTCCTCATCTATAACGACGAAGTCAGATACAATACCTTCATTTAATTGTTCAATAATAATTCTATTATGCAATTGAGTTGATAAAAGTTCTCTCCGAGCGATATCGTACAGCATGTGTTCGTTTTCGTACACTTGCTTTTCTATATTTTTCCTAAAAGCCTTATCTGCAAAGCATTTCAACATTGGCATAAGCGTTGGAACAAAATCCCGGCAAGCCATAAATATGTATTGATGAATAGTGAGTAATGAATGATTTATGAAGGCACAATAAGTAACCCAGAACTAAAAATATAAAACACCAGACATGATAAAAAATTATTTCAAAATCGCATGGCGGAATCTATTCCGCAATAAGGGTTTTTCTGTAACCAATATTTTAGGGCTTACAATTGGCATGACTTGCACTATTCTTATTCTTTTATGGGTGCAGAATGAACTTAGCTACGACAAGTTTCATGCGAAATACAAAGACATTTACGAGGTAATGGCTAACCGCAATTTCAATAATGAAATACTTACAGATAATGTTATGGTATTTCCATTGGCGCCGGCTCTTGAAAACGCATATCCCCAAATAAAAAATGCTGTAGTTACATCGGGGTCGGAGCCACATGTATTAAGCATCGGCAACAACAAACTTAAAAGGAATGGCTATACGGTAAGCAATCATTTTTTTGATATTTTTTCATGGGAATTTATCCGCGGAAATGCAGCATCTGCTATTACTGAACCTGCTTCGATTGTGCTAACAGTTTCTTCGGCAAAAACATTCTTTGGCGATGCTGACCCAATTAATAAAACTATTCGTATTGATGATAATGCAGACTTTAAAGTTACTGCTTTGATAAAGGATGTTCCCGGTAATTCTACGCTGCAATTTGATTATATAATTCCTTACGATTATTCGTTAGAGGGTGTTAAAAAAAATATGACTGAATGGACTAATTCTTCATGGAATGTGTATCTGCAAACGATTCCCGGCGCTGATATAGAACAATTAAATAAAAGCATAACTGCGTTAGAGAAAAAACATTCTGAGGATGATGCGAGCACTTATTTTGCTTTTCCTATGAGTAAGTGGCATCTCTACAGTGATTTCAAAGACGGAAAGAATGCTGGTGGCATGATAGAATATGTACGGCTGTTTTCAATAATAGGCATCATTATACTTCTTATTGCGTGTGTAAATTTTATGAATCTTTCTACAGCCCGTTCAGAAAAAAGAGCAAAAGAAGTTGGCATACGCAAAACGCTTGGCTCGGCAAAAAAACAACTGGTCTTGCAATTCTTTTTTGAATCTGTGATTCTTGCTTTTATTGCATTTGTTTTATCCGTAATTGCTGTTTATTTGTTATTGCCTTTTTTCAACCAGTTAGTGGCCAAACACCTGATATTAAACTTTGCAACGCCCGTCTTCTGGATAGGAGCTATTGCTATCATTTTATTAACAGGAATTGTAGCAGGCAGTTACCCCGCATTATATCTCTCATCATTTAATCCTGTAAAAGTTTTGAAAGGCACTTTCCAGGCGGGAAAAAGAACAGTACTGCCGAGGCATGTGCTGATAGTGGCTCAATTTGTTATTTCTATATTATTGATATCTGCTACAATAATAATTTACCAGCAAATTCAACATGTAAAGTATCGTGATATGGGTTATAACCCGGATAATCTTATCATGGTACCCACTAACGGAGCTACGCAAAAAAACTTTACTGTAATAAAGCAAGAGTTATTAAGGACAGGAATGATCAATGCGGTTACACGTACTTCTTCACCTATTACCGAAGTTTGGTGGAGAACACCCGGGCCCGAGTGGCCGGGCAAACCTGTTGATATTAATATGATTTTTTCGGGTATGTCAGCTGAAGTAGATTTTACAAAAACCATGGGCATTAAATTATTGGCTGGTAAAGATTTTACCGGTATGCCATCTGATTCTTCAGTTATGCTTTTAAATAAAGCAGCAGTTGATGCGATGGGTTTAAAAAATCCGGTTGGCATGCAAATGCGATATAATGGAAAAGTTTACACCATATCAGGCATAACAAGCAATGTTGTAATGGAATCGCCCTATAAGCCCGTTGACCCGATGATGATAATAAACTACCCCGATTATTCAAACTCAATTGGAATACGGTTAAACAATAATGTTCCTCCGCAAAAAGCGTTAGGAGCTATTGAAAATATCTTCAAAAAATATAGCCCTGCTTTTCCTTTCGAATACCAATTTGCTGATCAGGAATTTGGAAAAAAATTCATTACTGAAGAATTGATTAATAAGCTCACAAATATTTTTGCAGGTCTTGCTATTTTCATCTGTTGCATAGGTCTTGCAGGTCTCGCATCTTTCACAATTGAAAAACGAATCCGTGAAATAGGTATTCGCAAAGTATTGGGCGCAACCGTGCAACAATTGTCAATGCTCATTTCAAAAGAATTCTTGAAACTTGTGCTGATCGCATTCGTTATTGCTGTTCCGCTTACATGGTGGCTCATGAGCAACTGGCTCGAAAAATATACATTACATATCAGCATAAGTATATGGATGTTTGGCGTAGTGGGTATGATTGTGTTGTTGCTTACATTGGTTGTGGTTAGTTTAAATACAATGAGAGCGGCAATGGCTAATCCTGTGAAGAGTTTGAGAACGGAGTGACAATATGAAAATGTGAAAATGTGAAAATGAAAGAACAAATCCTTAGTAAAGTTGAAAGGTGATAAGCCGAGCATAGAATAAGAATTAAGCATTCGTTCCCGTACGTACGGGACACTTGTACTGAAACAACTCTGTTGAGGAAAGTTCAGAATGTTGAAGTGAGCAATTTGTGTGACGAAGCACCAATTGGAAACAACGAACGATGATAAGAATTACAAAAGCTGATCACAAAAAACTTAATACTTGCCTACCGGCAGGCAGGCACAAAACTTAAAACTTCTTTCATGTTTAAAAATTATTTCACAATCGCATGGCGTAATCTCATCAAAGATCGTCAATTCAGTTTGTTGAATTTAATTGGTTTATCAACAGGCCTGGCATGTGTATTATTAATCTATTTATGGGTGAGTGATGAACTAAGCATTGATAAATTTAATAAGAATGACAGCCGGCTTTACCAGGTTTTAAAGAAGAATCCTGATGGCACAGGCACTATTCAGGTTGGTGAAAATACACAAGGTCTGCTCGCACAGTCAATTGCAAAAGAATTACCTGAAGTTGAATTTGCAACCTGCCTAAGAAAAGAACGTGATGCAGGTATTCTTTCTTTTGATAATAAAAAAATAAAAGCTAAGCCGGCATTTGGGGACAAAAATTTTTTCAATGTATTTTCTTATCAGCTTATTACTGGGGATGCGCATAATTCAATGCCCAATATCTCCGGTGTTCTTTTATCTGATCAAACAGCTTTAAAATTATTCAACACAACAAATGTTGTCGGTAAAACAGTTGAATGGGATTTTAAAGACAATGTAAACTTCAGTGGTGTATATAAAGTTGCAGGCATTTTTAAAGCACCACTTTCCAATGCTACAGTTCAGTTTGATGTATTGTTTCCTTTTGAATTGTATGCACAAAAACATGCCGGTGGAATGGGAGATGTTACTTTTTGGGGAAGCAATATGGTTTCAACATATGTGTTGTTGAAACCGGGAACTAATGTTACTGCATTCAACAGTAAAATAAAGGATTTCACCAAATTAAAACTCAAAACTTTGTATGGGGGGAACGGAATGGAGCAATATGAAGGTGATCTGTTTATTCAAAAATATTCAGACAGGTATTTATACAACAATTTTGTAAACGGTGTACAATCCGGCGGAAGGATAGAATATGTAAAACTGTTTTCCATCATTGCCATTTTTATTTTAGTCATCGCTTGCATCAACTTCATGAATTTATCCACGGCAAAAGCATCGCGTCGTATGAAGGAAGTTGGAATAAAAAAAGTTGTAGGCGCAAGCAGAAGTTCATTGATCTTTCAATATGTGGGTGAATCCATGCTGATGGCATTTGCATCTTTGATTATTGCATTATTGCTTGTCGTATTGTTGCTTCCTGCCCTTAAAGAAATTACGGAAAAAGAAATAAACCTTGAGTTAAACTCAAACCTTGTTGTATCAGCAATAAGCATGGCATTCATTACAGGTCTTATTGCAGGCAGTTATCCTGCATTATATTTATCAGGCTTCAAGCCTGTACTAATATTAAAAGGCAAATTAAATACTTCCTCAGGAGAATCGTGGATACGCAAAGGATTGGTAGTTTTTCAATTTTCTATTTCTGTTATCCTGATCGTTTCTGTGCTGGTGGTTTATCAGCAAATGAAATTAATTCAAACAACAAATCTTGGCTATAACAAGGATAATATTATTCGTTTTTCAAATGATGGTAACCTGCCGAAAAATTTATCATCGTTTATTGCAGAATTGAAAAATATTCCGGGAGTTGTAAATGCCTCAGATGTAGATGGCGATTTACTGGGCAATTATTCACATGCCGGTGGTGGAATTGATTGGGAAGGAAAAGATCCGAATCTTCACATAGAATATTATGGCAATGCTGCTGACGTTGATTTTTTTGAAACAATGAATTTGCAAATGGCTGAAGGCAGAGCCTTCTCCAAAAATTTTGCCGACAGTTCAAGTGTAATATTTAATCAGTCTGCTGTTGCAGTAATGGGATTAAAAAGCCCCGTTGGTAAAACGGTTTCATTATGGGGTGAAAAGAAACAAATTATAGGTGTAGTAAAAGATTATCATTTTGAATCATTGTATAAAAAGATCGGCCCCGCTTTTTTTACTTTTTCACAGAAAAATCCCACAACCGTTGTTAAGATAAAAGCAGGAACAGAGCAACAAACTATTGCGCGCATAAAAGAGTTATACAACAAGTATAATAGTGGACTTAATTTCAGTTATGCATTTCTTGATGATGATTACAATGCACTCTATGCCTCTGAACAAAGGGTTGCAACGTTATCAAGATATTTTGCGGGGATTGCAATTTTGATCTCTTGTCTTGGATTATTTGGTCTGGCTGTTTTTACTGCACAAAAAAGACAAAAAGAAATAGGCATAAGAAAAGTAATAGGTGCATCTGTAAGCAACATTGTATCCATGCTTTCAAAAGATTTTTTGGCGCTTGTGTGTTTATCATTGCTTATTGCAATACCCATATCCTGGTGGGCTGCAAACGAATGGCTGCAAAGCTTTGCATATCGTATTAGTATTAGTCCACTGGTGTTTATAATTACCGGCGCAACGGTTTTAGTGATCACATTGTTAACGATAAGCTTTCAATCGATCAAAGCCGCGATTGCAAACCCGGTAAAGAGTTTGAGAGCAGAATAATTATCGTGAATAGTGAATCGTCAATCGTGAATGAAGAAAAGAATTTTTATGATCCGAACTGAAGAAAAAGAATTAAACATTGTTGCGTCGCACACTTGTACATTTTGTTCTTTGTGCAACTCTATGACTTTGTGTTTTCGTGGTTCAAAAAAGTTCAACAATGTTCCAAACGTACAAGTGAGTGACACAACGAAGACGATTAAAGAACAAAAGCAGGTAACATAAAACTTAAAACTTCTTCTAATGATAAAAAATTATTTCAAAACCGCTTTCCGGTTTTTACTAAAAAATAAAACGTTTAGCTTTATTAATATCATCGGGTTAGCTATTGGCACGTTGTGTTGCTTATATATTGTGTTGTATGTTGAAGACCAATATAGCTACGATAAACATGAGAAAGATGCCAAAGATATTTACCGTGTTACAACCTGGTTAAGTTTGCCGGGAGATGTACACAATAATTCAACCTGTTCACCACCCATTGCACCCGCTATCAAAAAAGATTTTCCTGAAGTGGAGCAATTCACAAGAGTGATTGGAGACTTTAGCTCGAGCCAGCATCTGCTCAGGTATAAAGAAAAATCTATTTACGAAAAACAGGCAGCTTATGTTGACTCTACTTTTTTTGACATGTTCACTTACCACTTCACAAACGGGAATGCAAAAAATGTTTTATCGGAACCTTACTCAGTGGTACTACTGAAACCCACTGCTGACAAGCTTTTTGCGAATGAAGACCCTGTTGGAAAAGTAATTACCATTGATGATGACATGGGTAAACACGATTTTAAAGTAACAGGAGTGGCAGATGAAAACCTTGGTAAATCAAATGTCCAGGCCAATATTTTTATTACGATGAACAGTGGGGGCGTTGGCGAATACGTTCGCCAAAATGACTCGTGGGCAGGAAATAATTTTACCAATTCTTTTATCAAATTATATCCGAATGCAAACGTCACTGCGTTAGAAAAAAAACTTCCTGCTTTTTTATTGAAACACGGAGCAGGTCAATTGAAACAACTGGGTATGCAAAAACGTTTGCATCTTCAACCCATTGGTTCAATTCATACCACTACAGGTTATGAAGTTGAAATGACAAAAACAGTTGATCCTTCTTTTCTTAATATCCTAATATTGATCGCTGTGTTGATACAAGTTATTGCATGTATCAACTTTATGAATCTTTCTACAGCAAGAGCATCAAAGAGAGCAAAAGAAGTCGGTGTAAGAAAAGTAATCGGTGCCGAAAGAAGAGACCTGGTAAAGCAATTCATGAGCGAATCTTTTTTACTGTCACTCATTGGTGTGCTGATCGCATTGCCTCTGTTGATATTAGTGCTCCCTTATCTTAACCAGGTTACACAGGCAGATATTCATTTGTCTATGTTTAATGATTACCGGATCTGGTTATTGCTGGCAGGAATTATAATTATAACAGGTGTTGTAGCAGGCAGTTATCCAGCATTTTATTTATCTGCCTTCCGTGCAATCAAAGTTATTAAAGGAAATTTTACCAGTCATGTTTCTGCAGCAGGCATACGACGCTCTCTTGTAGTATTTCAATTTGTATTATCAGTAATATTAATAGCAGGCATTATAGTTATTTACAGTCAGCTTAATTATATACAACATAAAGACCTTGGCTTCGATAAAAATCAAAAGCTCATTTTCAATTTTTATACGGGTGATTCAAGAAGTAAAATTGATGCATTTGCGGGTGACCTACGGCAATTGGCAGAAGTAAAAGTTGTAAGCAAAGCGAATAATTATCTCGGAAAGTTTGTGCCGCAGGATTATGGAGTTTACCTCGCCGGTGGTAGTGAAGCCACAGCAACTGATGCACAAAATATTTCTACCGATGAATATTTTGCAAAAGCAAACGGTATTAAAATAATCAGCGGAAGAGATTTTCATTTATATGACTCAGGTAAAGTATTAGTGAATGAAACACTGCTGAAGCGTCTTGGATTAAAACCAGGGCAGGCACCGGGAACAAAGCTGTACGCACATTATCCTCCTGACCCGGAATTTTATGTTGAGATAGCCGGTGTGATGAAGGATTTTAATTATAATTCCCTGCACAATGATATAAAACCATTCATGCTTAGGTATAATCCACAATGTGATGATATTTCTCATGTCATCGTATCTGTTGGCAGCACAGATTACAAGTCATTCCTTTCAAAGATCGAAACAATATGGCGTAAAGATCTGCCTGCTGTTCCATTTGAATATTCATTTCTTGATGATGAAGTGCAGAAACAATATTCAGCAGAGATCACACTTTCACGCATCATTAATTTATTTACCATTATGGCAATTTTCATTTCATGTCTTGGTTTGTTTGGTCTTGCTGCCTTTAGTGCAGAGCAAAGAAAAAAAGAAATCGGAGTGCGTAAAGTTTTAGGTGCAAGTGTGCCGGGCATTGTTCAATTACTTTCGAAAGACTTTTTAAAATTAGTGATGATATCAATTGTAATTGCAACACCGGTTGCATGGTGGGCAATGAACAAATGGGTTCAATCATTTACGTACAGGGTTACCATCAGTTGGTGGATGTTTGCGCTTGCAGGTGTTATTGCAATTTTCATTGCATTGATAACAGTAAGTTTCCAGGCAATAAAAGCAGCAATAGTAAATCCTGTGAAGAGTTTGAGAGCGGAATAAAAATCGTGAATGGTGAATCGTCAATCGTGAATGAAGAAAATAATTTTTATGAGCAGGATTGATCCATACAAAAAAATAATAATTATGATTAAACCGACATCACTTCTCCTGATTTTTCTGGCATTCATTTTCCACGTTAGTGCACAGAAAACCCATCATTATAATCTTGTTCAATTGCTAACTGAAAATAAACTGGATACTACAAAAACGGAAATGCAAATACTAAATGACAACAATTATAAGCAAGCAATATCACTTAAAGGAACTGCATGGTTAAAAGATATTTCATTTACAAAGGGAACCATTGAAGTTGATCTTCGTGGAAAAAATGTTTTTCTGCAAAGCTTTCTGGGCGTTGCATTTCACAGCGTTAACGACAGTATTTATGATGTTGTGTATTTCCGTCCTTTCAATTTTAAACATGAAGATACATTGAGAAGAAAATGGTCAGTGCAGTATATGAGTATGCCCGGTTATGATTATGATAAGCTGAGAAAAGAACATCCGCTAGTTTATGAAAATGCAGTTACTCCTGTTCCAGGTCCTGATGACTGGTTTCATGCAACAATTATAATCTCAGATGATTCAGCGGCGGTGTATGTTAATCATTCTTCAACAGCATCCTTAAAAGTTCATTTGCTAAATAACCGAAGTGATGGAAAAATTGGCTTATGGTCATACACACCTGGCGTTAGCGGTGATTTTGCAAACCTTATAATTAAGCAATAACAAAAAGCTGCTGCATGAAGAACAAAACGTACAAGTGCCCGCCAGGCTGAACACTGCTCGGACAGGAGTAACACATCCGCAAGTTCGGGATTGATTAAAGTACAAAAGCCTGTAACATAAAAAACTTTAAAGCGTCAAACATAAACATCAAAAAAACTTCTTTTATGTTTAAAAACTATTTCAGAATTGCTGTACGGCAAATGACGAGACAAAAAATGTATGCTGCAATAAAAATCGGTGGCTTTGCATTAAGCATTGCAGCATGTTTGCTTATCGCGTTGTATATAAAAGATGAATTGAGTTATGATAAGAATTGGGCTAATGCAGATCGCATTTACAGGATAACAGGGGAGTACAACATGAACGGCAAAGTTCTAACGGGTGCAGATTGGCCCGCGCCTATGGCAAAGGCTTTAAAAGAAGATTTTCCTGAAGTGGAAAAGTCTGGTCGTTTTATGGATGCTCCGCTTTTTTATGGTGCAGGAAGCAACCAGTTAAGACGCGCTGATGTTGAACAAAACACATTTGAAAAAGGATTTAGCTATGCAGATCAGGACATGCTCGATATACTGCAAGTACCCATGGCATATGGCGATAGAGCGCATGCTTTAAGCGAACCAAACACAATGGTTATTTCAAAAAGCAAAGCGGACAAATATTTTCCCAATCAAAATCCTGTGGGGAAAATAATGTTCCTGAATAACGATACTAAAAACCCATATAAAATTGGGGGCGTTATCAAGGACTTTCCAACTACTTCGCATATTCATTATGATTTTCTGTTAACAATGACAGGTCATCAACTGTGGGATGGTGAACAAACAACATGGGGAGCAAGTAACTATCCTATTTATGTTTTATTGAAGCAAGGAGCAAACCCTATGCAATTTCAAAACAAGCTGAAGTTGATATTGACTAAATATTATGTGCCGATGTTAAAACAAAATGGAGACAAACAAGCTGATGATATTGCGAAGAATTTAAAACTTCTTATACAACCAATAACTGATGTACATCTTTACTCTTCCAATATTGATGATCGTCTTGATAAAGGTGATATAAAATTTGTATGGTTGTTTGGAGCGATTGCGGTTTTTATTCTCGTCATCGCTTGTATCAATTTCATTAATCTCTCTACAGCAAAATCTGCAAACCGGGCAAAGGAAGTTGGTTTAAGGAAAGTTGTTGGTTCGCATCGTATAAATCTTGTAAAACAATTTCTCACCGAATCTTTATTGTTTAGTGTTTTATCATTTGTATTGGGCTTGTTGATTGCTATATTGCTGTTGCCTTATTTCAATACACTTGCTGCAAAACATTTAATCATACCATGGACAGCATGGTGGTTATTGCCGTTAATGTTTGCGGCTGCGATTATTATTGGAGTAGCCGCGGGTTTGTATCCATCTTTTTACTTGTCTGCATTTAAGCCCATCAGTGTTTTGAAAGGGCAGGTAAGCAGAGGCAGCAAGAATTCTATTCTGCGAAATGGATTGGTTGTATTCCAGTTTACCACTTCCATTATCCTTATCATCGGTACAATTGTTATTTATAATCAAACACAATACATCCTCAACAAAAAAGTTGGTTTTGATAGAGACGAGGTATTGCTTGTACAGGGAACAAACACGCTTGAAGATAAAATAGAAACTTTTAAAAACGAATTGTTGAAATCTTCTGAAATAAAAAATGTTTCTATAGGTGATTACTTGCCCATTGCAGGCACCAAGCGGGATGGAAATACTTTTTACAAAGAAGGTAAAATGAAAGAGGATATCGGTGTAGGTGTTCAGAAATGGCAGGTGGATTATGACTATGTGAAAACAATGGGCATGCACATAATTGAAGGAAGATATTTTTCAAAAGATAGGGCTTCAGATTCTGCTGCAACAGTTATCAATCAAACGATGGCAAAAAAACTTAGTTTAAAAAATCCGGTTGGTCAACGCATAGAAAACGGATGGCAAAAATTTACAGTAGTAGGTGTAATGGAAGATTTCAATTATGAATCTATGCGGCAGGATGTAACGCCGCTTTGCCTTGTGCTGGGAAAATATAATTCTTCTATCGTTTCAGTAAAAATCAGTGGTGCAGATACAAAGAGCGCCATCAGTTACGTATCATCTGTATGGAAAAGTTTTTCTCCTAATCAGCCTTTCCGTTACACTTTTCTTGATGAAAGTTTTGCCAACATGTATGCAGATGTGCAAAGAACGGGAAGCATCTTCACCAGTTTTGCAGTGCTCGCAATAATCATTGCATGTCTTGGTTTATT
>WNFY01018874.1_pt1 | contig 11832 bp, 10 predicted proteins | sample 5400091 | NCBI WGS metagenome assembly WNFY01 (sample SAMN13153364, study PRJNA577476) | soil metagenome | isolation source: 60 cm soil or saprolite under grassland replicate 1 | place: USA:California | collected 2016-06-15 | reverse complement strand
AGCTCATTCTCGTGAGCACCGTCTGCCGGGGCCGCGACTTCCATCCTCCACGCGAACTCCGTGACTTGCGAAACCTCGTCGAAATTAACTGGGAACTATATCTCCAGACTCAGTCGCTCATTATCTACGGCTGGACCGAAGAGGGCCGACGCTGGGCGGAAGGCCTCGTCTCTGACGTGAACAAGGACGCCTACCTCAAGTCCTTCGCGGTGTTCCGTAACTCAGACGCCTCAAACCTCCTGCCTCAACTGGCTTGTCGCACTCTCGTAATGCATTGGCGGGAACGCCAAGCCGGGATTTCCATAGAAACCTCAAAAGACTTGGCCGCCGCCATTCCGAACGCTCGTTTTCTGACTTTCTCACGGCAGGGAGGGATGACGTTGTTTGGCGACTGGGATTCGACCCTCGCCCCCGTTGTCGCATTCCTCGATGACGATTTACCGCGCTACAAAGAACCGCAACTCCCCTCCGGCACCGCCATCATCCTCTTCGCCGACATCGCCGACTCCACCGCCCTCACCGAACACCTCGGCGACGCTGCTTTCCGCGCGAAGGCCCGCGATCTGGACGGCGCGCTGCGCGAAGTCATCCGCGAGCACGCGGGCACGGCGATCGAGGGGAAGCTGCTCGGCCATGGCGTCCTCGCCGTCTTCACCAGCGCCCGCCAGGCCATCGAGGCTGCGCTCGCCTGCGGCAAGGCGGGGGGCGATGCCGGGTTGCCCTTGCATCTGGGGATTCACGCGGGAGACGTCATCCGCGAGGAGAACAACGTGTACGGCGGTGCCGTGAACATCGCCTCGCGCATCAGCGGCCTTTCGGCGGCGGGAGAGGTGCTGGTGTCGGACGTGGTGCGGACGCTGGCGCGGACGTCGGCGGGCGTGCGCTTCGAGGACCGCGGGGAGCAGGAGCTGAAGGGGGTGGGGGAGGCGGTGCGAGTCTGGGTGGTGGCCGAGAACCAAGAACCAAGGACCGAGAACCCGTGATGGAGCCGGAAGTCCGCTACTGCACCACGACGGATGGCGTTCGCATTGCCTACACTGTGACGGGCGAAGGCCCGCCAGTACTGTACTGTGTGGACCCACTGATCAGCCATGTGCAGCTGGAATGGTCGCATCCGGTGGGCAGCCGGATATTCCGCGAGTTCGCTCGCAGCAACACGCTGATTCGCTTCGACTTCCGGGGATGCGGTCTCTCAGATCGAATGCTGCCACGAGTTATGGAAGAACAGGTTCTCGATATCGAGGCGGTCGTCCGGCGGACGGGATTCGATCAGTTCGCTCTGCTTACACTCCAGTTGGCAACACCACCGGCGATCGCTTTCGCTGCGAGCCACCCGGAGCAAGTGAGTCGGATGGTGATCTGGAACGGATACTCGCGTATGAGCGAATTACTCGGCACACAGCAGGTGCAGGCCCTCCTTGCCGCCGCGAAGCTCGATTGGCTAGTCGCCACTGAGGCGATCGGCGCCGTGGCCTTCGGCGCCGGTCAGGATCCGAATAAGGTCCACGGCGAATACGTCCGGCAGTGCATAGGGCCTGAATACTTCGAGCTCGCGGACATCGCCACAACCTGGGATGCCTCTGAGCTGGCCCGGTCTGTCACGGCACCGACATTGGTGATTAGGGAGAGGACCCTGCAGTTTGTCCTTCTGGATTCGGCCAAAGACCTGGTTGCTCGGATACCTAACGCCCACCTCCTGATAGTCGAAGGAAAGTGGCCGGAGAACACAGACACTGCCGTGCAACGAACCCTGGACTTCATAAACGACCGAGTTGCTGAATCGCTACCTCCTCCCGAGCTCCCCTCGGGCATGACCGCCATCCTCTTCGTCCTATCGAAGGCAAGCTCCTCGGCGACGGCGTCCTCGCCGTCTTCACGAGTGCGCGGCAAGCGATCGAGGCGGCGCTGGCCTGCGGGAAGGCGGGGGCATCCGCCGGAATGCCGCTGCATCTGGGCCTCCACGCCGGCGACGTAATTCGCGAGGACAACAACGTCTACGGCGGCGCCGTGAACATCGCCGCGCGCATCAGCGGGCTCTCGGCCACGGGTGAAGTGCTGGTATCGGACACTGTCCGCTCGCTGGCGAGGACGAGCGCTGGCGTCTCGTTCGAGGACCGCGGCGAGCAGGCGCTGAAGGGCGTGGCGGAGCCGCTGCGGGTTTTTGCGGTGAGGCAAGCTTGATGGACGTCCCCCAGATCCAGTACTGCAAATCAAGCGACGGCGTGACCATCGCCTACTGGAAGATGGGTGAGGGCGACACGCCGCTCATCCTGACCGCTCCCACTTCAAGAAGCCACATCGCGCTTGAGTGGCAGATCCCGCACGTGGCCGCTTTGTACGAACGGCTTTCGCGCAGTCGTATGATCATCCGGTTCGATCCTCGTGGAACCGGCCTCTCGCAACGCGAACTCACCGATGAGCAGATTGCGCATATTTGGACGGGTCCAGACATCGCAGCCGTCGTAGATGACCTGGGACTTGAGCGCGTTAGCGCCCTGGGCTCCGCGGTCCCGGGCGCAGCAGCTGTGTGGCTCGCAGCGGAGCGGCCAGACCTCGTCGACCGCCTCGTCCTGATCTCCCTTGGCGATGGAGCCGACTTCGACCGTTATCCGCAACTGAAGGCTGTCCTCGAGATCGCACGGGTTGACTGGAAGCTCTGCACGCAGACGTGGGTACGCATGTTTGGAGGATGGAGTAATGAACACGCTAACGAGTCCGCCGAATTCATACGGCGAAGCATGACACAAGATGTCTTTGTCCGGGGGCTCCCTTCACTGTACGAAATGGACCTCGCGACATACCTTCCGAACATACGCGCGCGCACGCTGGTGATGAACGATTCTCGAGGTCGCAGCGGAACCCCCGAAACTGCGAGGCTGCTTGCCTCTGGTATCAAGGGCGCACGCTTCGTCGAATACCCTCGAGGGCCCTACTTCGAACGGGCGGAAGCACTGACGATAATCGAAGAGTTCCTGGACGAAGGCCCAGACCAGTCGAAGTCAGGCCAGCCCGTTCCCTCCGGCATGACGGCGATCCTCTTGGCCGACATCGTCGACTCCACTGCCCTCACGGAGCGGCTGGGTGACGCTGGCTTCCGCACAAAGGCGCGGGACCTCGACGCGGCGCTGCGAGGGATCATCCGCGACCACTCCGGCACGCCCATCGACGGCAAGCTGCTGGGCGACGGCGTCCTCGCCGTCTTCACCTCCGCCCACAAGGCCATCGAGGCCGCCCTCGCCTGCGGGGAGACGGGAAACGATGCCGGTCTTCCTCTCCATCTTGGGCTCCATGCCGGGGACGTGATCCGCGAAGACAACAACGTCTACGGCGGCGCCGTAAACATCGCCTCGCGGATCAGCGGCCTCTCCGCCCCCGGCGAAGTCCTCGTCTCGGACACCGTTCGCGGCCTGGCCCGAACATCGGCGGGCGTGCGGTTCGAGGACCGGGGCGAGCATGCGCTGAAGGGGGTGGGGGAGAAGGTGCGGGTGTGGGCGGTGGTGGAGGGCCAGTGATGGAGGCGCAAATGGATGCTGAAGTGCGCGACGTAATTTCTTGTACCATGAATTTTCAAATGCCCCCTTACAAAACGAACTTCATGTGTCCCGTTCGCTGCTGCATGCCAAACATCAGGGAGGTCAATTGCGCACCTGTTTAAGTTGCGGCGCCCGGGCCGTGGACGAGGCGCGGTTTTGCAGCCAGTGCGCCGCGCCGCTCGATGAGGCGGCGCGTTCCTCGTCCGGGCGGGAACGCCGTCAAGTAACCGTCTTCTTCTCGGACCTCTCGGGCTTTGGGGTGGTGATCGGGAGCTTCCGGCAGCGTAGCCGTAGCTCGCCGTAAAGCTGCGGCTGCCAACCGGCAGGACTCGGGTCTGGATTTGGCCCAAGGCGCTGTAACGACGCACGGCTTGCATCCGTCACTTATGTCATAAGGGCTGTCTCGGTGCACCCCGTCTCGCGGAAATGGGCGAGTGCCTCGCCGCTTTAGCGGGCATTACGTCGGGACAGCGCCGGCAGGAGGATAAGCATGCTGACACGATTGCTGTCTCGGGGTGCGCGCAAAGAGGAAGAGACGGCGCCAGCGGCCGGGGAGTCGCCGGCGGTCGTTGGACCGCAGGTCGCTCGCGAGGGCGCGCCGTTGCTGTTCGTACCGGTCGACGGCGGGATGTCGTTCCGCCTGTTCTCGGCAAACGACCAGCGAGACGCTGCGGCCTTTGTGCAGGATGCTTTTCCCGGATTAGGGAGCAAGGCTCTGTTCTTCGAGCCGTTGCGGCCGGGAATGCAGGCGATGGACGGCGAACAGGTGGAGGCGCTTGTCGTCATCAACGATACAGCACGTCCGGGTACCGTCTATATATCGTCGTTCACAGACATTGAGTCCGCCGAGTCGTTCGTGGAGTTCGAGACGCGCGGTGGCCTGGACCCTAGTCTCGTAACGGTGCACCGCGGGGTAGTGCAATCGATCGAGCCCGGACCGGCGAGCGGGCCTTACAGTACGCCCGTTCAACCCCGGCCGGTCGCCACACCTACGGTAGCGGAGCCAGTACCGACGGTGCCCATCCAGCCTGTGGAGCCGGTCGCCACGGTGCCTATCCAGCCGGTGGCGCCGAAGAAGCCACCGAGCGTGCAGCCCTCTGTAACAGCAAAGGCGGCTGTGCCGCCGCAAGCTAGAACGCGATCGGGCGCGGCTGCGGCGCCTAAGGAGGCAGCGGCCCCCCGTCCGGGCCTGATGGAATCGATACAGGCGTGGCCCGGCTGGGACACGCTTCCGGAGCGCATCAATATTGCGACGACGTTGAAGTGGCAGCAATACGACGAGATGAGAGAAGACCCGATCGCAGTGAGTCAGGCGCGGGTAATGGTGGCAGCGGCGGCCGCGGCGGGCGGCATCGGGGCGTTGTGGGCGGGGCCGGTAGCCGTCGTGATGTATGCGGCGGCGGGGCTCTTGGGCTGGCTGGCGGCTGCGCACCTGACTTACTGGGTGGGGACGGTGTTCTTCCCGGGCCGAAAAGACGCGGAAAGTAAGGACTTACTGTTCAAGGTGATGGGGCTGTGCCAGGCTCCGCGGTTGTTTCTGTTAGTTGGTATCGTGCTGCCGGTAATCGGTTTGGTAGTGCCGTCGATGTCTGTGCTTTTGCCGCTGATAGTGCTGGGTGTGTTGCTGTGGGTGCTCGTAGCGATGGTGCCGGCGGCGCAGTACTCTCTGGAGATTGACCGGGAGTCAGCGACATTGACGGTGTTGACGTCGTGGCTGGCGTTGTTTGCGATCTCGTTCGTAATCCCCGCGGTCTTGGTCTAAGCCAGACACCGCGAACGACGGCGAAGAGACCGGCGTTCCGGGGCGAGGCACGCTCAAACTGCGGGACTATCATTGGCAAACGAAGACGATCTATCGAGGGGTGCCGCGCCGCCTCATGGGTGCCTCGCTCCTACGAACGATCGGGGTTTGGTGGCTTCAGCTCGGCGCTCGAGACGCCCCCGCCGATCAGCTTTGCCGCTTGCGGCCGTAGCTCGTCTCAGCTAGATGCGGCTGAGGCCGAGGCCGCGCTGGGCTATGATTCCGCGCTGGATTTCGCTGGTGCCGGCGGCGATTGTGCTGCCGATGCTGGTGAGGTAGGTCCGGGCAAAGCGGCCGCGCATGCGGGAGTGCTTGGATTCTTCGCGCAGGGTGCCGTGCATGCCCATGATCTGGAGGCCGGCGCCGGCGAGGCGCTGGCCGTATTCCGAGTGGTAGACCTTGGCGGCGCTCGACTCATAGTTGGGAATCTGACCGCGCGACTGCATCGAGGCGACGCGGTACGAAAGGTAGCGGCCGACCTGGTTCTCGATCGCGAGCTCGGCTAGCTTCGCCTGCGTGCCGTCTCTGCTTCCATTCGAAGCTGCCCCGTTTCCCGGCTCCTCGCTCCTGGCTCCTTGCTGCTTCACATACTCCACCAGCTGCTCGAACGTTCGCCGGTACTGGGCGGCCGTCGAGATATTCGAGCGCTCGAAGTCGAGGGTGGTCATGCCGATGTACCAGCCTCGGTTCTCTTCGCCGACGAGATATTTCACGGGGACGCGGACGTTGTCGAAGACAATCTCGTTGAAGACGTGTTCATCGGCCATGTTTACGAGCGGGCGGACGCTGATGCCGGGCGCGTCCATAGGGGTGATGAAGTAAGAGATGCCTTTGTGTTTAGGGGCTTCCGTATCGGTGCGGGCGAGGAAGAAGCACCAGTTGGCCTTGGTGTTCGGGGCGCGGTGGTAAGCGATCTCTTCAGAGAGGACGACCTGCTTCATGTAGGGCATGCCCTGGCCGCCGTACTCCTGCGGCCAGGCGGGGGCCACCCAGCCCTTGGTGGCGAGCTTCGTCGTGAACTGCCGCGCGAAGTCCCACTTGTCCTCCGTCAGCTCAAAAGGATCGAAGTCCCAGTCCTCGGGCAGTTCCGAGCGCAGGAACTCGCGGACTTCCGCGCGAAACGATTCCTCTTCGTCGGTGAAGCGATAGTCCATGGGACCGATCTCCTTGTGGTGCGGAATTCTTCCACAGAGTAGCACAGACGGCGATTATCGTGGCTCCGTTGGCTTCGTTTGGCGAGGGCGTCGCGTCGTCGCTCCGTTCGATCCTTCGAGACGCCGCCACCTCCCCTCCCGTCCTCCCCGCCGGCTCCTCAGGACGAACGGGTCGGGGACGGTTTCTTGAGCGCTGGCCCCTCCTGAGGCGGACACGCCATCGAGACGCGGGCCCGCTCGAATTGCCGAGGGCGGGGCGGCGTGATAGCGTAAGCGCCGTCCGCGAGGGCGGACCGCCAAGCTCAAGGAGACGTTCATGGTCAGCGTAAAAGAGGTCTACGAGGTCGGCGAGATTCCGCCAGTCGGCGAAGTGCCGCCGTTGATGTATGCGCAGCTGATCCGGCCGGAGCGGTTCGGGGAGCCGATCAAGGCGTTCCAGGTGGAGAAAGTCGAGACGCCTGCGGAGCTGAAGCCGCGGGAGGCCCTTGTGCTCGTGATGGCGGCGGGAATCAACTACAACAACGTATGGGCGGCCCGCGGCGTGCCCGTGAACGTGATTAAGGCTCGGGAGCGCGAAGGCGATATGACCGGCTTTCACATCGGTGGCAGCGATGCCTCGGGCATCGTGTACAAGGTCGGCTCGAATGTGTCGAACATCAAGGTGGGCGACCAGGTTGTGATCCACTGCGGGATGTGGGACGAAGACTCGCCGTTCGTGAAGGCGGGGAATGACCCGATGTTCGATCCGTCGTTCAAGATATGGGGGTACGAGAGCAACTGGGGGTCGTTTGCGCAGTTCACGAAGGTACAGGCGCACCAGTGCCTGCCGAAGGCGCCGCACCTGACGTGGGAGGAGGCAGCGGCGCCGACGCTAGTAGGTGCGACGGCGTACCGCATGCTGCGCGCCTGGCCGCCGCATACGGTCGAGAAGGGCGATGTCGTGCTGGTCTGGGGCGGGTCCGGCGGGCTGGGGTCCATGGCTATCCAGATCGCGAAGGATTTCGGGGCGACACCGGTGGCGGTCGTGTCGAGCGAGGACAAGTTCGACTTCTGCCTGAAGCTGGGTGCGAAGGGGTGCATCAACCGGAAGGAGTTCGAGCACTGGGGGATGCTGCCCCACTGGACGGACAACGAAGCGTTCGCGAAGTGGTCGCAGGGGGCGCGGGCCTTCGGCGCGAAGTTCTGGGAGGTCCTCGGCGAGCGCCGCAGCCCGCGCATCGTCTTTGAGCACCCGGGCGAGGACACGATCCCGACGTCTATTTTCATGTGCGACACGGGCGGCATGGTCGTGATCTGCGCTGGCACCAGCGGCTTTAACGCGACGGTGGACCTGCGCTACCTGTGGATGCGGCAGAAGCGGCTGCAGGGCTCGCACTTCGCGAACGACGAGCAGGCGGGGGCGTTCAACCAGCTCGTGCTCGACGGCAAAATCGACCCGTGCCTGGGCGAGACGTACTCGTTCGAGGACATCGGGAAGTGCCATCAGCTGATGTACGAGGGGAAGCAGCCGCTGGGGGTGATGGCGGCGCTGGTGTCGGCCAAGCGGACCGGGATGCGGGAGGTGGAGTAGTCGGCTAACGTGGAAGGATGTCGAGGATAATGTCGTCCATTTGGAGGATATGCTGCGTGGCGCGTGTGCTCACGTCGACAACCGCCGGTTGAGACAAATGGAATTCCTGGCCGCCTACAAGTTGAAGAACCTGTGCGACTGCGTAGGAAGTGTCGGGAAGGGCCACTATTGTCCCACCACAACAACCCGTTCCCTCAGGAAGAGTCGTGACCAGCCTGGATTGCCCAGTGTCCCGGTTGAAGATGTGCAGTTCCCCCTCACGGGGTCGTTCTCTCATGGTCATGAAGGCCACTTCACTCGGGTTCAGCCAGTCGCAGGCAATGACTTGGCGGCTGTCCGGATTTATCGTGTAGTCCTCGAACTCCGGGAAGAGATTGCGGGCTTCCCAATCGGGAGACTCGAGCAGGTAGAGGCCGGACAATTCGGCCAGTCCGATGCCCTGCGCGCAAAGCGCGTCGCTGTCGGGTGACCACGAACCGTTGTGCGGGTAGGCGCGGTCTCCAGACGTAAGAACGGACACTGGTGACTGGAGTGGATCGACCACCTCGACCCAGCCGCCCTCGTACACGGAATGGACGACTTTGAGCAGGCGGCCGTCCGGGGACCAGTCCGGGCCGATCGCGCGGTAACATTGCTCGAAGACATGGGCGAGGCACTCCGCGCCGCTGCCCGATTGGAACAATGTAGTGTTGTTGCCCGTCGTGACGTCGTACATGTCGAGACCAAGTGGCTGCGTGTGAACCACGTAACGGCCGTCCGGGCTGATATCCGCGAAATAGTAACCCGGAATGTCCGCGTAGGAGAGCATGAGCAGCCTCTCGCCGGTGTCCAAATCGGTGCTGTAAATCACGGTATTCCCCTCGGCGTCTTGGGTAATGTAATAGAGAAGGCTGGCTCCTGAGTTCGACTGGCCAAGTCTTAAATATGAGGCTGCGATACCCGTCGGCGTTACCTGTCTGGCATTCGAGCCGTCGCCGTCGCTGACCCATACCTCTCCCGCCATTGGGTAGTTAGGGTCGGTGTCGCGGCGGAGGAACACTAAGGTGACATCGCTCAACGCAGGGAGCGTAGCGGCCGATGAACTTGGGGCGACAGTCGGAGTGATCGAAACGGAGCTAGTGCTGGTTGGAGAACCTGTCGCTTGCTCGTCTTCGTTGGTGCATGCCACCATCGTAGTAGCCAGGAGCAGCGGCCAGAAGAGCCAGTCAAGACGCCGGTGCATGGTTAACCGCCCAGTTTTGCCTAATAATACAACGCGGTTCCATGGTGGGCGGATTCTCGGCAAGATTAATTTCGCCTAATCGATTTACATCCTCTGCTTTCTATGTCTTCTGTGGATAGCCGGCCGGCGCACCCGCGACGCGACTGAGGTAGCCGGCCTTCGGCTTTGGCATCCCTTCGGGCATCCTGTCTTTCGCATCCCTTCGGGAATAACGTATAGAATGAGCGCTTGCAAATAAACGAAGCACCCGTCGCCGCCTGTCGTGAGGGAACTGGAGGTCTGATCTGACCACAACCCTTGAATGGCTCGGTACCGCCACTTTTCGTCTGACGATTGGCGAGCTGGTTGTGTTTCTCGATGCATACATGGACCGCGTGCCGTCGGCGCCGCCGGTGGGCTTGGGTGCGGCAGAGGTGACGCGGGCCGATTTCGTGCTCGTGGGGCATTCGCACTTCGACCATTTGGCGGGAGCGGAGGTGATTGCGGCGAATACCGGCGCGAGGATCATCGGGTCGAACGAGAGCTGCCGGGTGATGCGCGAGCGGGGCGTGCCGGATGCGCAGCTTCTGTCCTCGCAGGGCGGCGAGCGTCACCGGCTGGCGGACGGCGTGACGGTGCGGGTGTTCCCGAGCCTGCACGCTTGCACGTGGGTCCTGACGGACTCGGGCTGCGGCGAAGAGGAGCACGGGCATACGGGGCTTACGCAGGACGAACGCGCGGCTGTCCCGGGTGGCTTAGTGCAGCGGATTACGGAGCTGGCGACGGGGGGGACAGAAGAAGGGCGGATAGTCCTGCAGCACGTGCAGACGTCCGCGGGCAGCTTTAGCGACGGCGGGCCGCTGGTGTACCTGATCGAGACGCCGGCGGGGTCGATCTTCTACCAGGACACCTCGGGGTGCTGGACGGGCGTGCTCGCGAATATCCCGGCGGATGCTGCCATTCTCGCGGCTTCGGGGCGCGCCAACGTTGACGGTGAGCCGGTGCAGGGCTCGATGGCGCAGTTCCTGACAATGGAAGCGAAGACATTGGGCGCGACGAAGGTGGTGCTCGGGCATCACGACAACTGGATGCCGCCGGTCACGCGGGGAGATTTCGATGTGGCGCCGGTCAGGGAGGAGTTCGCGAAGTACGCGCCGCTCGCTTCGCTGATCGAGGCCGGCTATCTGGAGCCGATCGTTCTCTTCGAGTGATCTCGGTCGGGAACTTGCTGTGACACCGGCGCCTGTACCGACGCAGGGATTCATGTCATCCTGAGCGCCGGCGCGCTCGGTCAACGGATAGAGGCCGCCACGCGAAGGATCTTGTGGGGTGTGGTGGGACTGAGATCCGAAAGCATTGAAGAACTACTTCGTCTATCTGACCGCTGATCGTTATCGCGGAGCGATTTACACGGGCATGACCAGCGATCTTGTTTTCCGCCTCGGACAACACAAAGAGAGATCGATTCAGGGATTCACGCGTAAGTATCACGCAAGCCACCTAGTCTACTACGAGGAGACGACCGATGTGCTCGCAGCGATCGCTCGTGAGAAGCAAATAAAGGGATGGACCCGCGCCAAGAAGATAGCGCTCATAGAGTCGGTCAATCCTCACTGGGCGGACCTGAGCGAGTCATGGTACGACCCCACCACACCCCCAGATTCCTTCGCGGAAAGGCAACCCACAGAACGCGGGCGTGGTCGTCGCTCAGAATGACGACCGCGAACCGCCCGGCGCAGAACCCCCTGGCAACCGAGATCCGTGCCGCGATAGAGTCGGCGGCGACTCGCCCGCCGGCGCCGGACCGGAAGTTCAACAAAGACGACGAGTTCATTACCTATGGGCTGAATACGCCCGCCTGGCGCGCGATTATGCGCAGCTTCCGGCCGCGCATCCGGGCGCTGCCCCTCGAGGAGCGACTCGATCTCGCGGATGCGTTGTTCGCCGAAGGCGAGGGCTGGCTGGGCCACAGCGCCATCTACGTGCTCGCGCTCAGCGTCGACGAGCTCAGTCCGCAGGACTTCGAGCGGCTCGACCAGATGGCTGACCGGTTCACAGGTTGGTCCCACGTTGACGATGTATGCATCTCCGTTATTCAACCGCTGCTCCTCGCCCATCGCGACGCCACCCTCTCGCTGCTCGAGCGCTGGAACCGGTCGCCGAACCGCTGGAAGCGGCGGGCGAGCGTGGTGGCGTTCGTACGCAAGATCGGGGAGTCGGGGCAGTTCACGGAGGAGGCGCTGCGGCTGTGCGAGAACCTCGTCTTCGATGGCGAGGACCTCGTGCGGAAGGGCGTGGGCTGGGCGCTGAAGGACGTAATGAGCGGAGACCGGGAGCGGGTGCTGGAGTACGTGAAGGAGCTGCGGCGGCGCGGCGTTTCGTCTACGATCACGCTGTACGCGGTTCGCGATCTCGATGGGCGCGAGCGGCAGGAGGTGCTGACGGTGACGCCGAACAGGAGTGCAAGTTAGAGGTCGATGAGGCACTATGCGCGGCGTTGTTTGTCGATGGCTGCGCGCAAGGGTGGCAGGACTTCGGCCGCTGCCCGCCGGCACTCTTCTTCGTGCGGGAAG
>WNFY01005166.1_pt1 | contig 11832 bp, 11 predicted proteins | sample 5400091 | NCBI WGS metagenome assembly WNFY01 (sample SAMN13153364, study PRJNA577476) | soil metagenome | isolation source: 60 cm soil or saprolite under grassland replicate 1 | place: USA:California | collected 2016-06-15 | reverse complement strand
CTGGGTAATTTGTTTGGTAGCGGGAAAGTTGATCATTGACCGCATTCGTTTTCAGAAGTACATTGATGCCATGGAGAAAGAAAAAATAAAAAATGAACTGGACTTTTTGAAGGCGCAGTTTAACCCGCATTTTCTTTTTAATTCAATTAATTCTATTTATGGTAATATTGATAAAACGAACTCTTCGGCCCGCAACATGCTGCTTACCTTTTCTGAGATGCTGCGTTACCAGTTATATGAATGCAATACCGAGTTTATCAGCATAGATAAGGAGATCAATTATATCAGGAATTATGTGGCGCTACAACAAACCCGGAAAGCAGAAAATTTAATTATTAATGTAAACATCGATAAGGATCTGAAGGGTTTTAGTATTGCGCCATTATTGTTTATTGCGTTTATAGAAAATGCCTTTAAATATGTAAGCCATTTTGAAGATAAAATGAATGAGGTGCAAATATCGCTGCACAGGAATAAAAATGATCTTGTTTTCAAAGCTTTCAATACAAAGGAGAATATAAATGGCCATGTTGTATTTGATCGCAAAGGAATCGGAATGGCTAATGTAAAACGCAGGCTGGAATTATTATATCCGGGAAAACATACTTTGGCTATAAATTTTGGCGAAACTTTTTATGAAGCGGTTTTAAACCTTCAGCTATGAAACTAAAATCTATTATTGTAGATGATGAGCCCATTGCAAGAAAACTCTTGAAAGAATACAGTGATGATATTTCTTTTTTGGAGATCGTTGGCGAAGCTGACAACCCTTTGAAAGCACAAACTATTCTCGATACACAATCAATAGATCTTATTTTTTTGGATATCAACATGCCAAAATTAACGGGCATTGAATTTTTGCGCGCAAACAATTCTTTACCGATGGTGATCATGACAACTGCCTACGCGGAATATGCATTGGATGGCTTCACGCTTGATGTGCTTGACTATCTTGTAAAACCTTTTTCATTCGAACGTTTTTTGAAAGCCTGTAACAAAGCAAAAGATTATTACCGGCTTAAAGTGGAGGCAAAAAATAATACGGCGATCCGGGAAAATTATTTTTTTGTAAAATGTAACGGACGTATTGAAAAACTGCTGTACGATGAATTATTATTTGCAGAGGCTTCTTTAAACTATACTACCCTTCACACAATAAACGGAAAAATGATGGTGTACCTGACTATTAAAGGAATCATGGAAAACCTGCCACCGGAACTTTTTATTAAAGTCCACAAGTCCTTTATTGTGAACATTCAAAAAATCAACAGCATTGAGGGGAATATCATTCACATTGAAAAAGCAGAAATCCCCATCAGCCAAAGTAACCAGGATGAAGTAATGAAAAAGATATTGAAAGATAAAATGCTTAAGAGATAGTTTTATAATTTGGAACCTTTAATGCTGGGCCTCTTATTGGCCGCGCACATCAATACTGCATGTTTAACTCTTGCTTTTCTTGTTTCTTCTCTTTTGGCAGAACTGATCCAGCATAAAAACTGTCGTCTTGTAAAAACAGGGAAATTTTCAAAATTCGTTTTTGCTTTTTTGTTTTTTGAATACGCTTTTGCCAGATCTTCAGGAATTTCAAGTTGTTCAACGGGAGCATAAATTTTGTCCAGGCTTTCCCAGCTGCCATTCTTTTTTGCGATCCCAATTTTTGCAAGACCTGCGGCAGACATTAATCCCTGATCGATCATTCTTTGAATTCGTTCTTTATTTAAACTACTCCATCCGCTCTTTATTTTTCTTGGAGTAAAGCGCTGCATATATTTTTTTTCATCAAGCGGCCTTGATGTACTGTCTATCCATCCAAAGCAAAGCGCCTCTTCCACCGCATCATTATATTCTAATCTTTTTTTTCCGCTGTTTTTTTTGTAATAGATCAGCCAAACGCCGGGAGATTTTGCATGATTTTTCTCCAGCCACGTTCGCCAGGCTTTGCGGTCTTTTGCATAAAGAGTTTTGAGTTCGGAAGAAGACATGCTTAAAGTTACATCTTCCATTGATAAAATAATAGCCAACAAAAATGCAATGCCCGCTTTTCGTTTGTGAGAGAATATTCAAAAATTATAATCCCTATTTGCAGATAATATCTTTTGTATAATTCAATATACCCTCTTTGGCAGTTTCGTTGATAGCTACCTGGCTTTTACTTTCTTCAATGGCTGCTTCCAAAATAGGTTTGCTTTCATCAATAGAAAAATTTTTGAATAAAGTAGAAACTTGACCTGTGGTATTTTGGTTGATGTTATACATTTTCGATATAGAAGAGCAACTGAAATCAAACGAAGAAAATGAAATGGTTTTGATAGTCACAAAATCGTGGCTTTTGAAACTGATCTTCCTATTCGTAATATCATATACAATGCTCCATTTTGTCCAGTCATTCTGCGAAACCTGGTCTAAAATGCTGAAAGCATAGTCGACGACAGGAGTATTTATATTTTCCAATCGAAACTTTTCCACCATGCTGCAAGCTTTGGCAAAACGTTCAATCGAGTTATCCTGAAATCGCTTTGTATTGTTTGTTCCTTTTGTCTTCTGGATGGATTCATCATATGTGTTGTTGGTAAGGACGGGAAAGGGAAGCTCTTTTCCTTTATGTACAACCAATTGACCATTTAAAAACTCTATAGTAGTCACATTACCGGCAGCATCGGCAACTAAATAATGCAAAGGGGGTTGTTTTGAAGTGATACGTAGTATTTTATTAGTCGCAATAACATCTTCCACAGTCGCACTGCGATCGAGCTGGTATTGGATCCATTGCAAAACACCTATCGCCGGCCGGTCATCTTGCCCCGGATATTTTGATCCGTCGAGCCACATTAACTCCACAACAAGTCCTTTTTCATTCATGCCACCGGTAGGAAATTCCTTACCGTATTGATTGAAGCTAATGCTTCCATATTCCGAAACCCAACTGATGGTATTCCCATCTTCTGTTTTCATAGAGGTTTTTTGTAAACCCCTGAGGTTGGTGCAGACCATTCCTGCTCCTGTGATCCAGTCATAGTTTCTTCCAAAAACCAATTGGCCGTTTTTATTGAGGAGAAAAGTGGTACAGGCAGAAGCTGTATAAAGTATAGCAAAATATAGAAGAATGAGGCCAAATATTTTTTTCATAAAAAAGATTAAAATAGAAGTTAGTTATAATTGTTGAAAGAAAAATAAAATTTGTTTGAAAGGATTTTTTTGACAAACTCAAAAATTGTTGTTGAACACTGTGGAGCTTATGATCAGGCAATGCGAGCTATCATTCCGTTGCAGTTTCTTATTTCCATTTTATATAAAATCTTTTCCACAGTCGTTAACAACTCTGAAACCCGGTTACAGAGCTTGTTTTGGTATATTTGCAACCGGTAATTTAACGGTTTAACCGCAAAGACCACAAAGAATTCGCAGAGAGCGCAAAGAAATTCTTAGCGTTCCTTCGCGCAGACTTGGCGACCTTTGCGGTTAAAATTTGTTGAATAAAATTACAGAACGATGAAGTGATCCCGATTGATCGGGACAGACGACAAATAGAATTACTGAAGCGGGTATCATAAAGAAAAACACAAATAAATTTCGTACCACTGATAATGGCAAAGGAAAAAGAAACTACAAAGGAGTCAGCAAAGACAAACCTTTTTGATTACACCGAAGAAAGTATCCGGTCGCTTGACTGGAAAGAGCATATCCGTATGCGGCCCGGCATGTATATTGGCAAGCTGGGTGATGGCAGCAGCCCCGATGATGGTATTTATGTACTGGTGAAAGAAGTGATCGATAATTGCATCGATGAGTTCGCGATGGGTTATGGTAGGACGGTAGAACTTACTGTTGAAGGGAAACAGGTAACCGTTCGTGATTATGGTCGTGGCATTCCATTGGGAAAAGTGGTGGATGTGGTGAGCAAAGTGAATACAGGAGCTAAGTTCGACAGCAAGGTGTTTCAGAAAAGCGTTGGCTTAAATGGTGTCGGCACCAAGGCTGTAAATGCACTGAGTAATTATTTCAAGGTGACGGCGGTTCGTGAAGGCAAAGAAAAAACAGCAGAGTTCGAAAGAGGTTTTTTAATTAAAGAATATAAAGAGACAAAGACCAGTGAACAAAACGGAACGCTGGTCACTTTCATTCCTGATGATATTGTTTTTAAGAATTTTAAATTTCATCCTGAATTTTTAGAGAACCAGATCTGGAATTATTGTTTTCTGAATGCGGGATTGAAAATAATTTTCAATGGGAAAGCTTATGTCAGCAAAAATGGTTTGCTTGATCTGCTGCAGCGGAAAACGAATGAAGATGAGATCCGTTATCCCATTATTCATTTGAAAGGCGATGATATTGAGATCGCCATTACTCATAACAATGATTATGGTGAGGATATTTACAGTTTTGTAAATGGTCAGCACACCACACAGGGAGGAACCCATCAGCAGGCATTTCGGGAAGCATATGTAAAAACCATTCGTGATTTCTATAAAAAAGAATATGATGCAGCTGATATAAGAACCGGAATTGTAGCAGCGGTTTCCCTGAGAGTTGTTGAGCCGGTTTTTGAGAGCCAGACAAAAACAAAACTGGGTTCAGCGAATGTTTATGAAGGCGGCCCCAGTATGCGACAATTTGTGGGAGATTTTTTGTCGAAAGAATTAGACAACTACCTCCATAAAAATCCTTCTCTTGCAGATGCATTGAAAAAAAGAATTGAGCAAAGTGAAAAGGAAAGAAAAGAGTTAGCGGGGATTAAAAAATTGGCAAACGAAAGGGCAAAAAAAGCAAATCTTCATAATAAAAAACTTCGTGATTGCCGGATCCATTTGAATGATGAACTGCCCTCAAAAGGCAAGGAGGAATTTTTTGCAAAGCAAAATGCCACGACGGTTTTTATTACTGAGGGCGATAGTGCGAGCGGTTCCATTACAAAAGCAAGAAATGTGGAAACCCAGGCTGTGTTTAGTTTGCGTGGCAAGCCATTGAATTGTTTTGGACTTTCCAAAAAAGTGGTATATGAAAATGAAGAATTTAATTTGCTTCAGCATGCGTTGAATATTGAAGAAGGTTTGGATGGTCTGCGATATAAAAATATTGTGATCGCTACCGATGCTGATGTGGATGGCATGCACATCCGTTTGCTGCTGATGACTTTCTTCCTTCAATTTTTCCCTGACCTGGTAAAGAAAGAACATGTATATGTTTTGGAAACTCCATTGTTTCGGGTGAGAGACAAGAAAGAAACTATTTATTGCTATGATGAAGGTGAAAAACAAGCAGCCATAAAAAAATTGGGAGGTAAACCGGAAATAACAAGATTCAAAGGCTTGGGAGAAATTTCTCCGGATGAGTTTGGAAGATTTATTGGTGAAGAGATGCGATTGCAGGCGGTGATACTGGAACAAGGTGATCATATCCAAAATTTATTGGAATATTATATGGGAAAAAATACACAGGAAAGGCAGGAATTTATCATTGAAAATCTAAAGGTCGAAATTGAAACTCCAATACCAGGGGAAGGAGTGAAAAAAATAGCAGAAGCATAGAGTAATTAAGAATTAGTAATTAAAAATTAATAATTCGGTGAAAGAAGAAAATATTATTCTAAAGAAGACTCGCGATTTTGGGTCGAGAATATTGAAACTTTACCTGCATTTGAAAAAAAATAAAATTGACATTGGGTTGTGCCCACAGATATTGAATAGCAGTACATCTATCGGAGCAAATGTGGAAGAAGCTGTTAGCAGCTCTTCACGAAAAGATTTTATCAATAAACAACAAGTTGCTTATAAAGAATCACAAGAAACCCGATATAGGTTAAGACTTCTTAAAGATGGAAAGATTATAGAAAAGAAATTAGCCGAGTCCTTTATACGAGATTGTGAGAAAATAATAAGAATATTGACTACCATTTTAAATTCATCAAAAGGCAGTAATAATTCTTAATTCTTAATTCTTAATTTTTAATTGATAATTGCAGATGATACATATAGTTTTTAGCGGTTCGGAAATAAGTTTGATGAAAAATGTACTCAAACTGGATGAAAGTTTAGCAGGGGAGGTGGTACAATTAAGGGACGATTTTGCCGTTGGGCCATTAGCAGGCATTGAAATGGAAGAAGGATGGAATGAAAGAGTGAGCTGGTGGCATGAATTATTGAAAATGTCTCCTTATGAAAATGATCCGCAAACTTTCTTTGATGACCGGGAGACGGTAAAAAAAATAAAAGAAAAGCTTGATGCGGATTTTCATCTGCAAGTTTGGATCTGGATCGGACAAAATCAGCATGATGTCTGTGGCTACTATTGGCTGCTGAAATATTTTAAAGAATATCCAGGAAGAATATGGGTTATTTATTTAAACAATCTCCCATTCATCAACGAAAAGGGACAATTATTTTATCCTTCCTGGGTTCATGAAATTCAACCCAAGGAACTTTTGAAAGCAAAAAGACTGGCAAGACCGGTCACGATGAGTGAATTTGAAGCTGACCCGGATGAATGGGAAAGATTAAGTGCCGAAAATTCGATCGTAAGAATTTTGGAAGGAGGAAAGAAAATTATAAGCAAAGACGAAAATTTTTATGACAATGAGATTCTGAAAAATCTTACAAATGACTGGCAAAAGGCAACGAGAGTATTGATAAATACTTTGCATCGAATGAAGATAAAAACCGGTGATGTTTTCTTAATGTGGCGAATGAAGGAATTGATTTCGCAGGGAAGAATTGAAATATTGGGTGATACAACTAAAAGATGGAAAGAGTTTGACGTGAAATTGCCCGGAGCCCAACAAACAGAAACAAAAGAATCAGAAGAAGCAACGGCGTAAAATGATTATTATGAAAAACATTTTGAAGTTAGAGGAAGCCGGCATGCTTGTTCTTTGCATTTTTGCGCTTAGCTCGCTTCATGTGAGCTGGTGGATTTATTGGTTGATTCTAATTGCACCCGATATTAGTTTCATTGGTTATATAGCGGGGAATAAAATTGGTGCAGTTTGGTACAACCTGTTTCATCATAAAGGAATAGCCATTGCTGTTTTTTTGGCAGGGTTTATTTTAAAAGATGAATGGACACAGATCATTGGGATCGTTTTATTCGGTCATTCATCAATGGACAGAATGCTTGGCTATGGTTTGAAATCAAACCAGGGATTTACGTACACACATTTGGGAACAATCGGAAAGAGTAACTAAAATCAATTAAGGCGAATGTTCAATTCTCAATATCCAACTATGGGAGCAAAGAATAAATATGATTTGGAAGATAGGCTGGTTGAATACAGTTGTTGAATGATGGATGTAGTTGAGGCACTTCCAAATACAAGAGCAGGAAATTATATTGCAGGACAACTGATACGATCATGTATATCTCCAACATTTAATTATGGAGAGGTTCAGGCGGCAGAATCCCGAAATGATTTTATACATAAACTAGGAGTGGTATTAAAAGAGTTAAAAGAATGTAGAACTGCACTAAAAATAATTCGCCAAAAAGAAATGATAAAACCAATCAAAAAAACTAATGAGATTTATAAAGAAACGGAAGAATTAATTGCCATTATTGCAAAAAGTATAGAAACAGCAGAGAAAAATAGGGATAAGGATTTAGGAAAATGAACATTGAATATTGAGCATTGATTATTGAGAATTTAAAAAAAGTATGTCAAAAAGCAAATCACAATTACAGGTAGGAAATAATGGTACGGGTCTCCATGGTCAGTACAAGAATTGGTTCTTGGATTACGCGTCCTATGTAATTCTTGAACGGGCTGTGCCTGCAGTAGAAGATGGATTGAAGCCAGTACAGCGCCGCATTCTGCATGCTATGAAAGAAATGGATGATGGTCGCTTTAATAAAGTAGCCAATGTCATCGGGCAGACGATGCAATATCATCCTCATGGCGATGCCAGTATTGGAGATGCTTTGGTGAATATGGGACAAAAAGATCTGTTGATCGACACACAGGGTAATTGGGGTGATATACGAACAGGTGATGAAGCGGCCGCAGCACGTTATATCGAAGGCCGCTTAAGCAAGTTTGCATTGGAAGTGGCGTTTAATGCAAAAACCACGGAATGGCAATTGAGTTATGATGGAAGAAAAAACGAGCCCGTCACTTTGCCAATGAAATTCCCGTTGTTGCTTTCTCAGGGTGCTGATGGAATAGCAGTCGGACTTTCAACAAAAATTCTTCCGCATAATTTCAATGAACTGATCGAAGCCTCAATAAAATATTTGCGAGGAAGAAAATTTGAACTCTACCCGGATTTTCTAACAGGCGGGATGATCGATGTTGCTGATTATTCGCAGGGCAAGAGGGGTGGAAAAGTGAAACTGAGAGCACATATTGAAGAACTGGATAAAAAAACATTAGCTATAAAAAGTGTTCCCTATAGTGTTACGACTACTCAATTAATGGAGTCAGTTGTAAAGGCTAACGACCAGGGTAAAATAAAGATCAAAAAAGTAACTGATAATACTGCAGCTGAGGTTGAGATACAGGTTGACCTGGCACCAGGCATTTCTCCCGATATCACCATTGACGCGCTTTATAAGTTCACCGATTGTGAAGTTTCTATTTCACCTAATGCCTGCGTGATCGTAGAGGACAAACCGCAGTTCCTTAGTGTAAATGATCTTTTGAAACTTTCAGTTGATAAAACAAAAGACCTGCTTGAACAGGAATTAAAGATCAAATTAAAAGAGTTACAGGAAAAATGGCATTATACTTCATTGGAGAAAATATTTTTTGAAGAAAAAATCTATAAGGAGTTAGAGAAGAAACATGAAACCTGGGAGAAGGTGCTTGACGCTATTGCCAAAGCATTTGGTCCTTTTCGCAAGCAGTTGAAAAGAGATATAACAAGAGAGGATGTCATCAAACTCACTGAGAAACCTGTAAGAAGAATTTACAAACTGGATATTGAAGAACTGGATGCTCAAATAAAAGAATTGGAAGCGGAGATCAAACAAGTGAAGCATGAGCTGAATAACCTCGTTGATTTTGCGGTGACCTATTATGAAAATCTTTTAAAGAAATACGGGAAGGGAAAAGAAAGAAAAACGGAGATCAGACAGTTTGAAGTGATCGAAGCCAAGCAGGTGGCCATTGCCAATACAAAGCTTTACATCAATAAAGAGGAAGGATTTGTTGGTACGGGCCTAAAGAAACCCGCCCGTACCGAACAGGCACGTTCGGGCGGGGATGAATTTTTATTTGAGGTTTCTGATCTTGACGATATCATTGCCTTTACCAGGCGAGGGGTCATGAAAGTGGTGAAAGTGCAGGACAAGGTTTTCATTGGAAAAGATATTTTGCATGCCGCGGTTTTTCAGAAAAACGATGAACGAACTACTTATAATATGATCTATGCTGATGGGAAAGGTGGAGTGAGTTATGCCAAGCGCTTCAACGTAACAGGCATTACCAGGGATAAAGAATATGATCTGACCAGGGGAGACGAAAAAAGCAAGGTGCATTGGCTGACTGTAAATCCGAATGGTGAAGCCGAAGTAGTGAAGATCATTTTAAGCCCTAACAGTTCTGCCCGAATTAAGGAGTTTGATTTTTATTTTGAAGAAATGGCTATCAAGGGACGCAGCAGCATGGGCAATCAGGTAACAAAATATCCCATTAAGTCTGTTAAGTTTAAAGAAGCTGGTAAAGCAACATTGAGTGGACGGAAACTTTGGTTTGATGATAAATTTGGAAGATTGAGTGCCGAGGAAAAAGGAGTTTACTTGGGAAGCTTTGAACCAGATGACAGGATATTGATCATTTATAATGATGGCAATTACGAGATCACCGACCAGGAGATGACCCAACGGTTTGATGCAGAGAATATTTTACTGATTGAAGAATTTGATCCTGAAAAGATCATTACTGCCGTATATCTTGATGATGAGAAGAAACAGTATAATGTAAAGCGTTTTAAAATTGAAACAACTACTCTCAGGAATAAATTTTTCTTTATCAAAGAAGGGAAAGGGAACAGGCTTGAGGCAGTAACTACAGATGCTGAACCCATTCTTGCCGTACAACAAGGAAGAGGATCTCAAATAAGAAAAGCAAAATTTAAATTAGAAAAAGTGGTAGAGGTAATGGGCTGGAAGGCTGTTGGCTCCAAACTGGTTGATTATAGTAAGAGTGTTGAAATGGAATGGGTAAAGAAAAAGGAGAACCGGCAACCAGAATTGTTTGAATAATAATCTACAGATATTTTACTTTAAAGTTTGCCTCTTTTAAATCAGCGGTTTTTTCTTCGTATCCTCAACGTCGCATTTTGTTCAAGATTACTCGTCATAGAGATCTGGTACCTTTTTACTCCATCGATAACAACCATCAGAGCAGTGTTGGGAGGAATGATTCCAAGATTATCGGCAAACATGGTGATCTCATTTATTTCCCTCGTGGTGTCTAGTGCTACATTAAAATGGACTGCCTTTGTGCTGAGTATACGATTGAATGCAATTAATTTGTCATTGTAAAAAATAGAAATTGAGTCGCCGTCAATTTCACCATTATCATAAAAATCCACTTTCAATGAATCCGATTCAGCTACAATTTCTTTGGATACCACATTTTCTCTTTGCTTGTACTCAGCATCAATAACATAGTTCTCAACTTTGCGGGGAATGATATTCACAGCCACCAATGTATCCTGGTAAGTTGGTTTCCAAACCTGGTAAGTTTCTTTATAAAGTTTGATCGCCTTTAATATTGAATCTTCCTTACTGATGTCGGCATTAAATTGCAAGTTAAAATTCACCTCGGCGCAGGTGTATTTATGGGCAGGTTCACCCTGGAAGGAACCGATAAGATTCGAACCTGCTTTTGCTACTCTCAGGGTGGCCACAAAATCCATGATGCAGTCCACTTCAAGATCTTCCAAAGATCCATGATAGGTTAGAGGAATATTTTTGAAGAGCAACTGCCTTGTTTGAGTGTTATATTTGCCATTGATCTTGATGCTCCGAAATGTCCTTTTAAAATAATAGTTAAGGATGCCTTGTACCTGGGTTTGATCCTGGCGCAGAATTAGTTCAACCAGATAATTATTGGTAGCATTGTTTGATTTGACGTTGGCCGTGCCATACCAATATCCTGAAACTTTTTGTGAGAATATTTGCAGTGAAATAAGAACAAATAGTAATAAAAAGACTTTTTTCATAGTGAATGATTACACGATCATGATTCAATATAAAACGTTAATCCGGTTAACTTATTTCAGGTATCGCTTCATTTCTCTTTCTGTGTCTCTTTGTTTTATGGTTTCCCGTTTATCATATATTTTTTTCCCTTTACCAAGACCGATCTCCACTTTGGCCAGTTTTTTTTCATTAAAATAAATGCGCAGGGGGATCAATGTATAACCTTTTTCTTTCAGTTTTGATTCTATTTTCCTGATCTCTTTTTTTTGCAGAAGCAATTTTCTTTCGCGCATGGGCTCATGATTGTTTCCTGAGCCATGCGAATATTCCGCTATGTGAAAATTTTTGATCCAGGCTTCTCCTTTATGAATTAAACAATAACTATCATTAAAACTCGCTCTGCCCTCACGCAATGATTTTACTTCAGTGCCGGTCAATACAATTCCTGCATCGTATTTATTGTCGATGAAGTATTCAAAATAGGCGGAGCGATTTTTGATTTCTGCCATTTATTTTTTATTCCAGCAGCAAATATAGCGAGTGCCTATTATGTAGCGAGCAATACTGCTACTATCAGGGCTTTCGTAGGATTTCTCCGAAGCCTGCCCATCGGCAGACAGGTTTGAAGAAGGATTACACTCCTTCCGGCATAATTTAGTTCACTTGTTTTTTTCTTTGCCTTTCCTTAAAGAA
>WNFY01005165.1_pt1 | contig 11833 bp, 5 predicted proteins | sample 5400091 | NCBI WGS metagenome assembly WNFY01 (sample SAMN13153364, study PRJNA577476) | soil metagenome | isolation source: 60 cm soil or saprolite under grassland replicate 1 | place: USA:California | collected 2016-06-15 | reverse complement strand
GAGCACCCATCCTTCCGGACGGAAGACGGTTAGTGGTGGCTGTGGGAAAACGACTTCATGCGCGACTCGACGGGCCACTCGCGCAAACCGGCTGAGTCTCATTTCAGTTGCGCAGTTTGACAAAAAGTTTCACTTCCTGATAGCAGGGAGTGAGCCTTTTTTCGGCTTGCGCAAGTAGAACAAGACTCAACCATGTTGCGGCGATCGCTGCCAAAATGAGAACGAAGCCGCTTCTGGACTGCCACCGCTAGGTATCTTTCGCCCAGTTATAATACTTGAGTTTATCTCATTCTAGACGCGCAACGCGCCAAAAGACTCACACCCTGGATAGACAACAGGCGTGACCCCTGCGTCTCACTCTAGATACATCAACGTTAAAAAAGCTTCACTCCCTGAAATCATGGCCTCCTGCCCCAGTTTTGATGTGCAGAGGCAACAGATGCCAAAGACCCTGTTTAGCCATTTGATGCTTTATTATGCACGTACAGTTTCCAAACGATCATTCATACATGTACTGACAAAGCGCATCGAAACACGTTTCTTAGCCCCAAAAATGACAGCAATCTTGGTTCTCCGTCAGGTTTCGTGAAAGCTCTAATATATCTCGCTCATAATTATGCGCGTACTGGCTTTAGCAGAGCTTCGGCATATCTCAATGTTTCCCTGGAAGCTTCAGAATCACGAAACCTGACGGAGAACCCTATGTTGACAGCAAAAACCTACAAATGCCAAGAAAAGAGATATAACATCTATCTCCTCTATTCATAACCAATTCCATTCCTTACAGATTTCTACGATAGATGATGCGATAGTCCTAAGTATTTCAGGCGAGAAAATAGGCGGCGCAAAGATTTCTTGATCGAAAAAAGAAGCGAGTACCTCGCCTCGTGACCAATATCGCATAGAGAATGCGTAATCCAACATTACCTTGCGGATTGATTGCAGCAACCGACCTTGATTTGTTTCAGAATGTAAAATTACAGTCGGCATCCTTACTCGCCCATGCCGATCTCGTATCGTGAATACCACCTCGAGCGCACGTTGGAGCATCTCCCCTGTTAACTGTGGAGCTAGTGCCGCTAATACCTCCGCTCGCTTCCACTCATCTTCTATCGTGAATGCCACCTCGAGCACGCGTTGGAGCATCTCTCCCGTTAAGTGTGGAGCTAGTGCCGCTAATACGCTCACTCGATATCCCTCACCCTGTATCGTGAATGCCGCCTCGAGCACACGTTGGAGCATCTCCCCTTTTAAGTATGGAACTAATGCCTCTAACACTCCCGCTCGCTTCCACTCATACCGGATCTTTAATGCCGCTTCGAGTCCATGTGCCAGTACTTCGACCTGCTTTTCCCCTGTTAACTGTGGAGCTAGTACCGCTAATACCCTCGCTCGGTATTCCTCATCTTCCATGGCGAATGCCGCCTCGAGCACACGTTGGAGCATCTCCCCTTTTAACTGTGGTGCTAGTGCCACTAATATGTACACTCGATATCCCTCAAACTGGATCTTTAATGCCGCCTCGAGCACACGTTGGAGCATCTCCCCTTTTAAGTATGGAACTAATGCCTCTAACACCCCCACTCGCTTGTCCTCATCTCCTATCTTTAATGCCGCTTCGAGTCCATGTGCCAGTACTTCGATCTGCTTTTCCCCTGTTAACTGTGGAGCTAGTACCGCTAACACCTCCGCTCGGTATTCCTCATCTTCCATGGCGAATGCCGCCTCAAGTCCACGTTGGAGCATCTCCTCTGTTATATGTGGAGCTAATGCCTCTAACACTTCCGCCCGCTTCCACTCATTCTGTATCGTGAATGCCGCCTCGAGCACACGTTGGAACATCTCCTCTGTTAACTGTGGAGCTAATGCCGTTAACACTCTTGCTCGGTATTCCTCATCTTCTATCGTGAATGCCGCCTCAAGTCCACGTTGGAGCATCTCCCCTGTTAACTGTGGAGCTAATGCCGCTAACACCTCCGCTCGGTATTCCTCATCTCGTATCGCTAACGTTACCTCAAGTCCACGTTGAACCGTCTCTCCCTTTAAGTGTGGAACCAGTGCCGCTAATACCTCCGCTCGCTTCCACTCATCTTCTATCGTGAATGCCGCTTCGAGTCCATGCGCCAGTACTTCGACCTGCTTTTCCCCTGCTAACTGTGGAGCTAGTACCGCTAACACCTCCGCTCGGTATTCCTCGTCCCGTATCGCTAATGCCGCCTCGAGTGGACGTTGAAGCATCTCCTCTGTTAACTGTGGAGCTAATGCCGCTAATACCTCCGCTCGGTATTCCTCAACTTCCATCGCGAATGCCGCCTCGAGCGCACGTTGGAGCATCTCCCCTGCTAACTGTGGTGCTAATGCCGTTAACACTCTTGCTCGGTATTCCTCATCTTCCATCGCGAATGCCACCTCGAGCGCACGTTGGAGCATCTCCCCTGTTAACTGTGGTGCTAATGCCGTTAACACTCTCGCTCGGTATTCCTCATCTTCCATGGCGAATGCCGCCTCGAGCACACGTTGGAGCATCTCCCCTGTTAACTGTGGAGCTAGTACCGCTAACACCCTCGCTCGCTTCCACTCATTCCAAATCTTTAATGCTCCTTTTAGCGTACGTTGGAGCATCTCCTCTGTTAACTGTGGAGCTAATGCCGCTAATACCCTTGTTCGCTCGTCCTTATCCCAAATCTCTAATGCCGCCTCGAGTGCACACTGGAACATCTCCTCTGATAAATGTGGAGCTAATGCCGCTAATACTTCCACTCGCTCATCCTCATCTTCTATCGTTAATGCTGCCTCGAGCGCACGTTGGAGCATCTCCTCTGTTAACTGTGGAGCTAATGCCGCTAATACCTCCACTCCCTTGTCCTCATCCCGGATCTTTAATGTCGCCTCGAGTCCATGTGCCAGTACTTCGACCTGCTTTTCCCCTGTTAACTGTGGAGCTAATGCCGCTAACACTCTCGCTCGCCCCTGTTCATCCCGTATCACTAATGCTGCCTCCATCGCAGGTTGGAGCATCTCTCCTGTTAACTGTGGAGCTAATGCCGCTAACACTCTCGCTCGCCCCTGCTCATCCCGTATCACTAATGCTGCTTCCAGACCAGTTCGTTGTGCGTCGCTCTGCTCCTCTTCATTCAACGTGGCTGTTTTCAAGATAGCTACATACATCTCCGCTCTTTCTGATTCATCTGGAATCTTTGCCGCCAAGCTTAATGCTCTATGTGAACTCCATAGGCCAATTTTGAGGGCTTGTGCAACGAGTTCAGGAATATAGTTGCCTGCAATACTATTAATGCTAGCATGAATCAGCAAGTAGCCTAGACAATCAGAGAATGCGAATGGTTCCTGATTTGTCTGAATCTGCTGCCTAGCTTCAGAATCGGCACACTTCCATGCGAGCGCCAAATCGCTGAGATAGCCATCATAGGTATAGTCCCGTTGTGGAACACGCATCTGCAACCACTGCTGGTTAGCAAATAGCCCTTTAAGTTCATCAATCGCAACTACTGCGTTCAAATGATATGCAAGATGGTCATATAAATAGCCATCATTGTCTGCTGTATGCCAGCCTATTCCACGCCATTTTGTGCGATAGGCATTGAGCAACGCCTGATGAGCCTCATTATGGCCCTCTTTCAACTTCTCAGCTATGAAATCCCGTAGTAAGTCATGCAATCGCACCTCTCTCGTAGAAGAGGTGACTTCAAGCAATGCCCGAGCCATCAGATCATCAAGCAAATCTATTGTTTCAGCTACATTTAAACCTCCTAGCCCTTGCCATAATCTCTCAATCCCTGCCTGAGGAATTAACTCATCTTCTTTGAAGATAGCAAGCGCAACATATAGGTGATAATCCTTTTCAGTTAGTTCCTCAAGACTGATATTGAAGGTTCGCTCCAGACTGTCATGAATATTGCTAGGGTCCTCACGTTGCGCTTTCAACCGATGAGCAGCAAACGTATGTAACCACACTGAAGCCGGTTTTCGCCACAGTTGCGCTCCTGCCAGCTTCACTGCTAAGGGCAGATAGCCTAATCGTTTGACAATTTGTTCTTTCAGTCGAAGATCGACTTGGCTTAGCTGCCCATCTGCCCACTCTTCCAGTAGCATAACTGCTTCGTTTTCCGTCATGACTGGAACAGGCTGTATCTTTGCTCCAAATTTGCGGGCAATTTCCGCATCACGCGTAGTAAGTAAGAAACGACAACGCGGTCCACCAAACCGGAAAGCTTCTAAATGTGTAGCTTGCCAAACGTCATCGAGTATCAGTAAACAGGCACGATCCTTCAGCAGTTTTGCAAGAGCTACCTTCATGCTGTCTACCGTCGGTATATTCTCAGTAACAGTTCCTCCAAGCGTAAGCACCCATTCACGCATCTTGGAAATCAGATCTGGTGTTTGTCCAAGCGTCACCCAAAGAATACCATCGGGAAATTTCACCTGTACCTCTGGTTCATCGCACAGAGCGCGTGCAATAACACTTTTCCCAATACCGCCCATCCCATGTAGTGCATTTGGTTTATGATGTTGCACGACTGATGTCAGTGCGATTGTGCGTGAATCAGTGAGCAGCCCATTACGTACATCTTTTGTCAACTCTGTTCGGTCAATATAATTTGGTGGCATAGAGATATGCGCATACCAATCGCAACGTGCTGAATGGGGATACTTATTGCTATCGGCGGGACCCTCGACGCGTTCAACAACCAAGCGCGACACGTTAAGAGTTTCAATTTGAGGCAAGGATGTTACAATGTTATCCTTGATTGAGTACTTGGGAGCATACCCAGCAACAATTAGAAGTTTATTTGTTTCATTCTCATCAAGATATAGCACTTTCGCCAGTTTCAAAGTATCATCCTGGCTCGGAGGCCTTCCCCTTCTCTTCCAGTTACCAAGTGTGTTGCGGCTCACACTTATCTCATTGGCTAATTCTTGTAACGTAATCCCTTGCTGCTCACAAAAATAGTCCAGCGTTGCTCCAAAAGCATCCATCAGACGCTACTCCCAAGAAAATGGTGCAGATTCTGTGCATGTGCACAATCTCATTATACTTAGAATTTTTATTATAGAGCTAGATCGATCAAGAAGCAATGGTGATGCGCATCATCGCTATCACAAGGAGCGATGACGATGAACAACTTTTGGATCTGGCTTATGGGGGGACTCCTCCCTTACTACATCAAACTGCAACAAAAGAAGGGTGAGAAAAAACTCGAAGTACGGGCATTATTCTGGTCGCTCATGATATGCCGGCGAAACAAAAAGGACTACAAGTGGACTATAGAATGTCCTCTTATCAAAAGGTCACGAAAGTAGCCTTTGAGAAAATCTCCATAAAAACTACATAGAGAACAAAAAAAGATGCCATACCAAATTTTGTGTAACGGTAAATAGCAGAAAGGCCCGGAAGCTGGGTCTGGACCGGCTTTAACGCCTTCTCGCTCCACACCATTACACAAAATTTGGTATGGCATCACTACAGCTGAACCCGATCCGTAAATGAGACCCACAATCCACTGTTAGTAACAGTGATATAATCCTCACTAGTGCTGCATTCCTTAAATATGTCAAGAAATGGGTTGGCTTCTAGAGGTAGTTCACAGCTCATTTCCTCATCTTCTTTATATGTATCACATTTAAGGAACGCAGCACTAATGTGTTTGATAATTTGTCGTTTGGTCGGTCAGGTAGAGCGTTCCCACCCCAACCTCCTGCACGGTTCCACCAAAAGCATTTGTTCCGCTGAAAACACCTCCATCGTTGCCCCAAACCTTTACGATGTCGCCTTCGTTCAATTGGCTCAAATCGGTCCCGTCAGGAAAGGAAATTTGGACAATAGCGGATGAATAAGTGTCTGGGGATTCAACGTTTGCCCCTGCGGTGTTGCCACTGTCGTCTTTCACAAATTTGAGTATTTTACAGGTGAAGCTCACGTCTTTTCCCTTATCGTTATTTCCATCTTTATCCAGTTTGTCAACGGTCGTAGACGTGGTGAGGGCCTTGTATAGCTTTTCTGTTTGGGCTGGCGATATGGTTGGTACGGGAGTATCAGTTGGGGCCGGGGTATCGGTTGGAGCGGGAGTGTCTGTGGGAGCTTCAGTTGGCGTAGCCTGTTCATTTGCTGTCGTATTTGTAGATGGATGCGAAGCCGCGTTCATGGTGGCGCTGCACAGTCCAATCACCAGCACGATGCCCAGCGTAAGCAGCACCCAGAACACTGGGCCGTGTTTCTTTTTCGGCGAGGTCTGCGTCGGTGGAACTGGCGGCAGCGGTTCCTGCCTGGGTGGTTGATGATAGGGGTACTGCCCCGGCTGCGGCTGGTAGTTGGGATATGGAGGCACCCCCGGCTGTGATGGAAAATCCTGCTGAGGTAGGAGTGGCTGTTGCGGATATTGTTGTTGTGGCCATTCATTAAATGGCCTTTGTGGTTCTTGTGGCGGTTGGTTGTCCTGCGGTGGATACTCGTTCATCTCTTTTCCTCTCTTACGCCTATCCATAGGCGTACGTTGTTACATAAATGAAAACGAGATCGCATGTTCGCAGTAACAATAGATGAATAAATTATATCATTTTTGTTGATGGAAAAGATATTGTTTTTTCTCATTTACAGGATATCACAGCAGGATATGTCATTGTTTTCTTGCGTAAGCTAAATAACACCTTTATACCACTCGTACTCAATTCATAAACCTACTTATGAAGCGTACTGCTTAATCGCTAAAATGACAGCGATTTTGACAGCTTAACCAATAGTTTCATATGGATACCATTGAACACATTTGAACAAAAATGTCCCTTCTCAAGCGCAATCAGGTACCCAAATGAAGAACAGGCCAGTTCGGCATTCAGTACATACTGGTATGAAAGTTGCTCTGTGAGCAATAAAAAACCCTCGTCGAGAGAAAAGCCGCATGGGTTTCTCTATAAGGCATCAATCATTCCACCATACCCGTAGTGACAATTGTTGCGTTTCAGGATATAATGCCTCCAGCAAAATACTGCACCACCAGAGGAGGTTCACATGCCGTTTACCGTCTTCATCTCCTATGCTCATCGCGATCGAGCATTCTGCCAGGAACTGGAAACGCACCTGAGCAACTTAAGGCGACAAAACGTCATCACCTCCTGGTATGATGGGGATATCAGTCCCGGGAGCGAATGGAAGCCACAGATCAACGAACACCTGAACACCGATCACATCATTCTGTTGTTGATCAGCGCTGACTTCATGGCCTCCGATTTCTGTTACAGTCTTGAGATGACGCAAGCGATCGCACGGCATGATGCCAACCAGGCGCGTGTCCTGCCCATCATCCTGCGTCCCACCGACTGGCAGGGAGCGCCCTTCGCCAAACTCAAGGTTCTCCCGATAGATGGCAAGGCTGTCACCAGTTGGCCCACGCATGACGATGCCTTTGAAGATATTGTGAAGGGCATCCGCGAAGCCATCGAGGACCTGCAAAAGAAGGGGACACTCCCAAACCCTTAACGAGCCCATCGAGTGCACCAGGCACCTCCTCGATGGGCACAGGCCAGGTGTCCGTCTGGAATGTTCCGTTCCGCCGCAACCCATTCTTTACCGGTCGTGAGCCTATTTTCAGCCAGATACACCGCCTCCTGCATGCGGGAAAGACGACGGCTCTCTCCCAACCGCCAGCCATCAGCGGCCTGGGTGGGATTGGTAAGACGCAGACGGCGGTGGAGTATGCCTATCGCTACCGTGACAGCTATCAATTCGTCCTGTGGGTCCAGTCCAACGACCACGAAACCCTGCTTTTGAACTTCGTCGCCCTGGCAAGACTGCTCCATCTCCCGGAGAGAGATGCCCGGGAGCAGCAGATGGTGGTCCATGCCGTGAAACAGTGGTTTGAGACGCACAGCGGCTGGCTGCTCATCTTCGACAATGCCGACGACCTGGCGATGGTCCAGGACTATCTGCCAGAGGGAACAAAAGGGCACATCCTGCTCACCACCCGCGCTCAGGCGATGGGCGGTCTCGCTCGCAAGGTCGAACTGGACACCATGGGAGCAGCAGAGGGGGCGGAGCTCCTGCTCCGACGAGCAGGCATCATCCCGGAAGATGCCACCCTTGCGCGTGCCTCGACGGCAGATCGTACGGCAGCAATCGACATCGTACATGCCATGGACGGCCTTCCGCTTGCCCTTGATCAAGCCGGAGCCTACATCGAGGAAACCAACGAGAGTGTGACTAACTACCTACCCATCTACCAGCAGCAGCGGGCTGCACTGCTCAAGCGGCGTGGTGGGCTGGTTCCCGGTCATCCTGACTCCGTTGCCACCACCTGGTCATTGGCCTTTGTGCACGTCGAAGGAGCCAACCCCGCAGCGATTGAACTCATGCGCTTGTGCGCCTTTCTGGCCCCCGATGCCATCCCTGAAGAGCTGATCAGCGAGGGCGCACCCCATCTTGGTCCCGTTCTGCAACCCGTTGTTGCCGACCGCAGCAGGTTGAATGCAGCCCTAGCCGAACTGCTCAAGTACTCGCTCATCCGCCGCGATGCCACGACCCACACCCTCACCATCCATCGTCTGGTGCAGGCCGTGATCAAGGATGAGATGGACGAGGAGACACAACGTCAATGGGCAGAACGGGCGGTACAAGCGACCAGCCAGGTTTTTCCTTTCGATGAGCCACCGCCCTGGTCCCGCAGTCAACGCTATCTTCCTCATGCACTTGTCTGTGAAGAACTCATCAAACAGTGGAACCTCACCCTTGATGCAGCAGCAGCATTGCTGAATTATGCAGGGTGGTATCTGAAAAATCGTGGACAGTATCGAGAAGCCGAGCCGCTCGTGCAATACGCGCTCACCATTGGGGAAAACAGGTACGGGCGCGATCATCCCAACACCGATTACCTGCTCAACAACCTGGCAGTCCTCTACAGGCTCCAGGGCAAGTACGAGGAGGCTGAGCCACTCTACCAGCGCTCCCTGGCCATTAGTGAAAGGACCTTTGGCCTTGAGCACCCCGAGACAGCGAGCACACTCAACAACCTGGCAAACCTCTACAATAGACAGGGCAAGTACGAAGAGGCTGAGCCGCTCTACCATTGCGCCCATGTGGCATAGAAGACCCTGCCTCAAGAATGAGGCATCACTGGAGGAATGTGATTAAAGCAGCATCTTACCTGCACAGGCATCTGAGCAGGGACACCTTCATCCGAAAGGAGTGAGGGGACAAGAGCATGATGTGAGCAAGGCTGATAAAGCTTGAGTATCGCAAGCCAGAAGTCAGTCAGCTAGGCCGTGTGTGGTGAAGATCGCATTATTTGAAGCCCAGTCGCGGGGGAAACGCGGCAGCCCACAGGATACGATATAATCGCCTGTGCTCAGTGTTGGCGGGAAAGCTGGTAGTTCCTCCCAAAACTCCCACTGAGACCAGCCCACAAGGAGTGGGAAACGACGGACGGGCCACCTAAAACACGGAACGAGTCTTCTACTGCAACTTGGGGATGACCTACAGCCCGTGAGGGCCAGGGTCACGGAGGAGTCATAGTACTCTCTCAAAAGGCATCTTTTGAGGAGGAAGGACTCTAGGGAATCAGCTTCAATCTAAGGAGGTTGACTTGGACGAGTCACAGAAGACCTTACAGAGACTTGAGCGCCTACGACAACTCAATACAGACAGGGAACGCATCAACACAGACCTTTACCGTTTACTGTACAAGCGCGATTTGTACATTCTTGCATATGAAAGGATTAAATCAGCCCCAGGAAACATGACGCCAGGAACAGACGGAAAAACGCTCGATGGGTTCTCTCTGCACCTGATCGATGAGATCATCCAGGAGATGCGAACAGAGCAATTTCAATTCCAACCAGTCAGAACCGTCTACATACCAAAAGCAAATGGAAAAAAGAGGAAATTAGGAATCCCTTCGACACGCGATAAAATCGTGCAGGAGGTCATTCGACTCATCCTCGAATGCATCTACGAGAGTCCACACGGTCCCTACTTCCATGACGCCAGCCACGGTTTTCGTCCGAACCGCAGTTGCCATACCGCTTTACGCGAAATACGCGGAAAGTGGCCTGCCCTCAACTGGTTCGTGGAGGGAGATATTCGGTCGTGCTTTGAGGAAATCGAGCACTCCGTCTTGGTCAATCTTCTTCGCAGAAAAATTCGAGATGAACGGTTCCTCAATCTCATTTGGAAACTGCTTCGAGCAGGATACTTTGACCTGCAAAAAGCCAAACAGGAAAGCCTGGCAGGAACACCTCAGGGCGGCCTGGCAAGCCCGATCTTAGCCAATGTCTACCTGCATGAACTTGACGAGAAAGTGCAAGAGATACAGATGCGCTTTGAGCGAGATGAAAAGAAACAACCCAACCCTCTCCATAGGAAACTTTCATCCCAAAAACAGCGTCTCGTCAAGAAAGGAGCAACACGCACAAAAACATTTCGGGAACTGGTCAAGCAGATCAGAAGCATCCCAGCGATGATGGTCAATGACCCTACCTTCATTCGCATTAAATACCTGAGATATGCCGATGACTGGCTCATTGGTATCTGCGGACCCCGACGTCTAGCCGAGCAGGTGAAAGAGGAACTGACCATCTTCCTCAGTCAACGCCTGAAACTCACGTTGAGTACAGAAAAGACGAAAATCACCCATGCTCGTAAAGAACAGGCCCGCTTCCTGGGAACGTGCCTACAGATTGGGAGAGGGGGAGAGCAACGGGTCGTTACGACCTCTAACCACTCCAAGCGGCCCATCCGACGCCGCTCCACCGGCGCGGAAATGATTATGACCGCCCCTCTAACCGACCTCATCAGGAAACTCCATACCAAAGGGTTTTGTACGGTCACAGGACAGCCCACGACCAAAAAGGATTGGATTTATCTTGATGCGGAACAACTCATCCTACTCTACAACGGCATCAACCGAGGAATACAGAACTACTACCGCTTTACGGATACCTTCTCACACCTGACCCGAATCCAATATATTCTCAAATTTTCGCTGGCTCACACCCTGGCGGCCAAATATAAATGCTCTCACCGCCAGATTTTCAAACGGTTCGGCAAAATCCCCACCATCCAGGTTCCAACCAAAGATGGAAAAAAAGAGCGCTGCATCACATTCTACAACAACAGCGACTGGAAAAAACGACGGAATGGCTTTCTCATAGGCCATAAGGATGTCGACCTCCTTCGATGGAGCATCAGAGTGCGATCACGCTCAAGATTGGGAATGCCATGCTGTATCTGCAACAGCCCCGAGCGAGTGGAAATGCACCATGTCCGTCATATTCGCAAAATAGGGGAAAAGAAACCCCTAGGTATCGACGCGATCCTTCGGACGCTCAACCGAAAACAACTCCCTATCTGTGCCCAATGCCACGAGAAGGCCCATCGCGGAGAGTACGATGAATTACGACTTTCTGATCTGGCATACAATCCATATCCATCGGAAAAGCGTAGGAGATTCCGTGAGAGCCGGATGCGGTGACAAGCTGCACGTCCGGTTCGGAAGGGGGGGATCGAGCTCTTGAGCAATCAAGAGCCGATCTCCTACCTTACGCGTGCCCTGGCCATCAGAGAAAAGGTCTTTGGTTTCGATCATCCCTACACGAAAAGAACTCGAGAAGACTACACTAATCTACTACAGAAGATGGGGCAGAAAACAGAAGGAGTAGATCAACAAAACTAAGACCGATCTTGGCCCAAAAACTGACAGCAATCTTGACAGCAAACCCCACGATTTCATGCGAACTGGAACGAACACCGACGAACAAAAACACCTCTATTTGAGCGTAATTTCACCCTGGAATCTCCCATAAAGCAGGGCTTTCCCACAGCTGGGTG
>WNFY01020777.1_pt2 | contig 11835 bp, 9 predicted proteins | sample 5400091 | NCBI WGS metagenome assembly WNFY01 (sample SAMN13153364, study PRJNA577476) | soil metagenome | isolation source: 60 cm soil or saprolite under grassland replicate 1 | place: USA:California | collected 2016-06-15 | reverse complement strand
AGCGGCTCGGCGCCACTCCCCTGTCCCGCGCCGGGCTGATCGCGGCTAAGACGGCCACCGTGATCGCGGTGGAGTTGCTCCAGGGCGCGCTGATCCTGATCGTCGCGCTGGCCATCGGCTGGCGTCCGGCCGCCAGCCCGGCCGCGATCGCGGTGGCGCCGCTGCTCATCCTGCTCGGCACCGCGGCGTTCAGCGGCCTGGCCCTGCTGATGGCGGGCACGCTGCGCGCCGAGGCCACGCTGGCCGGGGCCAACCTGGTCTACATCGTGCTGCTCGGCGTGGGGGGCGTGGTCTTCCCGCTCACCAATTTCCCGGCGGGGGCGCGGCCCGTCCTCGAGCTGCTGCCCACCGGGGCGCTGTCCACCGGCCTGCGCAGCGTGCTGCAGCAGGGCGCCGCCTTCCCGGTGGGAAACACGGTCACGCTACTGGTCTGGGCCGCGGCGGCGATCACCCTCGCGGCGCGGCTGTTCAAGTGGGAGTAAGGGACACCACCCAGTCCCGGATATCCCAGTCCCGGATATTCCATTTCCGGAAAATCCATTCCGGGGATACCCCCGTCGGGATAGCCCGGGGGACGATGGTGCTGCCTGCCGTGATGATCGTCACCGGGATCGTATCCGTGCAGTTCGGAGCGGGCCTGGCGGACCGGCTGTTCGGGCAGGTCTCGCCCGCGGCGGTCACCGGGCTGCGGCTGTGGACGTCCGCGGCGGCCATGGTGGCGCTGTCCTGGCCCGGTTTCCTGCGCTCGGTGCGTGACCTGAGAAAACGCCGGGCCTTCGCGGACGCCGCCATCGCCGGTTCGTTCGGCGTCTCTCTCGGGGTCATGAACTTCTCGATCTACCAGTCGTTTGCCCGGATCCCGCTCGGGGTCGCCGTCACCATCGAGTTCCTCGGCCCGCTGGCCGTGGCCGTGGCGGGATCGCGGCACCTGCGGGACGTCGGCTGGGTCGTGCTCGCGGCGACCGGCGTGGTGCTGCTGACCCAGGACCGCCACGGGCACCTCAGCCTGGCCGGGGTGCTGTTCGCCGGCCTGGCCGCGGCCTGCTGGGCCGCCTACATCGTGCTCAGCGCGGCGACCGGCCGCCGGTTTCCCGGCTCGGCCGGCCTGGCCATCGCGATGGTGGTCTCGGCCGTCATCGTCACGCCGCCCGCCGTGGCGGCCGGGGGCAGCGCGATGTTCCGGCCCGCTGTGCTCGCCACCGGCGTCGCCATCGGGGTGCTGTCCTCGGTCATCCCCTACCGGCTCGAACTCGAGTCGCTGCGGCGGATGCCGATGCGGCTGTTCGGGGTGTGGATGAGCATGGAGCCCGCGGTGGCGGCGCTGATCGGGCTGGCCCTGCTCGGCCAGCACCTGAGCGCGGTCGAGTGGCTGGCCATCTGCTGTGTGATGGTTGCCTGCGCCGGAGCAGCGCAGCACTAGCCACGGCGGGACATCCCGGCCCCCACGGGCGCTCTACCATAAGGGCGTGCTTGCCCACCTGAAGTCCTGGACGAGGCCCGTGCTGTCACCGACGCCGACCTCGATGCGGCGGCTCGCGCTGGCCGGGGTCATCGCCGACACGGTGATCATGTCGACCGGCGCGGCCGTGCGGCTCAGCGCGTCCGGGCTCGGTTGCCCGGACTGGCCGCAGTGCAGCACGGCGGACATCGTGGCCAGCAAGAACGCCGGGCAGACGCTGCTGAACACCTGGATCGAGTTCGGCAACCGGCTGCTGAATTTCCCGCTGGTCATCATCGCCGGGCTGATCTTCATCGCGGCCTGGCGGTTCCGCCCGGACGGGAGGCGGCGGCGCGACCTGGTGTGGCTGGGGGCGGCCCAGCCGCTGGGTGTGGTGGCACAGGCAGTGATCGGCGGGATCGTCGTACTGACCAACCTCAATCCGGCCACGGTCTCGGTGCACTTCCTGGTCTCCGCCTCGATCGTGGCCGCCGCCGTCGCCCTGTACGACCGGTGCGCCGAGGACCCCAAGACGGCCGGAGAGCCTGCGGTGCGGCGTGACCTGCGGCTGATCTCCGCGGCCCTGGTCGCGGTCACCTGCGTAATGCTGGCGGCCGGCACGGTGGTCACCGGGACCGGCCCGCTGGCCGGCCACGCCGACACGCCCCGGTACAGGCTGCCCCTCGAGGGGGCCACCCAGCTGCACGCCGACATCGGCTGGCTGCTGGCTGGCCTGGCGATCGCGCTGGTGCTCGGGCTGCGGCTGTCCGGCGCGCCGCCGCGGGCGGTCCGGGCCGGCTGGATCATGCTCGCGGCGCTGGGCTCGCAGGGCGTCATCGGTTACGTCCAGTACTTCACCCACCTGCCGGCCGGGCTGGTATGGGTCCACGTGACCGGTTCCGTGCTGGTCTGGATCGCCGTCCTACGTGCTCTTCCAGCGCCTGCTCCGGCACGACCCGTCCGATCCGCAGTGGACGGGCCGCGACCGCTTCGTGCTGTCCTGCGGGCACTCCAGCCTCACCCTGTACATCCAGCTGTACCTGTCCGGCTACGGGCTGACCCTGGATGACCTGGAGGGCTACCGCACCTGGGGCAGCATCACGCCGGGGCACCCGGAGCACGGGCTCACCCCCGGCGTGGAGACCACCACGGGACCGCTCGGGCAGGGCATCGGCAACGCGGTCGGCATGGCCATGGCCGCCCGCCGCGAGCGCGGCCTGTTCGACCCGGACGCCGCGCCGGGCAGCAGTCCGTTCGACCACTTCATCTACTGCTTCGTCTCCGACGGTGACATCGAGGAGGGCATCAGCCACGAGGTGTCCTCGCTCGCGGGCCACCACCGGCTCGGCAACCTCATCGTCCTCTACGACGACAACCAGATCTCCATCGAGGACAACACCAACATCGCCAAGTCCGAGGACGTGTGCGCGCGCTACGAGGCCTACGGCTGGCACGTGCAGAAGGTGAACTGGCGCACCCCCGGCGGCTACCACGAGGACGTGCCGGCGCTGTACCAGGCGTTCCTGAACGCCAAGGAGCACACCGAGGCGCCGTCGTTCATCGCGCTGAGCACGATCATCGGCTGGCCCGCGCCGAACAAGCAGAACACCGGCGCGGCGCACGGATCCGCGCTGGGCGTGCCCGAGGTGAAGGCGACCAAGGAGATCCTGCATTTCGATCCCGAGGTCGACTTCCCGGTCGAGGACGAGGCGCTGAACCGCGCCCGCCAGGTCGCGGAGCGCGGGAAGAAGCTGCACGCGGACTGGGAGCAGCCGTTCGCCGCCTGGGCGAGCGCCAACTCCGGGAGCAAGGAACTGTTCGACCGGCTGGCCGACCGCCGCCTGCCGGAGGGATGGGCCGGGAAGCTCCCGTCGTTCCCGGCCGACGCCAAGGGCATGGCCACCCGCAAGGCGTCGGGCGCGATCCTCAGCGCGATCGGCCCCGTGCTGCCCGAGTTGTGGGGCGGCTCGGCCGACCTGGCTGAGAGCAACCTCACCACGATGGAGGGCGAGCCCTCGTTCATCCCGGTGGATCACCAGACCGCCATGTGGCCCGGCAACCCGTACGGGCGGACGATGCACTTCGGCATCCGCGAGCACGGGATGGGCGCGATCCTGAACGGCATCGCGCTGTCCGGCGGCACCCGCCCCTACGGCGGGACGTTCCTGGTGTTCAGCGACTACATGCGGCCCTCCGTGCGGCTCGCGGCGCTGATGGAGCTGCCGGTCACTTACGTCTGGACGCACGACTCCATCGGCCTCGGCGAGGATGGTCCTACCCACCAGCCGATCGAGCACGTGTGGGCGCTGCGCGCCATCCCGCACCTGGAGGTGGTCAGGCCTGGTGACGCGAACGAGACAGTCGTCGCCTGGCGGACCATCCTGGAGCGGGCCCGCCCCGCTGCCTTGTGCCTGACCAGGCAGAACCTGCCCGTGCTCGACCGCTCAGCCGGTAATGGGCAGGGCCTGGAGAGCGCCGAGGAGGTGGCTCGCGGCGGTTACGTGCTGGCGGGAGGCACCGACGTCATCCTGATCGCAACCGGCAGCGAGGTCCCGATCGCGCTCGACGCCCGCGAGCAGCTGGCCGCCGGCGGCGTTTCCGCCCGCGTGGTGTCCATGCCGTGCGTGGAATGGTTCAACGATCAGGACGAGTCCTACCGGCGCGAGGTGCTGCCGCCCACCATCCCCGCGCGGGTATCGGTGGAGGCGGGCATTACCGCGCCCTGGAAGTTGTTTGTCGGAGACGCGGGCGCTTCAATTGGAGTAGACCACTTTGGCGCTTCCGCCGATTACAAGAAGATCTATCAGGAGTTTGGCATCACCGCGGAGCGGGTAACCGCTGCCGCACGCTACAGTCTGGCCAGGGTCAGGGGCCACTAAGATAGCCCCGCCTGCGGCGTGCAGGGAAGGGAAGCAACCGTGTCAGTTGACGTTCTCGGACAGCTATCCGAGGCCGGAGTGTCGGTGTGGCTGGATGACATCAGCCGCGACCGGCTTCGCACCGGCAACCTGCAGGAGCTTATCGACGACCACCATGTGGTCGGCGTGACCTCGAACCCGACCATCTTCGCGCACGCGCTCTCCTCCGGGAAGGCTTACGACGAGCAGGTCGCCGACCTGAAGACCCGCGGCGTGTCGGTGGAGGAGGCCTCCCGGGCCATCACCACCTACGACATCCGCTGGGCGTGTGACGTGCTGCGCCCGGTGTACGACGCGACCGGCGGTCTCGACGGCCGGGTATCGCTCGAGGTCGACCCGAGGCTGGCCAAGGACACGGCCGCGACCATCGCGGAAGCCCGGGCCCTGTGGTGGATGGTGGACCGGCCGAACCTGTTCATCAAGATCCCCGCTACCCCCGAGGGGCTGCCCGCGATCACGCAGGCCATCTCGGAAGGAATCAGCGTCAACGTCACGCTGATCTTCTCGCTCCAGCGGCACGCCGAGGTCATCGACGCGTACACGGCGGGCCTGGAACAGGCCAAGGCGGCCGGGCATGACATCTCCCAGATTCGTTCGGTGGCGTCATTCTTCGTCAGCCGGGTGGACACCGAGGTCGATGCCAGGCTGGACAAGCTGGGCACCCCCGAGGCCAAGGCGCTGCGCGGGAAGGCGGCCATCGCGAACGCGCGGCTCGCCTATGAGCTGTTCGAGCAGAAGTGCGCCGAGGAGCGGTGGCGCGCCCTGGCCGCCCAGGGCGCGAACGTCCAGCGGCCGCTGTGGGCCTCGACCTCGACGAAGGACCCGTCGTACCCCGACACCATGTACGTCGTCGAGCTAGTCGTGGCTGACACGGTGAACACCATGCCCGAGGCCACGATCAAGGCCACCGCCGACCACGGCGAGCTGCGCGGCGACACCGTGCACGGCACCTACGACGCGGCCCGGAAGGTCTTCGCCGACCTGGAGCAGCTCGGCATCGCCTACGACGACGTCGTGCAGGTGCTTGAGGACCAGGGCGTGGCGAAGTTCGCGGCGTCCTGGAACGAACTGCTCGACACGATCCGAACCAACATGGGCCTTTGAGTGACGGCAGATCAGGGCCTGGCCCCGGCTAATCCCGGCGTCATCGCAGGACTGGACGAGGTGTCAGGAACGCGCAATCCGCTCCGCGACCCGCGGGACCGGCGCATCCCGCGGGTGGCCGGTCCGTGTGTGCTCGTCATGTTCGGAGTCACCGGGGACCTGGCGCGCAAGAAGCTGATGCCGGCCGTCTATGACCTGGCCAACCGCGGCCTGCTGCCGCCGGGCTTCTCGTTCGTCGGCTTCGCCCGCCGGGACTGGGAGGACGAGGACTTCGCCCGGCTCACCTACGAAGCGGTGAAGGAGTACGCCCGCACGCCGTTCCGCGACGCGGTGTGGCAGCAGCTCAGCGAGGGCGTCAAGTTCGTGTCCGGGTCGTTCGACGACGACGAGGCCTTCGACCAGCTGGCCGCGTGCGTCAGGCAGCTCGACGCGGACCGGGGCACCGGGGGGAACTACGCGTTCTACCTGTCGGTCCCGCCGGGCCAGTTTCCCACGGTGGTGCGGCAGCTCAAGCGCAGCGGCCTGGCCGACTCCGCGGACGGCGGCTGGCGCCGGGTGGTGATCGAGAAGCCGTTCGGCCATGACCTGGCCAGCGCGCGGGAGCTGAACGCGACCCTGGAAGGGGTCTTCCCGCCGGAAGCCGTGTTCCGCATCGACCACTACCTCGGCAAGGAGACGGTGCAGAACATCCTGGCGCTGCGCTTCGCCAACGAGATGTACGAGCCGATCTGGAACCGCGGCTACGTGGACCACGTCCAGATCACGATGGCCGAGGACATCGGCATCGGCGGGCGGGCCGGCTACTACGACGGCATCGGCGCCGCCCGGGACGTCATCCAGAACCACTTGCTGCAGCTGCTGGCGCTGACCGCCATGGAGGAGCCGGTCGCGTTCGACGCGGATTCGCTGCGGATGGAGAAGGTGAAGGTGCTCTCCGCGGTCCGGCTGCCCGTCGACCTCGCGACGGGCACGGCGCACGGGCAGTACTCGGCCGGCTGGCAGGGCGGCCGACAGGTGGGCGGCTTCCTCGAGGAGGACGGCATCCCGGCGGATTCCCACACCGAGACCTACGCCGCGCTGCGGCTGGGCGTCGACACCAGGCGCTGGGCCGGCGTGCCGTTCTACCTGCGTGCGGGCAAGCGGCTGCCGCGCCGGATGACGGAGATCGCGCTGATCTTCCACCGCGCTCCGCACCTGCCGTTTTCGGCCACCGACACCGAGGAACTCGGCCAGAACGCCATGGTGATCAGGATCCAGCCGGACGAGGGCATCACGGTCAGGTTCGGTTCGAAGGTGCCGGGCACGGCCATGGAAGTCCGGGACGTGAACATGGACTTCGCCTACGGCGTGTCCTTCACCGAGTCGAGCCCCGAGGCCTACGAGCGGCTGCTGCTCGACGTCCTCATCGGCGACCCGCCGCTGTTCCCCAGGCAGCAGGAAGTGGAACTCGGCTGGCGGATCCTCGACCCGGTGGAAGAATTCTGGGCCTCCTACACCAAGCCGGACCAGTATCCGTCCGGTTCGGCGGGCCCCGCGTCAGCGGACGCGCTGATGGCTCGCGACGGGCGAGCCTGGCGGCGTTTGTAACCGGGAGGCTGCGATGAACATTGACCTGACCGACACCAGCACCGGCGCCATCCACGAGGCGTTCACCCAGGCGCGTCGTCGCATGGGCGGCCCCACCTCCGGCATGGTGCTGACGCTGATCATCGTCACCGACGAGGCCGCGCAGTACGACGCCGTCCGGGCGGCTAACCAGGCAGGCCGTGAGCACCCGAGCCGGGTGCTCGCCGTTATCGCCCGCAAGCCCAAGGCCGAGTCCCGGCTGGACGCCGAGATCCGGGTGGGCGAGACCGGACCCGGCGTGACCATCCTGCTCCGCATGTACGGCCCGCTTGGCCAGCACGCCGACTCGGTGGTCGCGCCGCTGCTCGCTCCCGATGTGCCCGTGGTCACCTGGTGGCCGGACGAAGCGCCGCCCTCACCCAGCGCGGATCCGCTCGGCGCGGTGGCCCAGCGCCGGGTGACGGACGCGGCGGCCAGCGAGGCGCCGCGGGAAACTGTTCCGCGGCGAGGTCCTGGCCGAGCCGGGCAACCCGAGTGCGGACCTGATCGCGGCCTGGCTCGGGCTGCGGCTCGGCATCGAGGTCCAGCGCGGCGAGTCCGGCGGCCCGGGAATCACCGAGGTGAGTTTCGAGACGGCGGACGGGAAGGTCGCGCTGTCCCGGCCGGACGGCCGGAACGCCACCCTGTCCTGGCCGGGGCGTCCGGAACGCCGGGTCGCGCTGCACCGGCGGGAGGCCGCCGACCTGATCGCCGAGGAGCTGCGCAGGCTCGAGCCGGACGAGGTCTACGCGGAAACCCTGCGCGCGCTGGCCGCAGGCACCGGAGCGCCCGGTTAATGAGCGAGCCAAAGAGGCGCGGCGCCGTCTGGACTGAGGAGCGACGGAGGAGCGACGAGGGAAGACGGCGCCTTAAAAGCGCCTCGGCGGCGAGCGAAGGAAAACAATGACCGTGCCCGAGGTGATCGTGCACCGGGACGCGCAGCTGCTCGCCAAGGCCATCGCGGCCCGCCTGGTCACCAGGCTGGTCGACGCCGTGGCCGCGCGCGGGACCGCTTCCGTCGTGCTCACCGGAGGCGGCATCGGCACCAAGGTGCTGGCCGAACTCGCCGTCACCCCGGCCAGGGACGCCATCGACTGGCGGCACCTGGACATCTGGTGGGGAGACGAGCGGTTCCTCCCGGTCGGCGACCCGGAAAGGAACGAGACCGGCGCGCGTTCGGCCCTGCTCGATCACGTGGACGTCGACCCGGCCCGGGTGTATCCCATGCCGGGTCCCGGCGGGCCGGACGGCGACGACCCGGAGGCGGCAGCCGCCAGGTACGCATCGTGGCTGGCCACCGCGACCAGGCCCGAGGACCACGGACCGGTGCCCGCCTTCGACGTGCTGATGCTCGGCATCGGCCCCGAGGGGCACGTCGCCTCGCTGTTTCCCGGCATGCCGGCGCTTTACGACGAACGGCCGGTCGTGGCGGTCCGCGGCTCACCCAAGCCCCCGCCGACCCGGCTGACCATGACCCTGCCATCGATCCAGGCGGCCCGCGAGATCTGGATCATCGCATCGGGCCCCGACAAGGTCAACGCGATCGCGATGGCGCTGTCCGACGCCGGGCCCGTGCAGGTACCCGCCGCCGGGGCCCGCGGCAGGCAGCGGACGCTATTCCTGCTCGACAGCGCCGCCGCGGCTAAGGTGCCGCCGCAGATCGGCCGCCAGGGCGCCCACTGACTTGTCCCCCGGCCGGCGAGCGAACGCCAGGCCGGCGGCCAGGCTGGCGACGGGGAGGGCGGCGAGCACGTACCGGTAGCTGAACCCCGCGGTCATCGGCGGCAGCACGATCAGCAACACTCCCACCAGCCAGGGCAGCAGGCCAATGCCACCCCACCGGCGCCAGCGGCCCAGCACGCCGACGGCACCGATGAGCACGATCAGGCCAAGCAGCGTGCCGCGCAGGTAGATGTACCGCTGGTAGATCTGGAGCAGCCGCTGCCACGGCTGGATCACTGTGGTGTTCCCGAGCCCCGCGCCGCCGAAGTCCCGCCGCGCGGCGTACATCTGCAGCGCCGCGGTGTCACTCCCGTAGTTCTTGGTCCACTTGGCGACATGTGCGGGAACGTCCGGGCCGGCCCACCAGGGGATCAGCGCGTCCAGAGTCCCGGCTGATACGAACTGGAAGGCCGGGCTGTTCCCGTAGTAGTTATGCGGGTCGGGCTGCCGGTTCCAGCCGAAGGTGTGCCGCGTGTCATGAGCCACCACACGCAGGTAGTCGAACGGCTGGGCCAGGATGGCGTCCCTGGCGAACTTCTCCGCCATGCCGTTGACCCGCGGTGTGAACCGCAGGGAGTTGTCAGTGGAGTGGTACAGGTTATACAGCGGGGTGGTGACGTGGTTGTCTGGCCATAGCTCATTGTCCGCCCACAGGTACTCCCCCGATACCGGGCGCAGGTACGGCGGCGTCGGGTCACACAGCGCGCGGACGTCGGCCGGGGGGTTGATCTTGGCGCACTCAGCGAACGTGCTGACCCTGCTGTACAGGAACGTGCCCGAGGATTCGGTCAGCGCGTACTTGCCGTACGTGCCGTGGAACCAGAACATGTACGCCGCGATGGGCGCGACGCCGGCCACAAGCAGGGCAACCAGGCGCCGCCAGCCCACCCGCCTGGCCAGCATGGCCACCAGGACCACCAGAAGCAGTGGCTGGCCGACGGACCTCACCAGGGTGGCGTAGCCGATGAGCAGCCCGGCGACGGCCATCACCGGGACCGACGGGCGGTCACTCCAGCAGAGGATCACGATGGCGACGGTGCCGAGGAAGATGAACAGCGTGTCGGCGGTGACCATGTGCTCGAGGTGCAGCTCGTACGAGTCGAACAGGACGGGCAGCGCCGGCAGCGCCGCTCCCCACCACGGCAGCCCCCGGTGGCGCAGGAGGGCGTAGATGAGGACGCCCAGGACGACGCCCATGGCCGCCTGCAGCAAAGTCAGCGGATAGGCACTGTGCAGGGGAAGCAGCACGTCGATGAAGAACGGGTAGCCGTTCGGCCGGACCCGGTCCGGGACATGCGTCACGGCGTCGACGATGTAGTTGTAAGAGTCGTTGAACCACAGGATCGGCGGGTACCCGAATATCACGACGATCCGCATCACGACCGCGGCCACGAGCACGATGGTGAACTGCCAGTGCGTAACGACGGGGCGGGTGAGCCGCGTCAGCCGCGAGCCCCGCTCCTGCTCAGGCGGCTGCTGATCGGGAATGACCCGATCGCTGCCGGTGGTCGCATTAGACAACGACCGCCTCCTGACTCTCCGAGCCTGCCGGGAATCCTCTGTCCCTTTCGCTGATCCCGCAGGCCCCGGGAGATCAAGCATGCCCAACGCGCTCTCGCCACGTCGCCGACTCATAGTAGCCGCCTGCCCGGGCAGACGGCATGTATTACCGCTTAACGGCGCGGACTTGCGTGTCCTGCGTCACTGGCGGTTATCAGCGTCCCCCGTACCCTACCCGGCACGCGAGCAGGCAGATGAACACGACCGACAGCGCGGCCGCGGTGTCCGGCGAGCCGGCCGCTGCCGCGATCATGATCCAGACGAAGATGACCGGCAGCAGCCTGCCCAGCGGCCGGTCGCGCCCGCCATAACGCGGCCGGGGCACCAACGGCGCCACCTGCTGCGCGGCGGGCACCGGACGCGGTAGTCGTTGTGGCAGGTCAGCGCCGAGCACCGGTTCGACGGGCAGGTCCCCCGTCAGCTCACGCAGGTCGGCCCAGGTCTTAGAGGCGTAGGCGGCCGAGGTGCGCTCCTCGAATTCTTCCAGCGTCAGCCGACCGTCCGTGTACGCATCCCGGAGGACGTCGACAACGCTCTCCCGCTCATTGTCGGACGCGCGGATCGGTCGGTCGGTCATCGGCACGGACCCTTCCTCGTTTCCTCTTGATCCTAACCCAGCATCCGGCCGAAACCCGGATGGCGAGGACACGAGAGCCGCGGATGGCAATGTGGGGCATGACGGACGACCAGGGCGTGCCGGCGTTCACGCTGACACCGGGCCCGCCGGGGCGGCTCCGGCGGCCCCGGTGCCGGCGCCGCCGGCGAGGCGGCGCTCGGCGTGGATCCCTATGCCGGCAAGGCTTATCCGGATATTTCGGACCGCAAAGGAGCCCGGGAAACGGAATCGGACGCCTCACTGTGAGGCAGCGCCCGGAGGATTAATAAAAGCGAGAGACTTTTGGGTCTCGCACCCTAACGCACGCGGCGTTACGCTGTTGGCGAATCAGTCATCTGGTCAATCTGTGCCGTATGTGGCCAGAAGAAGGTTTCGGCATGAAGGTCTTGGTGCGTACGACAAGGTCCTCATGCCAGCCAGCAGTAACGACGGGCACCCCGCCCTCTCGACCGCCGCATGGTCCGCCGGGAGCCGGACGAGCCATTCCTCACTAGGAGGGATCGAACTTGAGCGTCAGCGAAGACCGCACAGTCCAGCCCAGCCCCACCACTCCTGCCCCCGCACCGGGCATCGCCGACCCTGCCCCGCTCGGGCTCGGCGCGTTTGCCCTCACCACGTTCTTGCTGTCCGCCGCCAACGCCGGCTGGATGACCAAGGCCACCGGCGATGCGTGGCTTGGCTACGCCTTCGCCTACGGCGGATTCGCCCAGTTGCTGGCCGGCATGTGGGAGTTCCGCAACCGGAACGTGTTCGGCGCCACCGCCTTCTCCACTTATGGCGGCTTCTGGATCGGGCTCGGCCTGTGGGCCCTGCTGGTTGCGCCCAAGGCCGCCTCGCCGGCCGCGGCCGGCCACGACATAGCCTGGATCCTG
>WNFY01008223.1_pt1 | contig 11835 bp, 6 predicted proteins | sample 5400091 | NCBI WGS metagenome assembly WNFY01 (sample SAMN13153364, study PRJNA577476) | soil metagenome | isolation source: 60 cm soil or saprolite under grassland replicate 1 | place: USA:California | collected 2016-06-15 | reverse complement strand
TCCGTGATCGCTCCGACGAACCACTCGGGACCGTTCTTCTCCTTTCGCGCGACGATCACGTAATCGCCGATTCTTCCCTCGAGGACGTGGCTCTCATCCCAGTCCACAGCTACGTCGCGGATGAACTGGAAGGCGGGTTTGTTTTCGTAATTCTCCGGAAGATCCGCCGCCATCTGCAGCGGTGAGTAGAGAACCACATATAGCGCGAGCTGCTTCGCGAGTGTCGTGCGGATGCGCGACTCCTCCGGCCTGCGCGGCCGGCCAGTCCCGCGCTCGATGAGTATGTCGAAGATGCCTGGCGTGAAATCCATCGGGCCTGCGAGCATGCGCGTGAAGAACAGAATGGTCTCGTGCTCGGGTGGATTGCCCCCTTCGCCGCCCCAGGCGTTGTATTCCTGTCCACGTGCGCCTTCCCTGCTCATCATGTTCGGGTAGGTGCGACGTTCTCCCGTGTCGTGCACCGGCTCGTGGACATCCAGCATGATCTTATACTTTGCCGCCTTCTCGATCACCTTGCGGTAGTGCCGCACCATGAACTGCGAGTGGTGGGAGTGACCCTCGGGCGTGGTGTCCGTGACGTAACCTGATTTGATGGCATCGATGCCTAGGGAGTGGTAGAGTGCAAAGGCGGAGTCCATCTGCCGCTCGTAGTTCACTGTGCCCCCCGAAGTCTCATTGTGGGCAATCAGCTTTACTCCCTTCTGTTTTGCATAGGCAGCGAGTCCCGGCAGGTCGTAATCCGGATATGGCTTCGTGAATGAGAAGGCGTTTGCGTTTTTGATCCAGTCGCCGTCCCAGCCGACGTTCCACCCTTCGACAAGAACGCCGCCAAGTCCGTTCGCTGCGGCGAAATCGATGTAGCGCTTCGTGTTCGCTGTGGTCGCGCCATGTTTGGGTCCGGAGCTCCACGTCATCGTGCCGATATGCATTCCCCACCAGATGCCGACGTACTTCATCGGCTTGATCCAGCTGACATCGGTGAGCACACTCGGCGGGTTGAGGTTCAATCCGAGCACCGAGGGCGCGAGATCGACGGCGCGATCCGCCAATTGGATAGTGCGCCACGGCGTGACAAACGGCGTTCGCCCGCGAACCTTGTCGCCGCCGGCAAGCGGAGCCAGAGCCACGTGCAATGTACGGTTGTCCATGTACGGGCCCTTGATGTTCATCCTGGCGTAATCGACGAGGTTTGCCTCGTGAAGTACGATGAATGTCAGACCATCGCGGGTCTCCATCGTGAGCGGCGTCTGCACGCTATCCATCACGCTGGCCGGGGAAGACGAATAGAGCATCTCTGAGCGATCGAGCCGTGGACGATTGGAGGGAATCCACCACGAGCGAGCATTGTCCGCCAACGCGAATTCAGTCAGCTCCTCGGAGATCACGAAGTCGCGGAGACCGGGCTGTTCGGGAAACTCGTAGCGGAAGCCAACTCCGTCATTGAAGGCGCGGTAGACAACATCGAACTTCCGTGCCGGCGCGACAGATTCGAGAACTGAGACCCGCAGCTCATTGTGGTGATCCCGCACACGGGCCACCTCGCCCCAGGGTTGTGTCCACGTTTCATCAAACGTCTTCCTTGAGCTGGTGACAATCCGTAGACTATCACGCAGTCTCTTCGCGCCCCGAAACTCAAAACCCAGGAAAGATGGCAGCAGAATCGCGCGACCTTTCCGCTGAAGGGTGTAGTAGAGGTTGCCGTTGCGAATGCCCACCGTCACGACGTTCTGCCCATCGGGCGAAGCGAGCCGAAGCCCCGAATCGGCGGCCTGCGCGTGTGCGCTTCCCGCGATTAGAGTAATGCCGACAACGCCGAGCCTAAGGGCGCGGTTAACCAGGGAGCGATTTATGCGGCGCATCGACATGTCCATTTTCGATCTCCATTTGATGAGAGCTCGTTCCCTGGGGTCGTTCGTTCTGCTCGTCGGACTCGTTTCCGCATGCGCCCGCTCCGGCAGAACAGGCCCGCGCGAGACAACCGTTGGGCCTCCAAGCGATGCTCCTCCGCCGGCTGCCGTCACCGCAGAAGATATTCAGCGCACGCCAGGTATGTCGCTCGAAGAGCAAATGGCCGCCAAGTTTCCCGGAGTTTGGGTTGCGCGGACCGCCGACGGTGGCATCTCGGTTCGCATCAGGGGCGCCACTTCTCTCCTTGGAACCACCGAGCCGCTGTATGTGATGGACGGTCTCCCTCTGCTGACGGGCCCGGGTGGAAGCCTGACGGGTATCGTGCCGAGCGACATCGAGTCCATTGAGGTTCTCAAGGACGCAGCCGCAGCGACGATGTATGGCATGCGTGGCGCCAACGGAGTGATCATAATCACGACGAAGCGTCCCGATCACTGATACGAATTATCAACTGACGCTCTTTGCACGGCTCGGCGATTGAAGCGAAAAACCAGCGGACGGTCATTGTTGCGAGTCACGAAGTAAAGCTCACCCTTAGGCGTAGCAATCCGCTTGATGTCGCGTGCCTGTCCGGGCACGAAGAAGCCGCTCTCAGTCGTTCGTACAGGACGGAATCCTCCCGTGCCATTTCCTCGCAGAAGCAGGCCGTATCCCGCGGCCATGCGACCAATCTCAGGTTTGACGCCGTCGAAATTTCCGGCCAGCAGTAGATCCAGCTTCCCATCCAGATCGACATCAGTCGCTAGAATACCGTAGACCGGAGACAGCTGAGCTTCGCGCGGCAGTGGAACCAGCGTGAACGATCCATCACCATTGTTCCTCGCAAGGGAAGTCGCGAATGTGTACGCGTGCTTCACCACCGCATCGCGAAGCTGGTCGCTCGGAAAGACGTTCGCAACAGTCTCTCCGGCGTACTTTGCGTAGCTGAGATAACGCTCCTTCAGGTACGGAAGCGCCTTGATGAGGTCGTCCCTCAGAACCAGCGGATAACTGCGGCCGTTGTTGTAGCACGCGATGATCTGCTCGACGAAGCCGTTCCCCTCGAAATCCTTCACGTACATCGTGACCGGCTCTTTATCGCTGGCGCGGAAGCGGGTGTTCAGCCCGAGATTGCCGACAATGAAATCGACGCGACCGTCTCCCGTGAAGTCCCCCGCAACGATCCTGTTCCACCAGCCATCGCTCTTCTCCAATCCCGGAGTCTCAGTACGCTCGAGCTTCCCGTTCCCCTTGTTCAGAAAGATGGTGATCGGCATCCATTCGCCAACGACTACGAGATCGAGCCTGCCATCTCCATCCACATCCTGCCACGTCGCATCCGTCACCATCCCGACATGCGCGAGCTCCGGAGCGAGCCTGGCAGTAGCATTCACGAAGTGGCCGCGGCCGTCGTTTACGAGCAGGACGCTCTCGGGATCGAGGCCGTATTGTCCCGGAACGACGCGCCCTCCGACGAATAGATCGATGTCGCCATCTCCGTCGAAATCAGCAGCCGCTACCCGCGACCCGCTCACGCCCTCCAATGGCAGATTGCCGCCTGACTTCCGGAAGTTGCCGCGGCCGTCGTTCATGTACAACCGGTCCTGGAGTGCGGGCGCCATCTCCGAGAATTCGTTCCCGCCGCTGACGACGTACAGATCGGGGAAGCCGTCGCCGTTCGCGTCGAAGAATGCCGCTCCAAGATCCTCCGAAACTCGATCGGCCTCGAAGACGCTCTCATTCGTCGGAGCGAATCCGCCACTGCGCTTCTGCAGCAGGAGTCTGGCAGGCTGATCCTTCGCGCCGCCGATGAATGCGTCGAGCAGACCGTCTCCGTTCACGTCGGCCACTGCCATGTACGGACCTTCGGTGGAAAGCAGCTTCGGTATGAGCCGGTCGCGGTCGAAATCCACGAACGGGTCTTCCCGGTGCACGAATCCTAGTGCGATGCTGTCAGTGACATCAGCGAGAATAGCGGCGGTCAGCTTTGGCTCGCCGTCCGCCGCCTCTGCCGAGCTTTCGCTCTGACGGAGCACTAACCGCTGATCCGCGGCAATTTGTTTGCTGACGCTCACGCGACCGTCGGGCCACTCAACTCGTATCGAGTCGACAGCGTCGTGCTTGCCAATCCCGAACGTCAGGACGTAGTCCACGCTCGACTGGAATCCGCGCGACGGCATAAGCTCCTGGAATTGATTCGCTCCTCCACTCGTCACCGTAACCTTTGCGCCGATCGCGAACCGGTTCGCACCTTCACCGTCGAGCTTGACCTGGAGGAAGTGATTCCTGGTTAGCGTTCGCGCGTTATTGCGGTAGACGAAAGCTTCCTGGTTCACGTTGTTCACGACCAGATCGAGCGCGCCATCACCGTCGAGATCTCCGTATGCCGCGCCGTTGGAGAAGCCTCGCGTATCCAGTCCCCACGCGGCTCCGTCGTTGGTGAAGGTCAAATCACCGTTATTGTGGAATGCGTAATTGGGAAGCGCTGTGGAGCTCATCGCTTTGATGAGGCCAAGAAAATCGACGCGTTTCCCCGCCTGCATCGCTGACCTCATCGTTTCGTTGTTCGCCAGAAAAGCGATGTAATCCTGAGACGTCACGTCACGCGAAATTCCGTTCGTAACGTGGATGTCCTTGTTGCCGTCCAGGTCGTAATCGGCAATGAGCGCGCCCCAGCTCCAGTCGGTGCGCGCAACACCGGCCAGCTGACCGATCTCGCTGAACGTCCCGTTGCCATTGTTCAGCTGCAGCATGTTACGCGTGAACTGATGGTGATAGTCGTTCTTCAGCTTCGCCTGGTAGACATCCCAGCTTTCGAACGAGCTGGTGGACTTGTAGCGGTACTCGTCCTCGGGCAGCATATCGGTCGTGTAGATGTCGAGAAGACCGTCGTTGTTGACGTCCGCCATGTCGAGTCCCATCGATGAGTAGCTGATCGACGGCATCTCGCGCTCGAGATCTTCCGTGAAAGTACCGTTCCTGTTGTTGATGTATAGATAGTCTCGCTCGAAGAAGTCGTTTGACACGTAGATGTCCGGCCATCCGTCGCGATTTACGTCTCCGACAGCCACGCCGAGACCGAAAGCGATCTCGCTGCCGTAGATCCCTGCTTTGGCGCTCACGTCCGTGAAGTGCCCGCCATCGTTGCGAAAGAGCTTGTCTCCGCCGAATGCGTTTCGGACTTGCCTGGTGTTCGCAAGGCCGAAGCTGCTTATGGGTCGGAAGGAATTGTTGAGGACATACAAGTCGAGGTCACCATCGCGGTCATAGTCGAAGAATACCGCGTGTGTGGAATAGCCCTCATCGGCAATCCCATACGCCTTCGCCTCTTCGGAGAAAACCGGCTCGCCTTTCGCGTTCAGCCCCTTGTTGATGTACAGCTCGTTCGCGCGGCGCCCGGCCTCGACTTTGCCGGCATAGCATATGTAGATGTCCAGCCGACCGTCACCATTCACATCTGCGAACGTGACCCCGGTCGCCCAGAATCCCTTTCCTTCCACGCCCGCCACGCGAGTGATGTCACGGAAATGGAAGTGGCCTTCGTTCAGGTATAGTCGGCTTCCGTGCATGTTCGACGTCAGCAGTATCTCCGGCAGGCCGTCACCGTTGAGGTCGCCTAGAGCGACGCCGCCACCGTTGTAGTAGTTACGGTAAGTGAAGACGTTGAGATCGGGAGTATCGGTCAGGCGATTCTCGAACCGCACTCCCGTATAGCCGGATGGAAGCATCGTGAAGAGATGGTCATCGACCGGCGGGGCTTTGCTCGCGACCGCTTCAGTGGTGGGTTTGTCGGTGGATGAGCAGCCGACGATAAGAAACGGCCAAAGCATAAACGGAAGCCTCAGCCGGAAAGCCTTGTTGATATCTTGGGCGAGATTCACAGGAGATCAGAAAGACTGGTCGCACGCCGACAGGCCGCGAACGGGGGACCCGAAATGAACTAGTGCACAATAGCCCGCTCTCGGGGCGAGAGCAGGCTATTGTCACACATCAGCAAGAAGGCGCTGCCAGTATCAGTAGCCGGGGTTCTGCACGAGTAACGGGTTGGTAGATAACTGCGTCTGCGGAATCGGCATGAGAACGCGATAGGCTTGCGTCAAACTTGCAGCGACCTTGAAAGCCCACGGCCTGGTATTGAACTGACCCATCCGAATAAGGTCCTGCCGTCGTTTGGATTCGGCGGTGAGCTCAAAGAGCCGTTCGTTCAGAATCACGTTCCGGAACTCCGCCTGCGAGTACGGGCCTGTGAGCAGCGGAGCTACCCGCGCCCTCACTGCATTCACCAGTGCCAGGGCCTCTGCCGTTTTCCCCAGCTCGTTCAGCGCCTCCGCCTTGATCAAATAAATCTCAGCCAGGCGGAAGTGGGTGTAGTCATTGCCATTCTCCTGGTCCAGGTGGTTCGGATCAACCGGCCACTTCAGGATACGGGCGCCGATGTTTTCAAGTGCTGACGCATCATTAATAATATTCGGGTCGAAGAAGAGCGGGTTTCCCGCCCGGTCAGTGGTTGGCAGGCCTGTGGCCTGATTGACCTGCGGTCCAATGAGGAAAATCTGCCTGCGTTGGTCGAGAGGATCAAAGGCGTTGTACGTCTCCGCCAAGGTCGAGAAGCCGTTCCACGGCGAATTGGCACCTGAATACTGGTTGTAGTGCAGGATTGACATGGCGAAGTAAAGCCCAAGACCGGGCTGGTTCAGGTACTTCACCACGAAGATGTTCTCAGGCGAGTTGCCGTTGTCAGCCCTGAAGTTGGATCTCCAGTCAGTCGCGAGTTTGTACACGCCCGAATTGAGGATACGATCTGAGACGGTTACGGCATCCTGCCAGCGAGCCGCTCCCTTCTGCAGTCCGGCCTCAGTTACGGTTCCCGTGAACACCTCGGCATTGAGGTAAATGCTGGCGAGGATAGCGTCGGCAGCACCTTTCGTGATGCGCCCGTTCATTTCCGGCGGCCACTTCTCCGGCAAATCCGGGCGCGCCGCGATCAGCTCATCCTCGATGAACTTGAAGACTTCGGCCCGGGTGTTCCGTTCCCGCGGCTTGATCTCGGTCGTTGTGACGATCGGCACGCCACCGAACATGTCCATGAGCGTGAAGTAGTACCACGCGCGCAGCACCCTGAGCTCGGCCACAATGACCGGCTTGGTTGCGAAGTCCACGTGCTCCAGCGCATCCAGCACTACGTTTGCGCGTGCGACTCCGTTGAAGCCCCCGAGCCAGGATTGATTGATGTTGTCCAGTGTGCCCGGGCTATTCGCTGTCCACGTGTGCCGGTGAAGATCCAGCCACTTACCGTTGTCATACCAGTCCGTGCCGCGCGTAGGCACGATGATCTCATCCGTGCTGATTTCGCTCACGCCGTAATAGCTTCCGATCCCCCCGTTGTTATTCCGCAGTTGCGCGTACACAGAGGCGAGCCCGCCGATGGCTTCAGTTTCGTTCCTGTAGAAGTTCTCCGGCGTGATGGAGCTGGAAGGTACTTCAGTAAGGTCAGTACAGGCGGACGAGAGCAGGAGGAAGACCGCGCCGGTCCCACTTAACGTGGCCATTAATGGTTTCCTAGAAAGCAACACGGATACCTCCTGTAATTGTACGAGCACGCGGATAGTGAAGGTAATCGATACCGCGGGAGGCCAGGCCCGCGTCGGTAAATACTTCCGGGTCATAACCGGAATAGCTCGTCCCAAGCAGCAGATTGTCGCCTGAGAGGTAAACCCGGGTACCCTTTGCGGTCCCCGTGAATTTCGGCAGATCGAACGTGTACCCTACGGTGACATTCTGCAGGCGCACGAACGATCCATTTTCGATGAAGCGGTCAGAGAAGACAGACGGTTCCAGCGGACCGACCCCGTCGGTCAGAGCCGATGCAAGGAAGTTCTTGTTGTTTTTGGCGTTGGATTTCGTGCCATACACGAGTGCGGTTTCGTTCAGCACCTTCTGTCCGTGCTGGCTGTTGATGAGCATGCTCAGGTCGAGTTTGCCAATGTTTCCCCGACTGCGAAGTCCGAGAGTCCACTTCGGATTGGCATTTCCGAGTATGACGAAATCGTCACCGCCCGGCGTAGTCGTCGTCCCTGAGAGCGTGCGAGTACCGTCGGCGTTGACAGTATAGTGATTGAATTCCTGCTGTCCCGTCGCGCTCACACCCACAAACTGCGGTCCGTAGAACGTGCCAAGTGGCTCGCCGGGAATGATTCGCTGAGAAGGCGCGCCAGATTGGCCCTGTCCGCTCATGAGACCCGTGATGATGAAATCGCGGCCTCCGAGATCGACGACGGTATTTCGGTCCGCCGAAAAAACCAGCCCAGCCAGCCAGTTCCTATTCGATCGGTTCAGGATCTGCGCATCCATGGAGAACTCAACCCCCTTGTTGCGTATCTTCCCGATGTTCTCGAGCCGCTCGCTAACCACCGCGGGCTGGGGCACAAGGACCGTAAGCAGGAGGTCATGGGTGTTCTTCACGTAGTACTCGAGGCTGCCGGTAAAGCGATTGTTCGAAAAGCCATAGTCGAGCGCAACGTTGGTCTGATTGGTTGTCTCCCACCTGAGGTTAGGATTGGGATTTGATATCGGCGCAAAACCTACTACGGGTGTCTCCCCGAACACATATTTCGAGCCGGCATCGGCCGCCAGCCTGATCAGGGACGCGTAGGGCGGTACGCCTGGATTGCCTAACCTGCCCCATCCCGCGCGCAGGCGCAGCTCGGAGAACGGACCTCTTGGGAAGAAGTTTTCCTGACTGATGCGCCACGACCCTGATAAAGCCGGGAACACCGCCCACTTGTTACCTATGCCGAACCGCGACGAGCCATCGCGTCTCCACGAAGCGGTCAGAAAGTAGCGGTCCCTGAAACTGTAATTCGCTCTGGAGAAGAATCCAACGATACGGCTGTCTTCTCGAAATGAAAACGGGACGATGAGCTTGCCGCCACTGCTCAGACCGTTGTACCCCAACGCATCGGTGAGAAAGCCCTGAGCTTCAGTGCCGAACTCCGAGAGCGTGAAGTCAGTGTACTCGTAACCACCCATTATGTCGAAAATGTGGCTGCCGGATACACCCGTGTCGACTGTCCGACATCCTGTATCTGCTTGGCAAGCCCAACCGGATTGCGATCTGATTGCGCTCCGGGACCGATTTCGTAAAAAGTCGCCACTCCCGAGACAGGATCCACGACGGTGACAGGCTTGGTCGGGTTGAATTGAACCATGTTGACGAATACGCCGCCTTCGAAACCGCCACTATTCTCGTACGCGATATAGTCGTTATCGATGTTCGAGCCCGTCAGATTGAGGCCCAGACGCAGCTTGCCTTGAAGGGCCTGGTGCGTTCCGTTGAGCCTCGCCTGTAAGCGCTTGAAGCCGTTGGAAAGGATGATCCCTTGCTGATTCATGTAATTGAGGGAAGCACGATACTGTGTGCTCGCTGATCCGCCGGCGAAAGACAGGTTGTGATTGGTTGTTGTCGCAGAACGGAGCAGCTCGCGCTCCCAGTTCGTATTCGCGGTGCCCAGGAGGGTAAGCTGATTCGCGGACAGGACTCCGGCTGCGACCTGGTCCTTCACGTATTGCCGGTACTGGTCACCCGTCACCAGATCCAGATGCTTCGGGGCAGAAGACGATCCCACATAGAACTCGTACTCTATTGTCGGCCCGGCCGCGAATCCCTTCTTTGTCTCGATCAGAACGACGCCGTTGGCAGCGCGGGTTCCGTAGATGGCCGCCGCGGCGTCCTTCAGAATGGAGATCGACGCAATGTCTGACGGATTGAGAAGGTTAAGCGGGCTGCGCGGCAGCGGCGGCGAACCGCCAATGCCGATACCCGCGTTTTCGGTCTCGACGTTATTGATAGGCACTCCATCGATTACATAGAGCGGCTCGTTGGTGGCGCTGATCGAAGTGCCTCCGCGAATCCGAATCTGCGCACCGGCACCCGGCTCACCGCTGTTCTGCGCGATATACACGCCGGCGGCTCGGCCCTCGATCATCTGGTTCACATTCGACACGACTCCGACGTCGGCTGCCGCAGCGTTGATGGTCGCGATGGATCCGGTGATGGCCAGGCGCCGCTGCGTCCCGTAGCCCGTCGTCACAACCTCTTCCAGAATCGCGACTCTTCCGCCCAGCGCGAATTGCACTGTGGTAGTCCCACCGGGCGGAACGACGACAGCCTGCACAGGAGAATTGAACCCTATCCGACGTGCCCGCACTCTGACGGGTCCCGCCGGTACGTCATTCAGAACGAAGCTACCGTCGCTCCTGGTAACCGCTCCACGCTGGGCGCCTTCGATCACGACGGTGACATCGGGGACAGGCTGTTGCGTCGTGCTGTCGACGACGCGCCCGATTATGCTGCCGGTGGCGGGTGTCTGAGCGCCAGCTGTAGCGGCGGCCCATAGCATGCCACCGACGAACGCGGGAAGGATGTAGCGCACCAATGCCATAGAGCTGCCCTCACTGACTAGGGAGGAAAAAATGGGTCCTTCGATTTTTGGGCCGCAGGAACATCCGACCGGAGCATTAGGATGTCAAGCACGACACCGCGGCAGGCAGGATCTAGGCAAGGTTAGATCGAAACAAGGTCAACCGTTCCTAAGTCACGGACAACCCATTCATATAGTATGAGGGCTGAACAGGCCCGGAGGGAATCGAACCCCCAACCGCCGGTTTTGGAGACCGGTGCTCTACCAATTGAGCTACGGACCTACTTCCCAAACTCGCGCCGCTCGGGCGCGATTCTCGTCGGGAGGGTGGCTGACGGGAATTGAACCCGCAACCCCCGGAGCCACAGTCCGGTGCTCTAACCAATTGAGCTACAGCCACCATGTGTCGTGCGTCTTCATCTTAACCGCCGCAGAAAGGTGAATCAACTTTTCAGCAGCCACCTTCTGAGGACTGCGAATCGAGGACCCTTCCGGACTCAGGACTAACAGCCATCGACGATCGACGACTAAGTGCGGACCGAGGATGAGCGGAAAGACGTCGCGCAGTTCCGCCTATTCGCAATCCGCAATTAGTCGTCGATCGTCAATGGCTTTTAGTCCTGGATCCGGAATCGTCTCTACTTTGCCCGGTCGAGGTACTCTCCGGTATTCGGATTCACGCGGACCTTCTCACCCGTGCGAACGAACTCCGGCACATTCACCGTCACACCGTTCTCGAGCTTCGCCGGCTTCGTCGAAGCAGTCTTCGTTGCCGTCTTCATGACAACCGACGTGTCAACCACCTCGAGCACCATCGAGTTCGGAAGATCAATGCCGATCGGACGGCCGTTGTAGTATTCGGCCATGATCTTCATTCCCGGCTGCATCCACTGCGCCGCGTCGCCGAGCGTCTCCTCGTCGAGCTCCATTTGATCGTAGTTCTCGGTGTTCATGAAATGGTACGTGTCGCCGCCCTGGTACATGAACTCGAGCTCGTGCGTCTCCATCGACGCCCTCTCGACGGTGTCGGCCGCGCGGAAGCGATGCTCGAAGCTTGAGCCCGAGCGGAGATTCTTGAGCTTCGCCTGCACCATCGCCCGAAGGTTGCCGGGCGTGTGGTGACGAAACTCGAGTACGCGGCACGGGTCGCCCTCCATCACGAGGACCATTCCCCTGCGGATCTGTGTCGCTGGAAATGCCATGATATCGTTCCAAAAAAAGAGGCGGCCGGAACCCGGCCGCTTGATGCGATTGACGCTCGGAAACAGCCCTGAAGTTTAACCGGAAAGACGCTCTCTGTATACCTCCTCCACCACCGGCTTGAGCGCCTTCCAGACATTGTCAGCAACAATCTTCTCCCCCGCAAAATTGGGGTGCACCGCGTCGGCCTGATTGAGCGAGTCGATGCCTGCAACACCGTTCAAAAGGAACGGCACGACGGTCACGCCTTCGTCGCGCGCGACCTGCCTGTACGCATTCCTGAATTGGGAGGTGTACAGAGCACCGAGGTTCGGCGGTGCTTCCATCA
>WNFY01010815.1_pt1 | contig 11836 bp, 8 predicted proteins | sample 5400091 | NCBI WGS metagenome assembly WNFY01 (sample SAMN13153364, study PRJNA577476) | soil metagenome | isolation source: 60 cm soil or saprolite under grassland replicate 1 | place: USA:California | collected 2016-06-15 | reverse complement strand
GGGTCCGCTCGACCGTTTGGACGTGGTCGAGGTTCACCGCCGATTCGTGCTTGAGGCCTTCTCGGGCACCGATGGCGACTTCACTGGGGGCGCCGCGAATCGTCGATGTGACCGGAGCCACCATCACGGTGTGGAGCAATCCGATGACCTCCTGACGCGAGAGAACGAGAACCGGCCGGACCTTGTCGGGTGAGGAGAAGCGGTAACGCCAGATCTCCCCGCGATTCACTTCTCGGGCCACGAGCCCTCATTTTCCCAGCCTGCGAACTCGTCTCGCAGGGCGTCAGGCTTACGGTAGGCAAGCCGATAGGCGCGCGCGATGCGCCTGGCGCGGGAGCGGCGCAGATAATCCGTCGCTGCCTGGCGCAAAACGGCCGAACGCCCGACGCGGCGGACCTCCTCGTCGGAATCGAGGCGTCTCAGGAGATCTTCGTCAATCAGGAGCTGTATAGGTTTCACATGGATACTTTATCATGATGGCACGGCCACAGCCATCCGCTGAGCTGATTCAGACCCACTCTCGCCCTGCCGTGAGCCTCTCAGTCCCAGACTCTTTCGACTCGGTACCGCATCACCAAGCCCAGAACCCGCAGGATCCGGCCGCGACATCATCGGCCGATCGCGCTAGCGTTTGCTCTGTGGCAGCCAATTGAAGACGAGGCTGATGGGAGGCTCCGGAGCCTCGCGCTCGGAAACGAGGACGAGGAAGCGCTGGCCGTCTGGGGCAACGTCATACTGCTCGGAGGTCAACCGGCCGAGTCGAAAAAGCGGCCTGGGAGTGGCAGCGGCGAAGACCGGTTGGCTCTTTACCGCTACGCTCATCAGCTGGTTGTCGGGGGACAGGTAGAAGAGCTCCTTCCCATCTCTGCGCCAGCGCGGAAGGCCACCGCCTCCCGTGGAGATTTGCCAGCGCTCGACGGCCTGCGGGAAGGCTTGAACGTAGACTTCGTTCCGTCCCGACTCGTTAGACGTGTAAGCGATCAGGCGGCTGTCCGGGGAGAACCGGCCGTCGAACTCGTTGAAGGAAGTCTGCGTGACCGGAAACGGCTTGCGCTCTCCCGTTAGGGGGAGCGCCCAGAGATGGGACTTCTTGTCCAGTAGGTGATTCATGTAGAGGAGGAAGCGGCCGTCCGGCGACCAGTCGCACGGGTACTTCTCGCTGTTCGACTCGAACAGAAGCGTCTCTGGGGCCGCCCCGCTCGCTGGCTTGAGATAGAAGGTTGCCTGTCCTGTGCGGCTCGAAAAAAACGCGATCTGGCGTCCGTCCGGGGACCAGATAGCGACTCCGTCGTTTGCCGGGTCGGAGGTGAAGCGAGTCGTCGTGCCTCGCGCGAAGTCATAGAGCCAGAGGTCGCTGGTGCCGCTGCGCGAGTCCGTCGCAGAGGTGACCAGCCGTGTCCCGTCGGGCGACAGGGCAAAGCCAAAGCTCCCGTACTCTTTCGCGCTCCCGAAGCTTTCGAGCTGCTTGCCCGAACGATCGAACCAGGCGAACTTGCTGGACTCGGCCTGGACCTCGGCCTGGTAGGCGAGAACGCCGGTGCCTGAGACCGAGAAAGCCGCCGTCCACCGCGCGATATTCTCAACCACCTGTTCGGCGACCGGAATCCGGCCGCCCAGGATGCGCAGGCCGCGTACGTCGAAGGGTTGTGCAACCAGCCTCCGGTCGGCCGTTACCGAGAGGAGATATCCCGGCGGCGTGTAGGCCACGGTAGATTCCACCTTGCCGAGGACCTTCGCGTTCGGAGCGTCGAAGGATGCCGCATCGAGGGCGAAAGAGCGGTCCTCCCCTTCCAAGGACGTCAGAAAGAGAAAGCGCCGGCCGTCCGGGAGGAAATGGGGCCAGATGTGAGCGGTCTCCCGCCGGGTGGAGTCCAGGCGCGTCGCCGCGCTCGGCTGGCCTCCGGCGGCGGAAACGCGATAAAGAGGGCCTTTGTAGGTGCCAAAGAGAATGACGTCATCCGCACCCCAGCTCCCGCCGCGCGCTAGCGGCGCGTCGGAGAGCACCTGTGCGGAGACGCCCGAGATACCGATCCGTTTGAGCTTGCCGTCAGGCGGCGGGGTGAAAAAACCGATCGTCCTGCTGTCGGGAGACCAGAAGGGATAGGTCGCGTCCTCCGTCCCCGACAGCTTCTGCGCCTCTGCCTCAGCGAAGGTGCGCAGATACAAGAGCCTTTTCCCGTCGGCGGTGCGGGCGCCGAACACGATGCGTTGGCCATCGGGCGAAACGGCCAGCGGAGCGGCAAGCCAGGCGAACTCCGTTCCGGCGGGAGGAAGCAAAGAAGCGCGAATACGCGGGGGCGGCTGCGCTGCGGGGCGCCGCAGCAAGAGAAGGCTGGCGACCACCGCAAAGAGCGCTGCCGCGGTCCAGGCGAGAAACTCCCGGCGGCGGAGCCCCGAGCGTTTCAACGCGGGCCTAGCTGATTCGCCAGAAGTGATCTCCGAGATATGGTCGCGCAGAGACGATAGGTCCCGCGCCAGGTCTTTCGTGGAGCTGTAGCGTTCCTCGGGGTCCTTCGCGAGACAGCGATCGATCAACCAGCGCAGAGGCGTCGGCGTCGCAGGGGCCAGCTCTCCGATCGGTCTGGGCTCCTCCCGGATGATCGCGGCCAGCGTCTCGGGGCCCGTCTTTCCCTGAAAGGGGCGACGCCCCGTGACCAGCTCGTAGAGGATAGAACCGAAGGAGAACTGATCGGTTCGGAAATCCAACGATTGGCCGCTGGCCTGCTCCGGCGACATGTACGGGAGCGTTCCCATCACGATACCTGGACGCGTCTCGGGCTTGTCCACCGTGGGCATCGCAGAGACTCCCGACTCCGGCAGCGCGAGCTTTGCCAGCCCAAAGTCCAGGATCTTGACGAAGCCGTCCTTGGAGAGCATGACGTTTTCGGGCTTCAAGTCCCGGTGGATGATTCCCGCGGCGTGGGCCTTGGCGAGCCCATCGGCAATCTGCGGCGCGATGTTCAAGATCTTTCGGGCCGGAAGTGCCCCCGACGTGGAGAGCTCCCGCAGCGTCTTCCCTTCAACGAGCTCCATCGCGACGTAGAAGAGCCCGTCGGCCCTTCCGATGTCGTGGACGGTGACGATGTTCGGATGGTTCAGTGCCGACGCCGCCCGCGCCTCCTGCTCGAAGCGGGAGAGGCGCTCGATGTCCTGCGAGAGCTCCTTCGGGAGAACCTTGACCGCCACCTCGCGACCGAGCCGCGTGTCCCGTGCCCGGTACACCTCCCCCATGCCCCCCGCGCCGAGAGGCGCTTGAATCTCGTAGGGCCCGAGATGAGTGCCGGCCGAGAGTGTCATGGAGTCCGCACGGAGGATTGTATCGGGCGCGTCGTGCGCCAGCCGGTTCTAGGATCGCGGCCAGAGGAAGCCGGAGGAGCCGACCCACGTGCGGTCTTTGTTAAAGGCGACCCCCATCATCTTTCCCTGTGAGAGGCGGGCCAGTGTCGTGACAGCCAGCGGCCGGCCGCCTCGCCAGATGCACATGATCCGGACCTCCACCTTGGAGAAGTGTCCGTCGGTCGTCTCGACAGCCGGCGCGTAATCGACCTTTCGCATCAGGAGCGTGTGAGGGCGGTGCTCGGGCGGCACGGCCGCGAGATCCGCTGGCGTCACGTCGACTTTCACGCCGGCGCCGGCGAAGGAAAAAAGGGGCTTCAAGACCCAATTTTGAAGGTCTGCGGGCGTTTGGCTCAATTCCGAGAGGAAATGCGCCTCCGGAACGAACGGGTGATGGAGCGCCGGCAACGAGTGTTTGGACCATCGATAGTACCAGTTGGGATGGCCCGCCCACGCAATGTCGAGCGGCTCGGTGAAAGAAAAAGGGAGCGAGAGGTTCTTCGCCTCGAGCTCGTCGAAGATCACGCGGTTGTAGATGCGCAGGATGCGAGTCCTGTTTCCGTCGCGGTCGTACCAGAGCTCGCGTCCCTTCCTCTCGACCTGGGTCGGGCAGACAGCACGGATGCCCCAGAGCTTCTCGGAGAATGCGAAGTCGACGGAGGTCTTCTGATGCGGCGGATCGATGTCCAAGAGCACGACATTTTCCGGCGGAAGGCCCGCGAGAATTGCCTCGCCGAGAACCCGGCGGTAGCTCTCGAAATCGAGGCCTGAAAGAAAGTAATCGAGCCGGTCTCCGTCCGGCGTGATGTCGGCCAGGGCCCGGGTCTGATACGCCTGGAAGGCGTAGAGCGACGGAAAAGCCTGGAGCTCGATCAGCCGTGGGGCCAATGCTCCATCGGCCCCGCGCACGACGGCGAAGTCCGCCTGCGCGAAGAGCGGGTGCGCGTCGCTGTCCGGTACGTTCCAGCGCTCGGGAACGGCCTGGAGCGACCGCTCGAGCTCAGCCGGAGTCGAGAGCTGCGCCCAGATCTCGAGGGCCGCCTCGACCATCCGGTTCCGCAGAGCGGGCGGAAGGAAGACCGGTGATTCCGCCAGCCGGAACGGGATCTCGCAGCCCGCCTCGCGTTCGAGGCGCTCCTTATAGGAGCGGTATTTCTCTTGCGTGAACTCGGCGTTGTAGCGCTTCCGGAGCTCGGGAATCATGCGAGGTGGTAGGTGATAGGTCGTAGGTGGTAGGGCCTTCGGCGAATCATCGATCCCTCCCTAACACCTATCACCTAACACCTATCACCTAAATCAGGAACTTCCCATCCGCCATGACCTGGTCCTCGTCGAACCAGATGTCGAAGTGGCGGCCGACGACGTCCAGGTGTGTCCGGCAGGACCAGCGGGCGCCGGTGTGTTCGGAGTACGGATGCCCGAAGGCCAGGTGGAGGCCCGGGATCTTCTCGTCCTGCAGGATGTTTCCGATGATCGACCGGACCGCGACGTTGGTTCCGATGGCGAACTCCCCGACGCGGTCGGAGTTCTCCTCGATCGACGTGTAGGCGAGGAAGTCGGCGAGTACGTCTTTGCGTTGGCAGGAGGCGTCCACGATGCGGCTGTTCTCGATGCGGATCGTCAGCGGGAACTGTTCCAGATCCCCGAACCGCGCGCAGAGGTAGTCGCCGAGGACTCCATCGACGACGTAAACGCCGTCGACGCGGGCGGGAGCGGTCAAGACCTCGCCGCCCGGAAGATTCGCCCATTTCGCTGACGTAATCTTGCCGCTCGTCTTCAACCATTGGATCGAGGGATCGAAGGTCGCTTCCAGTTCGCTGCCCCCTCGGGATTTGGCTCGGATCCTCCGGGCTCGCGCGGCGTGGTCGCGCACCCTTGTGGAGATCGCGTCCACTTCTTCGAAGTCGGCCCGCATCCCCTCGACCATGATACGCGGCGAGATCGACACCATGTGCGCGTGGCGGATCTTCCGGCGGTTGACGATGTCGGTCATCTCGATGCGCGCGGCGAGCTCTCCCGTCTTCGGCTGCCCGGCATAGATCGTGACGTCCGCCCTCTCGAAGGCTTGCCGCAGCGGCTCGGGCAAAATCGTCATGGGCCGGGCGCCATAGTCCTCCATGACATGGAGCTCGAGAGGCGCCCCCACCGCACGCACTTGGCCCGCCAGGCTCTCGGCAATCGGCCGGGTCTCCCGGTCGGTTACGATCGTGACGTGCTCCTGCGGCCGGACCTTGAGGCAGGTTCTGATCGCGTTGCGTGCGCCGGGCTCCAGCTCCTCGGCAGAGATCTCTCGGGTGGGAGTCTGTGTTTCCATCGTTGCCTTTCGTCAGTGGGACGCTGAAGTGCGAAGCGGCGAAAGCTCCAACCCGTAACTCGTTTCATCGCAGATGAAGTCGACGACCTTTTTCAGATCTCCGCCGTGCTCGTCATAAGCACGCAGCTGGCGGTCGGCGCCGCTGCCGTTCTCGAGAATCCACCGGATTCCTGCGAGCTCCTTGCGGGAGCCGAGATCGTCGACTACCTCATCGACGAACTCCAGCATCTCCCCGACCAGATCTCGAAAGGGGACCTCGATCTCCTTGCCAAAGTCGAGCAGCTTGCCGTCGATCCCCCAGCGGCTGGCGCGCCACTTGTTCTCCATCAGGAGGGCCCGGCGGTACATGCGAAAGCCGAGGTTTTTCAGGCGCAGACGGTAGAGCTTCGCGCAGATCGCCTGGATCAACGCCGCGATGGCGATCGACTCGTCGGCGCGCATGGGGATGTCGCAGACGCGGAACTCGATCGTCTCGAAAAACGGATGCGGGCGCACGTCCCACCAGATCTTCTTGCCGTTATCGATGCAGTTGGTCTTGACCAGAATGTCGACGTACTGATCGAAGTCCGCCGGCGTCAGAAAGGTCTCGGGAATCCCGGTTCTCGGGAAACGCTCGAAGATTTTCGTGCGGTAGCTCTTGAGCCCGGTGTTGCGGCCGAGCCAGAAGGGGGAGTTGGCCGAGAGGGCGAGCAGGTGCGGAAGAAAGTAACGGGCTTCGTTCATGATCTGGAGGGCCAGGTTGCGGTCGGAGATTCCGACGTGCACATGCAGGCCGAAGATCAGGTTCGAGCGAGCGAGCAGCTGCAGCTCCTCCACGATCGAGGCGTACCGTGGGTCGGGATAGATCGACTGGTCTTCCCAGTTGGAAAAAGGGTGCGTGCCGGCGGAGGCCACGCGCATCCCACTCTTCTGAGCGAGCGAGATGATCTCCGTGCGCAGCTCGATGACGTCCCGGCGGACCTCGGAGACGTCTCTGCAGATTCCGGTGCCGACCTCGATGACCGACGTATGCATCTCCGGCTTCACGCGCTCTTTCAGGATGAGCTTTCCCTCTTCCAGCAGCTCCTGAACGTGGGAACGCAGCTCGCGCGTGTCCGGATCGATGATCTGAAACTCCTCCTCGACGCCGAGGGTGAAGGCGGGGGCTTGGAAAACCATCAGGGTTTCGCGGGCGCTTCCGCGGGACGGGAAGGTCGCCGGGAGGCGGAAGGCGCGCGCCGCGCGGCGGGTCGGCCGACCGCCGGCTCCGGGCCGCGCAGAAAATCCACCCAGAGCGGGCGCGCGGCAGGTTCCCCTTCCTGCTCGACCCTTTCGATCAGCCATTTCGCGGCGTGTTCCAGGACCCAGCGGAAATTCTCCTCGCCCACCGACGCGGGATCCGCGTCGGGAGCGGGGTTCAAGAAGTCGATCGCGTAGGGAATTCCGTCGCGCACGGCGAACTCGAGAGTGTCGAAGTCGTAGCCGAGCGCCTCGGTCAGCTTCAGGCAGTCGTTGTGAATCCGCTGCTCCAGGGCGGGATCGGTGGGCGCTCCGTCCTTCACGTACCGGTTCGCGTGCGGCTGCCGCGGGTCATAGCGCATGAGGCGAACGTGCTTGCGGCCGATCGCGTAGCAGCGGTAATACTCGGAAAAGACGATCTCCTCCTGGAGCGTCATCACGTGCTGGCCGGTTTCCTTGTAGGCGGTGAAGAACTCGTCGGGGTTGGACACCCGGTAGACGTTTTTCCAGCCACCGCCCGAATAAGGCTTGAAATAGGCGGGAAAGCCGATGTGGGAAAAGATCTCGTCCCAGTTCAGCGGGAAGATCAGGTTGGACATCGACTCGGATGTCGTATCGGGCGGGTGTTGCTGTGACGGAAGAATGACCGTCTTGGGGACGGCGACACCGATCGCGCGCGCGAGCACATTATTGAAGAACTTGTCGTCGGCCGACCACCAGAAGGGATTGTTGACGACGATGGTCCCGTCCGCGGCAAACTTCTTGACGAGCGCGAACGGAAAACCGCGCTCTTGTCCAAAGAGGACCCCGATCTTCTTCATACTCTCCTTTGCCACGAGCTAGTGAGGCTGCGGAACAGGGATTATCTCAAAGAGCGAAGCGTTCCCGCCAAGCGCCGCGTTGAGGTCGGATCAGTCGCGGCCGGCGAAGCCGGGCAGGTGCAGGCCCTGGAGCGCCGGTAGGAGGGCCTGTTCCTGAACGGTGCGCAGCTGACCCAGCCCTTCCCGCGCCAGAGCCAGCAGCTCGAGCAGCTGCGGCTGCGTGAAGGGACGCCGCTCGGCCGTGCCCTGGATCTCGACGAAGTTTCCGGAGGACGTCCCCACGACGTTGCAATCCACGTCCGCCTCGGAGTCCTCCTCATAGGCGAGATCCAGAACCGGCTGGCCCGCGCAGATTCCCACGGAGACCGCGGCCACGGTCTCCCGCATCGGCCAGCGCGTGAGAAGCCCTTCCCGCAAGAGCTTGGCGAGCGCGATCGCGAGCGCCACGCAGGCGCCGGTGATCGCGGCGCACCGCGTGCCCCCGTCGGCCTGGAGCACGTCGCAGTCCAGAGTGATGGTGCGCTCCGGGATTCCCCGTAGCTCCGTCACGCTGCGCAGGGATCGGCCGATGAGCCTCTGGATCTCCAGCGTGCGGCCTCCCTGCCGTCCGGTCGCCGCCTCGCGGGGTGATCGGGTGTGCGTGGCTCGCGGGAGCATTCCGTATTCGGCGGTAATCCAACCGCTGCCGGTCCCCTTCAGAAACTGGGGGACCCGGTCTTCGACGGAGGCCGCGCAGAACACCTTCGTGTCGCCCAACGCGATGAGCGCCGATCCCTCCGCATGGCGCGCGACGCCCGTTTCGATGGAGACCGGCCGCATCTGCCTTCGCCCTTCGCCCTTCGCCTTTCGCCGTCTCATGGCGCCACCTCGTTGCGAAGATAGAGAAGCGGCCGGGTCAAGTCCACATGCCCGCCCAGCGTCTCGGCCGGTTCGCCGTTGACCAGGATACGCACCCGGTTCGTGTCGGCGACGTTCTGTAGCGTCGTGTCGACCAACGCCGCGACGATCGTCAACTCCTCGTCCGACCCGAAGGAGAGGCCGGAATCGACGGCGAGGTCGAGAACCGCGAGCCCGTTGGAAAGCAGGAATGCATTGCGAAGCTGGATCTTCTCCGGAAGCGAGGCGATCAGTCCCGTTCGCTGCGGGCCCCGTTTCAACTCGGAGAAGAGCGATTTCAGGAACGCGTTGCCCCCTGAAGGCTTGGCGATATCTCGCTCCTCGGCGCGCAGCTTTCCGTCCTCCGATCCGGGAAAGAAGAGGGTGACGCGGACGGTCTGGGCCGACGGGGCCGCGGGAGTCCCGGGATTCGGCGTCGCGGAGGAAACGGTAGGGACGGGAGCGGGAGTCACCCGGAGAAAAAGTCGGAACCGCCGCCTGCCGGAGGGGGAGCTGTCCGGCCGGCTCAACCAGAGCAGCGCCGCGACCGCGACGGCCAGCACGCCGAGCAGGATGGCGGCCGCGCGCCGGGTCATGGAGCGGGAGACGGTTTGGGGAGGGCGGCTGCGGGGGCCGCTTTCCGATGCGTGAAAAAGTGCGAGACGGCTTTGGCGACCGCATCGGCCACCGATTGCTGAAAAGTCGCCGAGGCCAGCCTTTTCTCCTCTTCTGGATTCGAGATGAAGGCGGTCTCCACGAGAACGGCCGGCATCGTCGCGCCCACGAGCACTCGGAAGGGCGCCTGCTTGATCCCGCGGTTCTGCGTTCCCGAAAGCGCATTCAACTCCGCCTGGATCGCCTCGGCCAGCTCGCTCGACTCCTTCAGGTGCGCGCTCTGGGCCATGTCCCAAAGGATGAAATCGAGGTCGCGGCGGCCCGAGGAGACTCCCGTGCCCTCTGGCCCCGGCTGATTCTCTTGATTCGCGATCTCGGAGGCGAGCTTGTCGGAGGCCTCCAACGAGAGGTAGTACGTCTCCGACCCATGCGCGCCCGGCATGCGCGAGGAATTGGCGTGCAGCGAGAGAAAGAGGTCCGCCTTCTCGTGGTTCGCGACGGAGGTCCGGTCGTCGAGCGAGAGGACGCTGTCCGAATCGCGCGTCAGCACGACCCGACACGACAGACCTCGCGGCAAGGCGGAGGCGAGGCGCTTGGCGATCTGGAGCGTGACGTCTTTCTCCTGTAATCCCCCGGGCCCGATCGCCCCAGTCTCGGTTCCTCCGTGTCCCGGATCGACGACGATGGTCAGGCCCGGTCCGGGCGCGGCCGGCGCCGGAAAGGCGGGAGAAGTCGCGGCAATCGCGCGGCCGACCTCCACGACCACGCGGTCAGGATTGGTCAGCGGATAGGCGCGGGCCGCGAGACCCTTCTCCTTGAACTCGATCGTGGCCGCGTCCCCCGTGAAAGACACCAGGGAAACGAAGGGATCGTCGTAGCGACGCTGGGGAAACGGGGTGAGCAGCTTCTGATTCGGAAAGCGCACCTGGAAGCCCGAATCGGTCAGAGTCGGCACGAACCGCGCGGCGGTCGACAGCTTGATCACGATCTGTGTCGACGGGTCGACATGAACCACGGCCACTTCGAGCGAGAGCGACGGGGTTCCCGTCGCTCCCACGATTGGGAAGAGGACCTTCTCGAAGAAATCGATCGGGCCATAAAGCGCTCCTCCGATCGCGCGGGCAGGCTTGGAGATGGGCAAAATCTTCTGATCGACGGGCACCTGCGTGGTCCCGGCCCCGACGTTGACCTGATGCCCAAAGCCCGTGATGGTGAGAACGCCGGTCGCAGCGTCGATGGAGACCTCGAAGCCCAGGGCCTTGGCAACGTCGGCAATCTTGAACTCGTGCGTGCCGGCGAGCGACACCGGAATGGAGTTGCCCCGCCAGAGGATGGTCGCAGTTTCGGGGCCGGCCGCTGCGAGCCCCGCGCCAGGGAAAGCGAGCCATCCGACCGCAAGGACCGCGACACGAAGTGAGAGAAGGGATTTCATCCGCCGGAAAGCCGTTTTCGTCTCCTTTTCGAGGACCATCCCGGGCCAGCCTACCAGCGGATCTCCCGGGAGGCTTTGGAGGATCCCTCGGCGCAGACCGTTGACGGAGTTGTTCGACGAAGGACGCTCAGAGCGAGGGAATGTCGAGAGTCTGGGAAGCGAAAAACCCTCGGTTTCCCGAGGGCTTCTTTCCGCGGCGATTCGTAGTTGGTGGACACGTTCGCAAAGAATTCGAACCGCGGCGGTGATGCCGTTTCAGGCCGCGCTTTTCGAAGGATCACCGCCACCAGCGTACCAGCGGATCGCTCTGGAGGCGAGGCGCCTACGGACACTAGGTCTTAGCCTGTCCATGATCGGGACCGAGCTCGGCGTTTTCGACAAGACCGTCGCCAAAGCCCTCGTCCCGATCAAGCCAACGAAAGATCGGTGAGAGCGCGGTATCAACAGCGGCCTAGTCCGGGACGGACTTCGCGCGCAATTTTCACATCGCGTCGAGGGCATCCCCCATTCGCGATCGAAACCGCTCCCTGAGACCCTCAAGCGGGAAATCCTGGACCACGGAGACCATCGCTCGGCGCTGACCCCAATTCACCTCGAGTAAGGAAATAACCCTACCAGCCAAGGTTGGGTCGAATTCATGGTTCAACATACCCATGAGGCCAGACTGACCCCAATCCCCCACGTGGTGGCGACGCTCGCGGGAACTTTTTCGTGTTGGTCGGTTTCCCTCCTCGGTAGCGGGTCGCGCGCGTCCGGTCGTGTCGATCGGAGGGACGCGAGCTGCGGAGGGGATCGCCATGTTCCAGGAAGCGCTCATCGAGTCGGCACCTCATCGGGCTTGGAGAGGCGGGACAACGTTGTTGTCTGCTTTCGTCCACACGGCGGCAGTCGGAGCGATCGTGTGGCTCTCGGCGCAAGCCGTTGCCGAGATCGATCCAGCGGTGCCGATCGTTTTTGAAGACGGCAGGAACCCTCCGACCCTCGGCGTTGGGGTCGACCGTCGGGCCGCAGTACAGGTACGAGCTCACTCCGCCGAGAAGGCTCGCGCCACCAACCACCCGGAGCAATTTCACCAGGCAAATGGGATGACGCGCGAATTGCCGCCGGTCTCATCAGACCAACCCATTGGGGTCGGAGATGAGAAGCCGGTAGGCAGCGATCAGCAGGAGATCGGAACCGGCGGGGACCCGAAAGGAGTTATCGGAGCAACGGGCTCAAAGTCGG
>WNFY01009692.1_pt1 | contig 11837 bp, 13 predicted proteins | sample 5400091 | NCBI WGS metagenome assembly WNFY01 (sample SAMN13153364, study PRJNA577476) | soil metagenome | isolation source: 60 cm soil or saprolite under grassland replicate 1 | place: USA:California | collected 2016-06-15 | reverse complement strand
TGATCGCACAGACGTACTTTCATTATTTTTCACGAAAAGCGGTATCACCGGTATCACTGCCGAATATAGGTCTCGGCACCGTTGATACCGAAGTGATACCACTGGCCGACTCAGGGCAGAGCACACGTTTCGAGAGCACACTGGGTTGACTCTTGACAACGCTCCAGAGCGTATCCTTGCCTTGTGGATCGTATGAATTCAACCGACTCGGCAGGAAGTCTGACCGCTCAAACACGAAAAACCGGGGACAAACAGGAGTTTGTTGTAGCTCACCTTCGGCAATGTGCTATTGGTTCGCCGCGTCTTTAGCCGCATGGGGAATGCTGAGCGTAAGCATCCCCTTCATGCATCTTCGGCGGTGACAATTCTGTTCGCTACGGCAATCGGCTGCTTCGCCAACTGGTTCAAGAATCGTACTCTTCACTGCGTAATGAACAGGTCCACTATTTCTTGTCAGTGCGGTGTTGCTGTTGCTTGCGAATATGCACCTGCCCCACATTGCACCTAGCATTGTCTGGCCCATTGTTGCTGTCGGGACCGGGGCATCGTTCTTGCTGGAATGCGCTTCTCTAAGCGACCTTCACGATAAAGCGACCCCGCTACTTGACTCTTGACCTTAGTCTAGAGTGTATTCTTGCGGCATGGACCAACCGATACGCCCAATGCAGATCGGTGAAACCGCTAAGCAAGCAGAAATGAGTGTGGATACCATACGCTTTTACGAGCGCCGCTCTCTGCTTCCAAAAGCCTTCCGCTCGGAGGGTCGATTCCGACTCTACACTTCGGTTGACGTTGCTCGTCTTCGCTTCATCCGGCAGATGCAGAGCTTGGGTTTCTCGCTCCGCGAAATCAGACAACTTCTTGATCTGCGGGAAGTCCGTCTGCATGGCTGTCACGAAGTACGCGACTTGCTGAAGGCGAAGCTAAGCACGATCCGCTCCAAAATTCGAGAGCTTGAGACTCTTGAGCGCGAGTTAACCGTTGATCTGCGGAAATGCAATCAGGAGTTGAAGCACAGAGCGAATCACGCGGCAAGAGCCTGTCCAGTTTTGAATGATCCAACGAGAACAAACGGAGGCAAAGCGTGCTGATAGAAGTTCTATACGTCCCCGGCTGCCCAAATCACGTTTCCGCAGTTCGTAAATTGAGGGACATCTTGCGATCCGAAGGGATGGAAGTGCCCATAAGCGAGATCGCGGTCACTGATGAAATCTCCGCACGCGCTTTTCGCTTTCCCGGTTCTCCTACCGTGCGCATCAACGGTATGGATGCGGAGACAAGCGAAGCAGAATCGTTCGGCCTTGCCTGCCGTCTTTACTCCAGCGGCAGCGGCGTCCCATCTCAAGAGACACTGCAACGCGCCGTTTCGACAGCAAGGAAGAAAGAGGCCAACTTATGAAGGTGCTCGAAAAAGGTGCATCTACCGCCGCGATTTTGGCGGCTTTTTCAACCTTGGTTTGTTGCGTGCCGCTTGGCTTTCTCGGCGCTCTTGGTTTTGCAAGTTTAAGCGTCTGGGCACAACCGTTGCGGCCATGGCTCTTGGGTGTGTCGGTTTTGTTTCTCGGTGTTGGCTTTGGACAACTCTATTTCCGAAAATCCTGCACCAAGCGCAGCCTTACCAGCGTCGTGCTTTTCTGGGTAGCTGTGTTAGTCGTGGTTTTGGTACTTCTCTTCCCACAGGTGATCGCAAGCCTGATTGCCGGTTGAAAATCACATGAGCAGAAAAGCAAAAGTGGCATTCGGCATCACCGGAGCGGTAGTCCTACTGATCGGGGCATGGTATCTGCACGGCAGCCGCACTCCTTCGGGTCAACCGGCTCTGATGACCTTGAGACAAGATAATTTTGCTGAGTTCCGTACAAGATTCGATGCACGGTCTGACAGACCACGTTTGCTGCTTCTGGCTTCGCCCACTTGAGCGACCTGCCTGCGCGGAGTTTCCGCGATACAAGACCTGCTTACCCGTATCAAATCAGCCGACGTGGAAGTGTTGGTTGTGTGGGAACCGATGTTGCCGTCTGACTGGGGCAAGCCCACACGTCTGGCCTTGTCTCGGATTTCAGACCGAAGAGTAATGCAGTTCTGGGACAAGGATCATCTTGTCGCAAAAGAACTCGATCACCAACTAGCTCCCGGCCAACTTTCCTATTCCAAACGCCACGGCATAATCTGGGATGTGGTTGGCTTGTACCCCGCCACAGCGCAGTGGGATGTGCCGCCAGTTTTTATCGACGGCAACATCGAAGACACTGAGCCGGAGATTAGCAAGCGTCTGCAATCATTGCTGCAGTAGTCCAAGCAGGTCCCACCGCAGCATTGCAAGCAACTCAGCGGGATTGGACTACTCAACCAAGAGGTAGCCTCAATGCCAACAAAATTTGATTTAGTGGTCATCGGGACGGGTTCAGCCGCGACTACAGCGGCCTTCGAGTGCCACAAGGCAGGATGGAGCGTGGCGGTGGTGGATTCGCGTCCTTTCGGCGGTACATGTGCTCTACGTGGATGCGATCCCAAAAAAGTATTGGTTGGCGCAGCCACACTGATTGATTGGGTTCGACGTATGGATGGCAAAGGGATACCGCAGAGACGGCGCACAAATCGAGTGGTCAGAATTGATGCGATTCAAGCGAACATTCACAGACCCGGTTCCGGAACAGCGAGAGGACAATTTCACCAAAGCAGGAATAGAAGCCTTTCACAGCGTCACACGCTTCACAGACTCCACTCGCATTCAAGTCGGGGAACAGGTACTAGAAGCCAATCGAATCCTGATCGCAACTGGAGCCAAGCCACAAAAACTGAACATTCCGGGACAGCAATACCTGACCACGAGTGAGCAGTTTTTGGAATTGGATTCGCTGCCCAAACGAATTGTCTTTGTTGGAGGTGGATACATTTCCTTTGAATTTGCGCACATCACAGTTCGCTGTGGACCCGAAGTGACTGTATTGCACCGTGCCGAACGACCACTGGAGCGTTTTGATCCTGATCTTGTCGACCAACTTTTGGAAAGGACACGCCAAGTTGGTGTTGACGTTCAGCTTCGCACCGAAGTTCAAGCAATTGAGAAGAGGGACGGTCAACTTGTCGTGTGCGCTTCTAGTGCAGGTAGCAAAAGTGAATTTCAGGCTGGCATGGTTGTGCACGGCGCTGGCCGGGTTGCAGACATTGACGATCTGAACCTTCCTGCTGCTGATGTGCAATCAGAAGAGCGCGGCGTCAGCGTCAACGATTATCTTCAGAGCATTTCCAATCCTGCGATTTACGCGGCGGGTGATTCTGCAGCCAGCGGATTACCTCCGCTCACGCCTGTAGCTGCATATGAGGGCGAAATTGCTGCTGCCAATATGCTCAAAGGCAACCATCAAAAAATCGGCCATGTTCAGGTTCCAAGTATCGTTTTCACGGTGCCGCCTTTGGCTTCCGTAGGGTTGAGCGAACGCGCTGCGCACCAGCAAAAACTGCGTTTTCGCGTTCACAGAGAAGAAACCGGCAGTTGGTATTCAAATCGAAGAATTGCTGAAGACTGCTCCGGCTTCAAGGTCCTAATCGAAGAAGGAACTGAACGTTTGCTGGGTGCTCATCTTCTCGGCCCGGAAGCGGATGAACTTATCAACCTCTTCGCTTTAGCAATTCACTCGCAAATGGGCTTGGAAACGCTGAAAAATTCTATCTTTGCTTACCCGACGCACGCTTCCGACGTGGCTTACATGTTGTAGGCCGGGAAGTTCACCGCTGGTAGCCCGTTCACATGTGCCAAAGAGGGGGCTGAATAGGAGGCTTTGACCCGCCCGATATTATGCGCAGTCTTCAGCCTTCGATTGCAGACTGTCACGGAGTATTGCGGCAATCTCAGGATACTTGTCGCTGAGCAAGCACCATTCGCGCTGTACCTACAAGCGTGCCGGGAGGTTCAGCCTTTGCAATTAAGGCTGCGATGCCGATGAATCGAGCCTGCTGCTCTACGAACTTGTCTCCGATTCCGCTGTACATCATTATTGGCACCGCAGGCATAAGCCGCCGCAGCTTCCGGGCAGCATCTAGGCCATTCATAACCGGCATTGCAAGGTCTAAGACAATCAGATCAGGATGCAAGAGTAGTGCGGCTTTCACAGCTTCGTGTCCATTTACCGCCTCCCCGCAAACATCGAAATCAGCCTCACGCCGGAAGATTTCGCTGAGGGTCTGTCGAACAAAGTAGTTGTCGTCCACGATCAGTACGCGATTTCGGCGGGTTGCTGGTGTAAGAACTCGGTCGGACGGGAATTGTGATAACGAGCCACTCAAGAGGAATCCCCTCCTCTCGGTGAGCAACAGTCAGGCGGCGCTTGTTTCGGCGGCGATTTTCGCCAGTCTTCGGAGGCTTCTCAGAGCGTCATCCATGGCAGTTTGTTCGCCGGGTATTGGATGCACAAGACACTCTTCAATATGGCCTAAAATCGCATTCCGGGCTTTCGTGATTCGTTCCGCCAGCTTGCCTCCATCCGGCTCCAGCAGTGCAGCTTCGTACAATGGTCGCCAGTCACCGCTTCTAAAACGAAGGTTTTCCACGCCACGCAATCCTTGTCCCAAACCGCTGCGGATCAAAGCGCCAATAAGTGCCGAAATGCAAATTCCACATCGTGCGGCATGAGGACATATACTCCTTGAGAGGTAAGTACATTCTCGTGCCAGCCACTTCGTACCTGCCGAGAAAACACTCTCCCTGACTACGGCGCAGCAAACGCCTTCCGTGCCCAAGACTATGCGGCCTTCATGCGACTCGATAAAGAATTGGAAAAGAATGCCGGAAAGTAAAAGAGCCGCCCTCGGTACGTGGTGCGAAGACGGCTCGCCCCCTCGAAACTGGATTAGGGATTTATACCCCTGGCCTAAACCGGCGCTCCACTATTTCTTCCCGGACGCTCCACGGCCTTGCTTGAGTCGTTCTTGTGCTTCCTGCAAATTTTTGCAGTATTCACAGTTAGGGTCTGCACAGTACGGCGACCCTAATTCTTTCTGATGGTTCGGAACTGGCTGGCTTGCCATCTCTTAGCCCCCTTTGAAAACCAAAAGATTAGAACACGAGCCGAGACGTTTTAGTTTCACTGCATGTTCATTGCCGTCTGACAAGGCGTGGCGGTCCTCGTCAATAATTTTGACTTGGGCCGTGAAAGATGAGAGATTAGCGACGATAGAAGCGGCGCGCAAAGCACAGGAACGCGCCCGAAAGCTAGTGCAGCAATCTTCCATTCTGAAGGAAACCGCTACATTGCTAATAGCCATTGCTCGTCAGCATCTCGCACGTGGAACGCCAGAGAAATCTAATTCCCGAGCTACCACGCGGCTTTAATCGCGGCGTCCGCGCCGGGCCGCTGTGAAGAGTCCACCGTCCTTTTTCGCTTATGGCGTTTGTTGACGTTTCTGGTAAAGTGCCCGCCAAGTACGATTGAAGCGCTACAGGCAAGCGTAGCGCACTGCCCTCGGTGCTGAAAGTTGACACTGAGGGCAGGGCATAACCTTCGCGGCCTTTTTCATCTGGTCATGTCGCATACCAGCGCCAAACCGAAACGGTCTTGGCAGGACATCGTTGCCGAGGCAGCAAGAGCATCGAGAGAAAACAACCTTGAGCGCCTCGCGGACTTGCGCAGAGAAGTATCGGTTCTCGCCCATGGCAACGAAGGTGTACGCGCCGAAGCCACATTGGATAACACGCTCCCCACCCAACGCAAAACTGCATGATTAAAACGCTAAGAGGAAAGCAGAGAGGCCCTAATGGAGCACAACTTGCTAGGTACATTGAAAGAGAGTCTCCGCAGTATGGAGAATGTCAGAGCAGTCAGTCCTAATGAGCCTCATCTTGTACGCCTTAAACAAAACCTTCGCCGGAGAATCGCAGAACTTGAAGACAGAGGCTGTACTCAGCCAACTACCACGCAACTTTAATCGCGGCATCCATGCGGCTCGCTGTGAAGAGTCCAGGTAGGCTGATGACATGAAAATGTGCGAAGGACGATTGAGTCCTGAGGACGTGGAAACCTTACGTCAAGGCTTCGCAAGAGACTGGTGGTCTGCTTCGGAAATGTTCCGTACCTATCCTTGCGTGGCCTGCGGACGCGGCGGCCTAACAGCCAAGAATCACGGGGGAGAGTGGCATCCCGAATCACATTCTTCCGCACCTCGCAAGCGCGTAAATCCATCGGGCAAGCCGGGGTATTACAAACGTTGAGGCAATTCAGTCCCAAGACCGCGCCGGGATTTTCGTTTATGGCGTTTGTCGACGCTTTTGCCTACCTAGGATGCCTACTGTTTTTTATGCCCGAATGTACCTAATTTATGGGATACTTTTCCAGCGCCGTGTTTCTTCCGCGAGGGACTCTTTTATGCAAGGCGAAAATGGTGAACGCTGGCGAACGCTCTGCCAACAGATAACTACCGAGCAAGACCCCGACAAACTCATCGAACTGGCCACAGAGATCACTCACCTTCTGGATGAAAAAGAAGCGCGCCTGAAGGGGTCGCAGCAAGGGGTCCAACGTTCCGCATAGATTGTAGAGCGTCCTTTTAGCTCTGTTTGGCATCCTACCGCGATGCCCCCTGTCTCTGCCTCCGAACAGAAGATCATTGACCTCTCCACAAAAGTGGTCGCAGTGCAAGATACCCCGGAGTTCTGGCCCGCCGTGCAGGAATTGAGGGATGCCCTCCACGATCACGTCTCTTCCACTCGGGACAAGGTTTCCGATCTCGCGTTTCTCATAGCCAACGAAAATGACAAGGCAGCTTGATTGACGTGGAGCCGTTCCCCTCTTGTAGGTCAGAGTCCGAAAACAGAAAAGCCCGAACCAAGAAAAATGTGTACTGCAACGTAGAAAATGGGCGACTGGCAGCCCTTTGAGGCGAAAGCCTTGCGCTTCCGAGCGACCAAGCGGCTTTAATTCGCGGAATCCGTGCGGCCAATTGTTCATGCCACGCGCGTCTCTGAATCTTCGGTTAGACATTTTTCGCATGTGGGAGTCCTAGCGGAACCTTAGAATCGCGTCGCTTGTCGTGGTCGAACATTACTCTCTGAAACTCGGCTTCTTCTTCTTCGTCATTCAATTGCCGGAATTTCCCCCAACGGTTGACGCCGACAACGTAGCCGCCCGGTTGTGAAATGCAAGCTGTGGCGGTCGTGATGTTCTGGTGCTTGTGGCCACAACCGATCATGCAAGTACCGCTATCGGTAAAAACAGCCTCATAGTATTTCTTCGCTTTTCCCATTTTCGGCCTTCTGATCTTTTAGATTCCAAAATGGGAAACGGGAACGTGACGGTGGTACATGACCGAAGGTAACCGAGTAGCCGTGCGTGCTTAAATTGGGCACGGCTATAGCACAAGACTTGTGAAGGACTATGGAGCAACGGCTGATTCACTTCTTGGCTGTGCAGTCTCCGAATCAATAGCGAATTTACGTTTCACGAACTCGACTGTGGCGGTGTCACGAAGTTTGCATACGATGTTCTGATTCGCGAACACTCCGGGGAAAGTCTTGGCCTCCGAAAGGGGCACGGTCTTGCGCCAGTTGATCCCGACCAAATATTCGCTCAGGTCGAGATTTTCAGCATCATGGGCCATACCGGGGCAATCGAGCGGCTGACCCAGTATTGGCTTTCCATTCACCACGAAGTCGCGGACGGGCACAGATGATGCGGTTACGATTCCAAAACCGACATATCCATACTGTTTCTGATAAGCGCACACGCGGTCATCGGGACTCAATTTGCTCAGGAAATCCGAGTAGTATTTCCCTCCACCAGCCGCCAGGAAACCGTAGCGCCGCATGTCCTCCCAAGACCGGCTTTCAGACTGCCCGACGTTGTAATACCAGAGGCCAGACCAAGGCGCTTTCGCTTTGCGCTCTGCCCGTTCAGTAACCTCTTCTTGGTCCAGCAGCCAATCTGTTGTTAGGAATGTCTCTCCCTCACGCTCGAACGTATTGAAAAATGCTGTGTTGATGGCGACTCCGTGCTCCTCAGCCAAATACTGAACGATGCGACGGGAAGAGGTGTCGAACTCGCTTGCAACGATCATCAGACTGTGAGCTTCGTTGAGATACTTCTCGTCCCAATACGAGCACATCTAAACCGATCAATCTTGGATGTTCCATGTTGCATCCGTCCACTCGATTGTGGATCGCTCTGCCAAACTAAAACGCGCCGTTGACGGCGGGTTGGGCCAAAGGACGAAAGCAGCGGTATGCCCGGTATTGGTGCTGGAATCGAGACTGCAAGGCTGTGGGCATCAGGCGTGAGACCCTGCATCAGCTTTTCGAGAACCTGTTGGGAATGATGCAGCCAACGGCTGAACTGCTGTCGCAACTCCCTGAACGTGCCGCAAAGCAGTGGCAGGAACGGAAGGCACGGATCGCGAAGGACGCTGAGACCCTCTCTAAGCGTCTGGCGGATCAGAACACTTTGAACCAAAAAGCAGTGATCGCAAAGCTGAACGGCCAGTTAAAAGATGACGATTTTGACGTGCTCAAGAAAAGTATTCAGGAAGAAATGTTCAAAATCGAAAGCGAGATATCGGCTTTGGATTCAGAGCGTTCCACGATGGATGATCTGATGCGGCAAGCAAAAATTCAGGCGTTTGATCTTCGCGAGACCTGGAACACTGGCAATGTAAACCAGCGTCAGGAACTCACGAAAGCGTTCTTCCCGGACGGTCTCTACTTCAGCCACGAATTGAAGTTCTTTGAACCGTCTAACTCAGTGATTCAACAGATGGCTATGCGGTTCCTGGACGGTCTGAGTGATGTTGGCGTCCCCGACGGGATTTGAACCCGTGTTACCGCCGTGAAAGTAGCGCCGTAAGGAACACTCAGGAACTCTTATTGGACCCTGATTGGACCCAGATTTGTGTTGACCCCGCTGCGGGGCAACACTCTCCATACTTCCAAAACTCGGTTGGTTTGCCCGACAACCGGCAGCAATCCGTGATAAGGCCACTTATCGTTACCAATCTCAACCCTTTGACAGAGGCGCGTCTACCGGTCGTGTGTGATCGTCTCCCGTTCAGGCGACTAACCTTCACGCTCTCACGCCCCCGCAGGGACTCTCATGGGGACAAGAAAGTTACTAGCGAGGAGATAGGCGAATAGATGTCCGAAAGGCGGCGCGCAACGCAGCTGGCTGGCAGAAACCCATCCATTCGTCTCAGTCCACTCCCAACCGGTGCTGGAAGCACTCTTTAGCCATTCCCGCAGATCCGTGGCGGTCATCGGATAAACGTAGATGCGGACATTCTGGGCGAAGAGACGCGCGAGCGCCTCCAGGCGTCGGCCTTCAAGACTCCCGTAAGCGTCTTCAGACGCTCGAATCATAAGGGAAAGACCGGCGACGAAGCGCACAGGCGATGCTGCTTGTACGCCTTCTATCAGGGCCAATCGAATACCACCTCTCATTAGAGAATCGCCCTCACGACCCCACCATCTACTCGCAGTGCTGCCCCGTTCGTCGCTGACGAGACCTCGCCCGCCAGGTAGATCGCCATCGCTGCGACTTCATCCACGGTGGCAAAGCGCTTCAGGAGGGACGATGGCCGCACATGCGCAAAAAATTGCTTCTCTACTTCTGCCTTCGATTTGTTTTCCTGCTTCGCCATCGCCTCGACAAAGGCGCCCACACCTTCCGACTCCGTCGGTCCAGCAAGAATGCTGTTCACCGTGACGCCCGTTCCGGCCACCGACTCAGCGACCCCGCGCGCAACGGCAATCTGCGCAGTCTTGGTCATTCCGTAGTGCACCATCTCTGCCGGAATCTGCACCCCTGATTCGCTCGATATGAAAAGGATCCGGCCCCAGTTCCGTTCCAGCATCCCTGCCAGATAATGTCGCGAGAGCCGCACTCCGCTCATCACGTTTATCTCGAAGAGGCGGTACCAGTCCGCATCGGGAATCTCCGCAAACGGCTTGGGCTCGAAAATGCCCACATTGTTCACCAATACATCCACCGCAGGGAGTTTCGCAATCACGGCCTCTGCGCCCGCTGAGCCAGAAAAGTCCGCCACTATGCCACCAACCTTGGCCGCTGCAGCATGTGATCGGATTGTCGCCATCGCCGCATCTACGCGCTGCTGACTGCGGCCGTTGACGTAGACATGCGCGCCTTCGCTCGCGAGTGCCTTGGCGATCGCAAACCCGATCCCTGCCGTCGATCCCGTCACCAGTGCGATCTTGTCAGTAAGTTTTAGATCCACGTGATTCTCCTGTAAAAAACCCGTGCCCTTTTGTCGTCACGTTGTTGTTGACTCTGCCTCAGGGAGCCGCTCGCGGTCCCTTGTCGTTTCCCATTTGATCCACTTGAGATCCAGCACAAAGATGGAGTAGAAGACGGGGACCAACAGCAAGGTGATGAAGGTAGCGACGGCCAGTCCGCCCATCTGCGCATAGCACAGAGGTTTCCAGAGTGGGCCACCTTCGAGTGCAAGAGGAAACAGAGCGAGGATAGTTGCGCCCACGGTGATCATCACGGGCCGAATGCGCTCAATCCCGGCATCTGGAAGAGCACGCTCCAGGGGTTCACCCTTTTCGTGCATCTCCTCAATGAAGTCGAAAAGCACGATGACATGGCTTACGATGACTCCGATGAGGCTGGCCACTCCAAGAAATGCCATGAAGCCAAAGGGTGTGCCCATGATTGCCAAAGCGATTAATGCACCAATCGCTCCATAGGGGGCGGCAGCAAAGACCAACAAAGGCTTGACGGCATTGTTGAACTGAATAAGGAGCGCCAAGTAGATGCCGACTAGAGAAATCAGAAGAACGACGGCGAGATTCGTGAATCCATCAACTTGTTTTGCCTTTTCCCCGCCAATCTGTAATTGATAGCCCGGTGGAAGTCTCTTTTTGAGCGCGATCAGTTTGGGTTCGACCGGCGCCAGAACCTCCGACGCGAGGACGCCAGGCGTCGGAAAGCACAAGATAGATAAGGTGCGGAAGTGCTCGCGACGCCGAATCCGCGCCGTCTCAAGAATATCCTTTAGAGTCGCCACCGAAAGCAAGGGGACTTTGACGTTCTCTTGCGATGAGTTGACGTAAAGATTTTCGATCTGTGAAAGGCGCGCGCGATCCTGCGGCCGAAGGCGGACGACAATCGGGATGTCCTTATTCCCCTCCTTATATATACCCACCTGGGTTCCGCTAATGGCGGCAGACGTGGATGTTGCGACATCGGCATTCGTAATTCCGACCAAGTTGGCGCGATCTGGATCAATTTCGATTTTCATCTGTGGGCTGTCGGGGCTCCAATCGTCCCTCAACACGGCAATGCCAGGTGATTGCCGAACGATGTCCATGGCTTGGGACGCGATGGCCCGAAGGGATCGGATATCGGCGTTCTCGGTGCGCGGGTCGGTATCGGCCTGGCCTGTAATAAGGACCTCAACAGGAGTTTCGACTGGGTTTGTTTGCAACTGTCGCACCGTGATCCATGCGCCCGGAACCTCTTTATTGAGTTCATCCTGAAGAGGTCCAATCAGCTTTGGAGTGGCTTCCTTGTCGCGCACCTGCACAATGACCTGCGCATAGTTGGTCTGGGTCGCTTCGGGAGCGATGGAAAACCAGAACCGTGGTCCGCCGCCGCCAATGAAACTCGTCACGGAAGTGAGCAGGTGCTCAGCTCCCTTTTCTTTTGTTCCCTTTTCAGTAGCCGCTTCAATAACCTTGCGTACAACCTGCTCTGCCCGCATTGCGGTATCGTTGGTCGCGCTTAGGGGAACGTCGTTGGGCAGCCAGATGTCGAGGTAAAACCAGTATTGGACGTCCTCAGGGAAGAATTGTGACTTAAGGTGGGAAGCCGCGAAGCCGCCGATCAGCAAGA
>WNFY01008170.1_pt1 | contig 11837 bp, 12 predicted proteins | sample 5400091 | NCBI WGS metagenome assembly WNFY01 (sample SAMN13153364, study PRJNA577476) | soil metagenome | isolation source: 60 cm soil or saprolite under grassland replicate 1 | place: USA:California | collected 2016-06-15 | reverse complement strand
ACGTTATTGTTGCAATCTCCTGTCATTTGCGGTATTCTTTTAATAGGAGGTTAACTGTTGAATGGTTTCCAATCTTAATAGAGAAGCAGGAAACTCCTCATTTTTGGAACCACATCGCTATCCAGGGCGGCTCGTAGCTGCTGAAGGACTGGATGGCTCGGGTAAAAGTACTCAGCTCCAGTTGCTCAGCTTCTGGCTACGCTCAGAAGGCTACGAAGTTATCATTACGGAATGGAACTCCTCCAAACTCATCAAGCGCACACTCAAAGTTGGCAGAAAACAGGGGTCGATGAATCCGCAGTTGTTAAGCCTTCTGCATGCCGCCGATATCGCCGAAATGCACCAGCGCGATATTCTACCCGCTCTCCAGCGTGGTGCCGTGGTGCTGGCCGATCGTTATATCTATACTGCCCTGGCTCGCGACCTGGCCCGTGGTGTTGAATCCGCGTGGGTCCAACACGTCTACCAGTTCGCGGCTCGCCCGGACCTGAGTATCTACTTTCAGATCAGCGCTGAAGATGCTTTACAGCGTTCGTCAGGCCCTCATGCTCTACTGAAGTATGAGCATCATTCAGGAATGGACCTGGCTTCGCGTTCCGATCCCTTAGACAGTTTTCGTAGTTTCCAACAGCATGTTTTGCACGCGTATGACACGATGGTCAACGAGTTTTCGTTCTTCTGCCTGGATGCTACCTTGCCTGTCAAACAGCAGCAGCGTCTGTTACGTGAGGCGATCCAGCATATATTACCAGGCGAGGATGTGTAAAGAGGAGATGTTATGGAAAATGAGCAGCGGTGGGTAGGTGAAGGGGATCGTGATTCTACATTCTCCACCACTCCGCTACTTCATCCTGAACGAGCTAAATTGATTGTTCTGGAAGGCATCGACCTTTCGGGACGCACTACACAGATTCACCTCCTACGAGATTGGCTAACCGCTCAACGTTATCAAGTGACTACTACCGCCTGGCGCACCTCTCCTCTCATCTCTGACGTGTTGGCCCGCGCACGCACTAAATTGCCGTTGCGCCCCCTGACCTATAGCCTGCTCTACTGTGCCGATCATCTCGACCGCACGGAGCGTGTGATCAAGCCAGCGTTAGAGCGTGGCGAGATTGTCCTGGCCGATCGCTACACGTATACAGCGTTTGCGCGTGACGAGGCGCGTGGACTGAATAAAGAGTGGGTGCGCAATCTCTACTGCTTTACTGTAAAACCGGATGTTGTCTTCTACTTGCATATCAATCCAGAGGAGGCCGTGAGACGACGCGTCGCTCTCCAACAACAGCGCGCAAACGTATTGGAGGAGAAACCCAAAAAGCAAGGCGAGAAGAAACAAAAAAAAGTGCAACGATCTGAACGGTCGGCAACGACCATTCAGTTACCATCTTTGACGCCAGAAGCGATGGAAAGTTTCCATGACTTTGAGATGAAGATGTATAGTCAGTATCAAAGTATGCAAAAAGAATTCGATTTTGTCGTTATAGAGGGCAGCCAGTCTATTGATCTTGTACAGGCTACTTTACGTCGTGCTGTGATGCGCCTTTTATTAGAGCTATAACGGTCACCGTTTTCGTAGGGCGCGATTGGGTAGGGGCACAATTGATAAGCCCACAAGTAGGGGCGCGATTTATAAGCCCACAAGTAGGGGCGCGATTTATAAGCCCGCAAGTAGGGGCGCGATTTATAAGCCCGCAATAAGAACATTACGCTAAATGTATGGGCTGTTACGAAGGAGTACTATACCACAATGAAGATCCTACAAATTTCCGATATTCATTATCGGGAAGCATCTGAAACCTGGGCGCTCTTAAAAGAAGCTGGACGGCAATTTGAAACGTTGCACCCTGATCTGATCTTGATTACAGGGGATCTGACGAATGACGGGCTGGATGAGCAATTCCTGCGTATGAAGCGTTTCGTGGCTTCATTGGACTTCTGCCCCGTGCTAATTATTCCAGGGAACCGTGACCTGGCAAAAACAATTGTCCCGGTACCCGCAGAACGCAGCGATCTTGAGTACTTCCTGCTGACACATCCTGAGCCTGCAGCTATGCTTGATGAGATGGACACCCTGGAGGATGTCAATCATGGGCGGCAGGGTAAATTCTTTGATCACTTTTCCGCGACCGAGTTTTTCTATCGTTCGGGTGCTGTCGCTGCTGTAGGCCTCAATAGCACGCCAGAGATTACGCCGCGCCAGATGGAGATGACGGTGCAGCACTTCAACAAAGGACTGCCCGGCGAACTGCGCATTTTCTGCGCGCATCATAGTTTTCTGCCCGTTCCTACCAAAAAACTCAGACCCGGTGACGTTGTCCCACGTTCAGCAGATATCCTGCAAACGCTGATCGAGTTGAACGTTGATCTACTCTTCTGTGGCCATATCCACCGCAGCCACGTATGGGAACTCTCCGACGGCAGGCACCGTCTCCTCTGCTGTAATGCCGGTTCCTTGCTGGACACGTCCGGAAAAAAAGATAATGGCTACCTGGAGGTGGACATTGAACGCGATCTCTGTATTACCAAACGCTCGTTGTTCTCTCGTCGCACCGAGGTTCTGTATCAGCGCCCACACTTTGGCACCGTGTTGCAGGAGCGCCAGCATAGCACATCTGGCGCGTTAACCAGTCTCAACGAACTGGAGGACGCCCTTCAGAACGTTGCTAACGATGGTAATGATAGCCGTACAAAAGTAAAGAAGGCAAAAAGTAAGAAGTAATCAGACGCGCGGGATTGACCCGTAGAGGCATGCCTTGCGTGTGCCGAGTGTCTCCATGACCATAACCGTGCTCATTCGGCTCCCGGACACTCGGCACACGCAAGGCATGCCTCTACGGGTCAACACAGGAAAAAATGATGCAAAATGTACCATAAGTTTCCCTAACGGAGATATAAGAGTGTATAGTTTCTATAGCAAAGAAGGATATGCGAAAATAGGAGGGGCACTGTTGCTCTGGAAGGTAGAGAAGTATGAATGATCAGAGACAATCTCCTCATAATGAGGAGTTGATAGGCAATGAAAAGAAACTGCGTAAACGTGAACAGCGCGTGAGAGATCGTTTGCAGGAAGCGCAACTGGCTCAGGCTAATGCCCTGGAGCGTCTACGCCGTGCTGAGGCCCGTTTTCAGAAACGTGCTATGCGTGTACAGCGCTTAGAGGGACGGCTGAACCTCATTGATCAGCAACTGCGAGCCTTGAATGCACCACCATCGACGGTGGTCACGCTCATTACCTCAGTTGCTGAATCTTCCATATCGGAGGTAGAGGAGCCACATTCTCCCGAGAAGACGAAAACTCCTCTTGCAGCGAACGCACCTGCCCTCCAATCAGCGGAGCATGATCTGAGCGAAGATGCTGTATCAAGGCAATCCGCTGAGGTGGAAATCCCAACTGAGATGATGGCAGGAGAGGCTGAACAGCAGTTTCTTGACCGTTTTTCAGCCGCTGAGGCTATTGAGTCACCATCCACCAAAGAGGAAGTGAGTGCTGAGGAATCTTCTTCCGCCTCTGACTTTGAGGCGGTCGTTATGCGAGCCAGAGAGGCGCGGGCCGTTGCTGAAGCAGCTGAAGAAGCTGCGCGTATTGCTATTGAACAGGCAACTGATGTTGCGATATACCTGGAGCAGGTCGGCTCCGCTCGTCACCTGATGCGAGAACTCGAACTCATGGAGGCCGAGGCCAACAATGCTATTGCCCTGGCTCGGGAAGCAGAGAACGCCGCTCTTGCTGCTGAGCGCCTGGCTGCAGAAGCTGGGGGACTTGCGCAGGATAAGGAAGAACAGGTGAAGTTGGCTGCCGAAGAGCAGCAGATCATCGCCTCAGTCCCCACTGAGGAAGAGTCGCTTCCCCATGCACATCCAACTCCAACCGAGATTGCACAGGTCGAGGAGATTGATGAGGAAGAGGAGGTCATAGAGACAGTCGCTGCAATGATTATTGCGGATGCCGCTGCCATTGCCGCTGCCGAGGCTGAGGCTCTGGCCGAAGCAAGCAGCGCACGTACACGCGAGGCTCGTGCCGCCGCTCAGCGGGCAGACCAGGCTCTAGCATCCGTGCAACAGGCTATTTACGCTGGCCTATTGGTAGGAGAAGCTGCCGCGGAGGCACTAAAAGCCGCCGAACGAGATGCGACCCATGCCCATGCAGTACTGGCCGATGCCGAAGCGGCGGAAGAGCGCGCCCGAAATACAGCTATGAATGCCGAGGCCGAAGCCGAGGTCGCGGAAGGGATGGCCTTCGCTGCTGGCGATCATAACGAGCGTGACGAGAAATTACGTGACGAATATGGCTCTGCTCATCCCACATCAGCGAATGGAACCGCTCCTATGACTGCAGAAACAGGGCCGGACAACGATGATGACGACCTCGAACTTGACGATGAGAACGATGAGGACGATGAAGAGGAAGATGATGATACCTTAGAGATGCCCGCTGTGCACCCGGAGCAGGCATGAGCGTGCGCTTTATACATGAAATGTACCCATTAGCATTTCCCCACGAGGAGGCAGTGGCCCGCTGCTGGTGGACGCTTCCTCCTCAAACTATGCTCCCCTTAAGCAATGGAGATGCCTATCAACTCCTCTTTGCCGGACGTTCTGGCGGCTCGGCGGGACCTGATGTGCGTGATGCTGTACTCTGTAGCATATGTCCTCGTCTGCCCCTGCTTGACCAGGGCATACGAAGAATTATACATGCACAAAAGTACGCTGGTGACGTAGAATTTCATATGCGCTCAAGTGATTGGGTAACACATCAACATCACAATGATCCCCGTTACAATAATGTTATATTGCATGTTGTTCTGCTCTGCGACGATTCTGCCCCAACTACGCGTCAAGATGGACGAACTGTGCCCGTCTGCTCTCTCTATGACCTGCCTGGCCTTACCTGGATCTCACCGCTCGCCAGCGCAACGCAGAACAAGACTCTCTGGCCATGCCATCATGTCCTGCAACATATGAGTGTGGAAGAGCGTAACAGGCTACTGGAACATGCTGGACTACTTCGCTTCGAACAGAAGACGCATGCATTTGTTGAGCAACTCCATACCATCGCCCTTGCGCATGATAGCTATGATACCTGCCTGATCCCTGCCCTGGCTGAAGGATTGGGCTATGGTCGTGATCGTGCCTTTTTCCATGCTATCGGCTTGCGTTTGCTGGGACGAAGAGACACACTCCCCGAGCCCTCAGGTCGTGCATCATCCCCTGCGCCACTCGACGCCATCCGTATGCGCAGCCTGCATCACCTCATCGAACGCTGGCGTGTGCCCGGACTGTGGCAGAAACTGCGCACAGTATTGCAACCATCTCAACCATCTGCTAACGTAAATCAACCCTTATCCGCATTACGCTCATTATTCAGCGACACAGGTCTTAGTCTTGCGCGTACTGATATACTCATCATTAATATCATATTGCCGTTTGCCGCTGCGGTAGGCTTATTGGAACACAATCCATACTTGAACGAGCAGGCACTGACGCTCTATAAGACGCATCCAGGTCTCCCTTCAAACAGTGTTACACGTATGATGAGTGCACAGTTGCAGTTGACGACGGAGCCGACTGGCAGTTGTCGCCAGCAAGGTCTACATCATATTTATCGCGAGACTTGCCAGAAGAAGCATTGTGAGGTATGCATTATGGGCAGGAGTTTGAATCTATAATAGTTAAAGAATGTACGGGTATATCCTTGTGGGAAAGAGACATATGACTGAACAAGAATATGAAAATGGCGTAGAGCAAGAACGGGGAGTGCGTCTGTCGCGCTTCCTGGCCCATGCTGGTATTGCTTCACGCCGCCATGCCGAAGCTTTGATTGCCTCAGGACGTGTACAGGTCAATGGCGCAACAATCACGACACAGGGGACGCGTATCGATCCTGCACACAATCATATCACCGTCGATGGGAAATCTGTGCAGGCCGCTGTGCAACATGTCTATCTCTTGCTTAATAAACCGGCAGGCTATCTCAGTACAGTGGATGATCCCCAGGGACGACCGACAGTGCTCGATCTCTTGCCACAAGAAGTACGCCAGTTGCGTGTCTATCCTGTCGGTCGCCTGGATATTGATACCAGCGGTCTGCTCTTACTCACCAACGATGGCGCTTTTGCCTTGCACCTGGCTCATCCCCGCTACTCAACCGATAAACGCTATGAAGCCCTCGTACACGGCTATCCCACTGCTGCTGCGCTGACGGCACTACGTAAGGGTGTTGTATTTACCGAAGATAACGGTGCCCGGCACAAAAGTGCCCCCGCTCAGGTAAGCATATTACGCAGGGAAGGTGCGAACACCTGGCTATCCCTTACCATCCATGAAGGACGTAAACGCCAGTTGCGTCGCATGCTCGCTGCCGTAGACCATACCGTCGTATCCCTGGCCCGTGTTGGCGTAGGCCCCCTAACATTAGAGAATCTCCCTGTTGGTCAGTGGCGCTATCTTACCCCTGCCGAAGTAAATGCCTTCGTCCCGTAGAGGCACTGTGTATGGATTACCCACATCGTGACCCGGAGAGGGTCAGCACATCGTCGCCCAGGAGCCATGGCGTCGATGCGCTCCGCCAGCGACGTGTGTGCCGCTTTTCTGGGTCACGATGTCCTGGCCTTGACCGGGTGATGATGTGGGGAATCCATACAGCACTGCCTTGCGTGTGCCTCGTCGCGCGCCAGGATACATCCCCCCGACGAACGAGGCACACGCAAGGCAGTGCCTCTACGGGTTCTGCTCTGGTTATGATATAATCCCACAGGATTTGTTTCTCATCAATCAGTGGAGGATTCATGCAAGGGCCTCGACGCATTGCTATAGATGGACCAGCCGGCTCAGGTAAAAGTACAATAGGTGAACAGTTAGCTCGCCATCTGGGCTATCTTTATATCGATACAGGTGCTATGTATCGTGCCATTGCCTGGCTTGCGGAGCATGAAGGTGTGGATGCCAATGATGGGCCGGCGCTGGGAAGATTGGCTCAGGGGGCAGAGATTGTCATTAGCCGTCCCCAGGTCGCTGATGGGCGGCAATATACAGTGACCGTTCATGGCCGTGATGTCACCTGGGACGTTCGCAGTTCGGCGGTTACGCGGGCTGTCTCTCTTGTCTCCTCGCATCCAGAGGTACGCACTGTCCTTATTGCACAGCAACGAGCAATGGCGCAACAGGGGCAGGTTGTTATGGTAGGACGTGATATTGGCGCGGTGGTACTGCCTGACGCCGAACTCAAAATTTATTTGACGGCCAGCCTGGAAGAGCGTGCGCGCCGCCGCCACTCCGAACTACTGGAGCGCCTGGGTGAACACAACCCGGCCTTACCCTCATTCGAAGAAGTAATGGATGATATTCGACGACGCGACGGCATTGATCATGATAATATGCAACCAGCCAGGGACGCAGTTGTCGTAGAAACCGATTCCCTCAGTGTCCAGCAAGTTCTGGAAACTATCTATAAGTATGTGGAGGAAAGATATGAAACAGGACATCAGTCCCACGGCTGATAAAGCGGTCAAGCCGGAAAAGTCAAAAAAGCCGCAGAAAAATCTGTATGAACCCTATAATACACCGCGTGTACTCTATGAAGCCATACGCTGGTTTGCCATCTTTGCGTTTTCCATCGTTGCACGCGTCCACTTGCGCAATCGCTTTAATGTCCCGAAACACGGACCTTACATCATTGCTGCCAACCATCTCTCGTGGACCGATATTCCCCTGGTCCCGATATACCTGCCTGGCAAGGTTGTCTATATGGCGAAAGAGGAATCATTCTCAGGCAAGACGGGCTGGTTCGTACGTTTCCTGGGTGCCTTCCCCGTCAAGCGCGGCGAAGGTGACCGTCAGTCACTCCGTGCAGCTCAAGAGCAGCTCAAAAAGGGCAACGTCCTGATCATTTTCCCCGAAGGCACGCGCAGCAAAACACACACACTGGCGAAAGGACACGCTGGCCTCGGCATGATTGCCCTGCGCTCCGACGTTCCTGTCATACCTGTCGCCATCTGGGGCAGCGAAAACGCCCTGAAAAAGTTTGGTGCCGACATCACCATCTCATACGGTGAACCAATGATCCTGAAGCCAAAGGGCGCGAAGATCACACGCGAAGACATCAACAACGCCACCGAAGAGGTAATGAAGCGCATCGCCGCGATGTTGCCCGCCGGGTATCGCGGCGTGTATGGCGAGGGTTAAAGGTACATCCGCTCAATCGTAGAGATACTTTCTACAATGGTAGGCGGTTCCGTTGATATGAGCTGCTTTCGCAGGAAGCTTTATCGCATCCTTGTGAGCGTATTCAATTGGTGATCGATGCTTTATATTGTGCTACTAACGGGTTCGGGTTGACTGTAATCCTCTGCCTCCTCGATGCTGATGCCGGGGATCTGGCTGCGTTCAATGTGGTCGGCGGCCTGGGAGAGGATGCTCAGGCGCTGCTCGATTTCCCTGGCTTGCTGGTGCAGGACGCGTAGTTGGGCAGCCAGTTCGCGGAATTGGCCGTTGATGACGGCGACCTGTGGATCTTCTCTTACCACAGGCAGGTGTTGTTGTGCCATGGGTTCTTTTTCTGCCTCTGCTGTGGGTCTGGCTGTGGTGGGCGCTTGTTTGGGGCCGGGGGCTGTGGTTGCTGCTGCTTTTTCTTCGCCCATTGCCAGGAAGATTACTCCGACGATGGCTAAGAGTCCGATGGCCATGAGTCCGGCAATAATTAGCATGCTCATAATTAAAAAGCACCTTTCGTTAAGTGTTGTTGAGGTACCACGGTATCCGCAATTAGTTGTTCTCTACATATTTTATACTAACCTGGCGAGAAAACCACGCGCGTCTTCAGCTTCGTGGACTCTGCGCCGGGCCTGCTCTTGCCCGATCAGGAAAAGAGCAGACCCATTGACCCAAAAAACTCTGCTTGCGCAGGTGATGCGTATCAGGTGACAGAGCAGCGGTCTGATGCGTCAACCGCAGGTGTCATGACCCATCGAACGGAGCTCGCATTTCTGCGGCTGAGTCTGGTGAACCTGGGCTTCTCACGAAGCCACTGAGTCTTTAGCTCAGTGGGAGTTCACTACGAGCACCTCATGTGAAACGGGGAAGGGACGATAAACCGTGGAGATCGTAAACATAGTCCCTACCCCGAAAAATGAGGTGTTCAGTGGGGAGGGATGCAGTAAACGTGATCCCTCTCTGCTGGAAACAGGTTCTCTGAACAGTGCCAGAGACGTTATCTCTTACTACATTACCATATTCGACGACTAATGGATATGGATTGTGACATTTGCGCTCATGCCGGGTACGATATCATTGCCTCCGTTGCCGTCCATGCTGACGATGACAGGGATGCGCTGGCTGACTTTGGTGAAGTTGCCACTGGCGTTGTCCTGCGTGGGCAGGAGCGAGAAGGTGCTCGCTGCAGCCTGGACGATCTGCTGGACGTGTCCAGTGTAGGTGGTGTTGTAGGCGTCGATTTTGATGTCGACGTCCTGTCCGACTTTGACGTTGTTGATGGCGTTCTCATCGACGTAGGCAGTGATGTTGACGCTCTTCAGATCGGTCAGTTGGAGGATAGTGAGTCCTGGCGTGACCGTCTGGCCCTGTACAGCAGACGCTTGCAGAACAGTGCCATTGATCGGGCTGGTGATGTCCGTGCGGGTGGTTGTGGAAGCAGCTGCACCTGTTGTTGCGACCGTGGCAACCGTCTGACCCGCTGTAACGGTGTCGCCCTGTTTGACGCTAAGAGTTTGTAGCTGGCCAGATGCTGGAACGCTTACGTTGACGATCTGAGCCGAGACCAGAGCATCGTCAGTGCCATAGTACATATAGCTGTTGTAGATCCAGTAGGCGACGCCACCAACGATGGCGAGCAGAGCAACTACAATCAATACTGGAACCAGAATTATGCGACGCATGGTGGTATTCTCCTTTGTTGTTGATATTATTTATTTCGTTTCTTATTAAAGGACGAGATCGTGCTCCCGACCCCTCCGACACTAGTTATGGTCGTCGAGTTGGTGTTAGCCGATGGCCAGTGCGGGAGCAGGAGTTTCCTGTTCGGTCTGTTCTGCCGTTGCATCCTGCGCTGGTTGTGAAGTTCTGCGTACGCCGCGCACAAAGAAGGTGGCAACGATGGCGATGAATGTCAGGATCAGAGTCAGGAAGAATGCATCGCGCATGGCTAGCAAGTAGCCCTGTCTGGTTACGTAGCCTGCGATTATCTGCAGTGCAGCACTTGCGGCTGAGTGCATGTCTGCTCCTCGTAACAGGAACAGGCCCTCGATGCGAGGCAGCAGTTGCCCGATGGATGAACTGGCAGTGACCTGCTCAGCCAGGTGGGTAAAGTGCACCTTCGTTTGTGTCTGTACCAGCGTTGCCAGGACTGCGATACCTAGAGAAGCGAAGACCGAACGAACGACAGTAATAAGCGTGGTACCATCGGCGATCTGTTGTGCATCGCGTATTTCTGCCATAGCAGCGACAAACAGAGGTTGTCCCGAAAGGCCCAGAGACAGTCCAAACACGATCAGTCCCGCCTGGAACCACCAGTAAGGAGTGTTCAGGCTCAGGGAGGTGGCAAAGAGCCAGTTCCCGAGCGCCAGCAGTAACAGCCCTGCGATCACAACGATGCGCGGTCCTATGCGGTCAACCAGCCGTCCACCAATGACGACAGAGACCATAGCGGCCAGTGCCAGGGGGAGCAGCGTAATACCAGCCTGGAATGCACTCAGTCCGCGCAAGACTTGCAGGTAGATTGGTAGCAGGAATTGCAGACCAAAGAGACTGAAGGTGACCAGGATCAGTGCAACCGTGCCAGCCGCAAACGAACGATTGGCAAGCAGGCGCAGATCGAGCAGTGGTTTTGCTTCACGGCGCACAAGCCTCAGTTCAGTGAATACAAAGACGATCAGCGATAAAGAGCCAGCAACCAGAAAGCCGAGCACGTTGAGCGATCCCCAGCCGGAGGTACTGCTCTCCGAAAAGGCGTAGAGTACTGCTGCCAGGCCGAATGCCGCCGTAATGAAGCCTACGACATCGAAGCGAATCGCTTCCTCTGCGCGAGCCTCGTGCAAGAACACCGTGGCCAGGATGACGGCGACGATGCCGATGGGAATATTGATGAAGAAGATTACCTGCCAGCTAGCGAAGGTAACCAGGTAGCCTCCGACAATCGGACCGAGCGCTGGAGCAATCAAGATCGGAATGCCCAGGCTTGCCAACGCAACTCCGCGCTGCTCAGGTGGAAATTCGCGGAAGAGCAATGTCATCGATAGCGGTAGCAGCGCCGCCCAGACCCTTTACGACGCGGAAAAAGATCAGCATCGGCAAGCTCCATGAGAGACCACAGAGCAGCGATCCGGCAGTAAATGCAAGCAACGAAATGATATAGGTGCGTTTGATGCCCAGAGTATTGGCCAGAAATGGAGCGACTGGTGTTATTGCTCCCTGTGTCAGCAGGTAAGCGGTTGCCACCCACTGGACAGAGTGAATATCGGCACCGAATGCGCTCTGGAGGCGCGGAATGGCGATATTGACTACCGTCTGGTCCAGAATGCTCATAAACGCACCCAGGATCACGACGCATGCAACCGTCCATTTATAGGGTAAGCCCTGTCTCTGTCGGGCCACGCCAGCATTGACCTGCATGGGTGAACCCTCCTTTCTACAGTTCCGTCGTCCCGGGTTCGACCAGCGTCCCATGAACGACAAACTTTGTTCCGTACATTAACCAGTTAGTTATTAAACTAACTGGTTAAATTGTAATCAGGAAAGGTGAGATTGTCAAGTCTAAATAGGGGGAATTTTTAGGGTGCTAAAAAATCTGATGGACCCGTAGAGGCGTGCCTTGCGTGCGCCGG
>WNFY01005156.1_pt1 | contig 11848 bp, 8 predicted proteins | sample 5400091 | NCBI WGS metagenome assembly WNFY01 (sample SAMN13153364, study PRJNA577476) | soil metagenome | isolation source: 60 cm soil or saprolite under grassland replicate 1 | place: USA:California | collected 2016-06-15 | reverse complement strand
AGGAGAAAAGGAAGATCAGAAACAGCGCCGAAGCGGCATGCACTCTTGTTACCGTCAATGCGAACCCGACCATCGAAACGATGACCAGGGCGGCGCCAAATACGAGGGCGAACTTCTTTCCTATGCGGTCAATAATCGGACCGCTGATCAGGTACGCCAACACGGCGCCGACAGCATTGATGAGCAGGAAAGTGCCGACCGCACTATCACTTGGTAAATATTGGTTGCGTTCGAGAGTGGGGAGCACAGAACCGGGCAGCGCCGCCAGCAATCCGTAAACGAAGATGCCCAGAAAGGCAATGATCATGAGCAATAGGTCGTGCACGGTAGTTGACCTGTTTTTGTGTGTGCTCAATTCGGTTCCTCACCTTCCAGCAGTGTTCCGGCAAAACTTATAAGTGGCGAATCAGAATTCATCATCTACTGTGCAAAAACTCAGAATAACCAACCGCGAGAGGCTTTATCCATGGAGCGCGCCACGGCTTTGCCGCCGCATGTGACGCGTGGGTCCCGCCGTAGCCATCCAACCTCCTTTTGGGCTATGCCCCTGGTTCGGCCTTTGGCCCGAAAAGGCGCAGCAGAACCTGGGCTCAGCCTCCAGATTAAAAACCCAGCCTGCGGCGGAGCAGAGCCCATGCCTCATACTCGGAGGCAAAGCCGCAGGGTGCATTAAGATCAGGGAGTCGCCGAAAAGGCGGCGCACTCCAAAGCGTTGACACTTTTCAAAAGCCCTTCAGAACTATCTTACTTTCAGAAACGATATCAGCGGGTGGCGGCAACACTCTCATCGGCCCTTCCACACCCCCTGCGCGACGAGTGGAACATAGGTCTCGAGACCTTCGGGTCTGAACTGGATCGTGCGCTCCTGCTCGGCACTCATATAAGCAGTCATCAGCAGCTCGGTTACCTCGAGACCATCGTTGAAGCTCTCTTCTGGCTGCTTGCCATCGAGAAAGCACTGAACAAAATAGCGGTCCTGTGCTTCATAACCATACTCAGCAGCTTCATTACCCAACACCGGCATCAGCCCCTGTTCCGCGTTCTGCTTTTCCACCATGTCTTCGCCCGCGTCGCCTTTTACCTTGCGGCTCAGAAACAGCTTCAATCCGCTGTCGAGCGAGTTCATGGAAAGCGAATACTCCGGCCCCAGCACTTCCAGGCTCAGGCGCAGTCCCGCACCGACATAGCTCCACGACGTTGTCACCTCCACTATCAGCGGGTTGTTACCTTCGTCCAAATAATTGATCGTGGCTCGGGCAAAGTCCTCGGACGGTTTGTTTTGGTAGTCGACCTCGGCGCCCATTGTCTCTTGAAGATTTTTTGCATACTCAGGTCGGGACCATTTCAAGCTGGCAATCTGCGCCGATACCTTCATTGGGCGGATGCTCGAACGCGGCGCGCCTGGCTTCGTCAACATGAATCGCGCGACCTCGATGCTGTGGCACATCATGTCGTTGAGCACACCGCCGCCCTGCAACTCACCCTGCCAAAACCATGGTGAATGCGGCCCGCTATGCTCTTCAGCCGCGCGCGCAAGATACGGACGACCCGTGAGCGCGGCTGCCCGGTCCCAGATGATCTGCTTTCCGCGCGTTACACCAGGTGCAAACATCTGGTCTTCGAGGTAACCGTGCAACAATCCCGACTGTTCTACCAGCGCAACCATGCGGCGCGCTTCGGCCACGTTGCGGGCCAACGGCTTCTCGCAAGCAACACCGATCAAATTTCCTTTTCCAGACTGGAGGGCATCACAGATGCTTTGCATATTCTCCAGGCGCAGGTGATTTGGCCCACAAAGCCAGAGACAATCTATTTCCGGCGCGGCAATCATCTCTTCAATAGAATTAAACGCGCGCGCGTTACCGACACGGAGTTTGCGGGCGAAGGCTGCTGTCGCTGCGGCATGCTCGGGGGTTGGACTGTAGACACCGAGCACATCGGCATCGCGAACCCCACGCCATGCTTGAAGATGAAATCGGCTGACGAATCCGCTCCCGATGAATCCAATTCCCAGCCTGTTCTCAGCCATCGATAAAAAATCCTCCTACTAGCACTGTCCGACATGTTTCTAGTTTGTCGTGCCGGATCATCACCACGCGTCGCGAAGTCTCTTCTCGCAACGCACTCCGCGCATGCCTGCCTGATTCTGCTGGTCGTGTAGACTGGTGGCACGCATGCTTTGCAGCCGATCGTAAAACTGCGGACACTCGCGTTCGGCTTATATGACTTGCATTACAATGTCTTGGTCCACAATGTTAGCTCGGCACATTTCGATAGCTCTGGCCCGATTGTGACACTGATGTCGGAACGAACAGCGCCGCACCGCGGCCAGACAAACACCCACTTGAAACGTCGCACAAAACTGAGAGGTTCTATGTCCCTGAAAAATAGAAATCTAATCCGAGTCCTGGCTATCGCGACTGTTTATGTTTCTTTGATGAGCAGCCTGTCTGTTTCTCAAGAAAAGTCGCTGGGCTCGTTCGCCGGCCAAACTGATGTAGGGAACCCGAGCAAGCTCGGCTCTGCTATCTACGGCATAGAAAAACAGGAATACACCATCGCGGGTTCCGGCACGAACATGTGGCTGGGTCGGGATGAATTCCATTTCGTTTGGCAGCGCCTGAAGGGAAATTTTATCCTGACGACCACGGCTGAATTCATCGGCAAAGGTGTCGAAGAGCATAGAAAAATGGGATGGACTGTGCGCTCCAGTCTCGATGCGGACTCCCCTCATGCTTCTGCTGTCGTGCACGGCGACGGTCTCACTTCGCTCCAGTTCCGCAGAACCAGAGCAGCCAACACTGAGGAAATAAGATCATCAATCAAAGCAGCTAACGTCATTCAGCTCGAAAGAAAAGGTGACAACTACATTATGTCGGTAGCCCGCTTTGGTGATTCGTTTGTCACGGAGCAAGTCTCTGTAGCGCTTGGCGACGACGTTTACATTGGGTTATTCGTATGTTCCCACAATAAGGATGTTGTTGAGAAGGCTGTATTCCGTGACGTGCGCATTACAGTGCCCGCCAAAGACAACTTTGTTCCCTACCGTGATTACATTGGGAGCAACCTCGAGGTCATGGATGTTGCCACTGGAAACCGAAAAATAATCTATCGCTCGCCGGAATCGCTACAGGCGCCCAATTGGACCACGGATGGTCGAGCATTGATCTACAACAGCAATGGCCGGCTCTATCGTTTCGACCTCGCAGACAAAACGCCCATGGCCCCGATACCCATCGATACTGACTTTGCTACCAGTAACAACAACGACCATGGGCTCTCTTTTGACGGCAAGATGCTCGCCATCAGCAATCACAGCAAAGAAGACGAGAATGCGTCTATTGTTTATACGGTGCCGGTTCAGGGAGGCAAGCCCCGCAGAATTACCGCTAAGGGACCTTCCTATCTGCATGGTTGGTCACCCGACGGCAAGTACCTCCTTTTTACCGGCAGAAGAAACGGTGAGTTCGACATCTACAAGATTTCAACAAAGGGAGGTGAGGAGATCCGGCTCACCAGCGCCAAGGCGTTGGACGATGGGCCGGAGTTCACGCCTGACGGCAAATATATTTACTTCAATTCAACGCGTACCGGGACCATGCAAATCTGGCGAATGAAACCGGATGGAAGCGACCAGAGGCAGGTCACCGATGACGAATACAATAACTGGTTCCCGCACATTTCTCCGGACGGCAAGTGGATCGTTTTCATATCCTTCCCAAAAGAGGTCAACCCCACTGACCATCCTTTCTACAAGCATGTGTACATCCGGATAATGTCCGTGGGAGAGGCTAAGCCAAGAGTGCTTGCCTATGTCTATGGTGGTCAGGGCTCAATTAACGTTCCTTCGTGGTCACCGGATAGTAAGAGGGTAGCGTTTGTCAGCAATACCGCTATGGAGTGACAAACCCGTTCTGTGTGCAAGTCATCTACTTCAGGGTTCTTCCGGACTACCTAGAATATCAGCTTCTCTAGATAGCGGAGACTTTGCGGAATTTGTGCAACTGAAGTTGGCGACTCATCTTCGATAAAATACCACTTGACCCCGGCTTTTTTTGCAGCTTTGAAAATTGCAGCCCAATCAAGGATGCCGGCCCCAAGCGCCACGTTGTTGGTCACATCTGAATGTCCAGTGAAGCCGCTGGGAGTGCCCTGCTTCATATCTTTGAGGTGCATCAACTGAAAGCGGCTGCCATATTTTTGGAGTAGCTTCACAGGATCTTGGCCTGGATTAGCGACCCAGTAAACGTCCATCTCGTAACTAACGAACTCCGGTTTCGTCTCAGCCATCATGAGGTCAAAGAAGGTACCGTTTCCGTACGGCAAAAACTCATAGCCATGAGTGTGATAGAAGAACTTCAAACCATGTTTGGCGAGGGCCTCACCAGTGCGATTGAAGACGGCGATGGCTTCGCGACAAGTTTTTTCGTCGAATGGATCTTGATGCGGAATCCAAGCGCAGCCGGCGTATTGCAGTCCCAGTATCTTTGCATCCCGCGCCACGTCTTCAATATGATCGCGACACTGTTCATACGGAAAGTGGCCGCTGATCGCTTTCAAACCTTTGGCGTCGAGCGCCGCTCTGAATTTCTCTGGAGTAAAACCGTAGGTACTATGCGTTTCGACGTACGTAACGCCAAAGTCGCGCACCTGGTCCAGTGTGGCCGGAACGTCTTTAGCGAATTGTTCACGCAGGCTGTAAAGCTGAATGCCGATCGGCCCTTTGAAGCTCGTCCCAATTCCGGCTGAGTGTTGGCTCACGCCGTTGGCAAGGTCCGTCGAGTAGGTTAAAGAAAACAGACAGGAAAAAAGGCAAGCGAGAATGAGCACAAAGCGCAGTGACCGTTTCATGCGCAGTCTATAACATAAAGCGTCGCGAGAAGTGAAGTGTTTGCACCAAGCCTGCAACGACGAAAAAGTTTTGCTGCCTGAGAATCTCTGATTACTACGAAAGTGCATTTGTAGGCGAAGGGAGTATCATGCGAGCTCGACCGTAACGACCTCAAGGCTCTGGCACCCGCGCCGTTGACCGGTGCGTTTCAGGGAGGACAGTGAACATGGATCGTGAGTCTTACCCAGCTGATCGAGTCGGGCTTTATCGCTCCTTGGCCATCGTGGTCTTGCTGATCTTCAGCGTGGGTGTAAGAGACCGTGCGCCAGCTCAGAACCGTGATAACAAGCCTGAGCCAGCTTATCTCAACCCTTCGCTGCCGATTGACCAGCGCGTAGACGATCTTGTTTCGCGGATGACGATGGAAGAAAAGGCATCGCAACTTGTGCATCAGGCAGCCGCGATACCGCGCCTGCAGGTACCTGCTTACAACTGGTGGAGCGAGGCACTGCACGGGGTGGCGTTTGCTGGTAAGGCCACTGTCTTTCCCGAGCCAATTGGATTGGCGGCGAGTTGGGATGCACCACTGATTCGTGAAATGGCTGACGTCATTGGGACCGAAGCGCGGGCCAAGCACAATGAAGCAGTGCAAAATGGGCACGGTGGGGACATCATGCGAGGACTGACTTTCTGGTCGCCGAACATCAACATCTTCCGCGACCCGCGGTGGGGACGGGGCCAGGAGACTTATGGTGAAGATCCGTTCTTAACGGCGCGTCTAGGAGTGTCCTTCGTGAAGGGACTTCAGGGAGACGATCCAAAATACCTCAAAGTCGTTTCGACACCGAAGCACTTCGCAGTTCATAGCGGACCAGAACCACTGCGGCACATGTTTGACGCGAAGGTTTCAAAGCACGACATGGTGGACACCTACTTGCCGGCGTTTCGCGAAACCATTGTTAAGGGGAAAGCGGAGTCGGTGATGTGTTCTTATAACAGTATCAATGGAGAGCCGGCGTGTGCGAATACTTTTCTGCTTCAGGATCAACTGCGCAATGCCTGGGGATTCAATGGATACGTGGTTTCGGATTGTGACGCCGTAGCGGATATCGAGCGAGGACATCACTTCGCCAAAGCGCTGGAAGGAGCGGCCGCTGTCTCGTTGAAGAAAGGGACCGATCTTGAATGCGAGGACAAGGGTAACAACTACTCCAAGTATGTTAATGCCGTGAAGCAGGGCCTCTTGACAGAAAAGGATCTTGACGTCGCGGTAAAACGATTGTTCCGTGCTCGTTTTAAACTGGGAATGTTTGATCCTCCCGAGTTGGTATCCTATGCCCGCATTTCACCTACACAGAATGATACAGAGGCTCATCGACAGCTGGCGCTAAAGCTGGCCCGCGAAACGATGGTCTTGCTCAAGAATGATGGGCTCCTTCCTCTTAAAGCGGGGGCAACGAAGATAGCGGTGGTGGGACCGCTCGCAGACTCAACTCGTGTCCTCGAGGGCAACTACAACGGTGCTCCGTCTCGAGCGACAACCGCCCTCGACGGGATTCGCCAGCAGTTTGGCGCCAACCGAGTGTCTTTCATGCCAGGCACAAAGTTTCTGAGGGCAGGAAGTCCCGTGCCAGGTGCAGTGCTCACCACCGAGGATGGACGTCCAGGACTGAGAGCGGAGTATTTCAACGGTACTGAACTAGAGGGAGCTCCGGCAGTGGTGCGAGTCGACGCTGACGTGAATTTCGCGTTCGCCGGCAGTCCCGCGCCCGGTCTCGCCGGAGAGAATTTCTCGGTGCGGTGGACAGGACAATTAACGTCCCCACAATCGGGAAGCTACGAGCTTGGAGTTACCGGCGACGACGGGTTCCGCTTATGGCTCGATGGCAAGCTGGTAGTGGAGGATTGGACGAGACATGCCCCGCTCACGAAAACGACGACCGTGACGCTTGAAAAGGGCCGGCACTACGCAATCAAACTTGAGTATTTTCAGGGTGGTGGTGGAGCGGTCGCAAAATTGGTATGGACGCTTAATCAAAGCGATCCGCTGTCGGATGCGAGCACCATTGTGAAGCAGGCGGACGTGGCAGTTGCCGTGGTAGGCATCACTTCTGATCTTGAAGGTGAAGAAATGAACGTACAAGTACCAGGCTTCAAAGGTGGAGACCGCACGAGCATTGATCTCCCGGAGGAGGAAGAAGTGCTCTTGAAGGCCGTGAAAGCAACGGGAAAGCCTTTGATAGTGGTGCTGATGAACGGGAGCGCTTTGGCGGTCAACTGGGCGCAAGCCCATGCGGACGCGATTGTAGAGGCTTGGTATCCCGGCGAGGAAGGAGGGACTGCAATCGCCGAAACGCTTGCCGGAAGCAACAATCCTGCGGGACGACTGCCCGTTACCTTCTACACTGGAGTCGAGCAGTTGCCGCCTTTTGAAAACTACTCGATGAAGGGTAGGACCTATCGTTACTTTCAGGGGAAGCCACTTTATCCATTCGGATTTGGACTGAGCTATTCAACTTTCGCCTACAGCGATTTGAAACTTTCTTCGACGGCATTGGAAGCGGGCCAGCCGTTGGAGGTTGACGTTGAGGTGCGGAATGCGAGCGACCGGGATGGAGACGAAGTAGTGCAGGTTTATCTCAATTTTCCTAGCACACCTGGCGCGCCGGTTCGCGCACTGCGCGGCTTTGACCGCGTCCACGTTCCCGCTGGTCAGAAACGGCATGCACACTTCTTCCTGGACCAGCGCGACTTGAGCCAGGTTAACGAAAATGGCGATCGAATTATCGCGTCGGGTGATTATCGCTTGAGCGTTGGCGGAGGACAGCCGGGCACGGGTGTCCCGATGCTCGAGGCTTCGTTTTCGATCAAGGGAGAGCGGAAATTACCGGAGTAACCAAATCCCAAACCGGGACCGATAGAGTTTTAGGTTTGTCGGACACTCTCAAAGTGTTTTCCTAACAAGGATGACTTGAAGACTATTTGAAGTTCGCTCGAATTCGTTGGCATCAAAGCTCCTATGTTCAGAACCTATCTCCTTTTGTTCCAAGTTGTTTTTTTATGCGCGACCTTCTCGGTTTGCCTTGGCGGGCGCAGCCTCGCTCAATCGCTTCCTGCGGAATGGCGGTTCTATGGTGGTGATCAGGAGGGAACTCGTTATTCAAACCTTACCCAGGTTAATCGCAGTAACGTCGCTGGATTGCGGCGGGCATGGATCTATCACACAGGAGAGTTGGCGCTCGGGCTTGAAACCGGGACGTTTCAAGCCTCGTTTTCGTGTACCCCTTTGGTGGTGAATGGCGTGATGTATCTTTCGACGCCCTCCAGTCGCATCATCGCCCTCGACGCGGAAACAGGCAGGGAGATCTGGAAATTTGATCCACAGTCTGACAAAAAGCAACGCGAGTTTAACTCTCATCGTGGCGTTGCTTACTGGGAAAGCCCCGGCGCCGGTGACAAAGAACTCGACCGGCGCATTCTGTTTGGAACTGTCGACGGTCGCCTGATCTCACTCGATGCCGGAACCGGGAAACCAGCAGAGGAGTTTGGGTCAGCCGGCTTCGTTGATTTGCGCGCCGGTGATGCAGACAGATTTCGACAAGAGCCATCATGGGGAGCTCGAGTTACTTCTCCTCCCGTTATCTTCAAAGACCTGGTGATTATCGGCTGGGGACTCCCGGAATTTCCAGCAAAGGGACCTTCAGGAGATGTGCGTGCCTTTAACGCGCGGACAGGCAAGCTGGTCTGGACTTTTCATACCGTACCGCGCCCTGGCGAACCTGGGAATGAAACATGGGCCGGCGATTCCTGGAAAGATCGAACGGGGGTGAATGTTTGGTCCACGATGAGCGTTGATGAAAAACGCGGCATGGTCTTTCTTCCGGTTGGTTCACCTTCATATGATTTTTACGGCGGCGATCGCAAAGGGCAAAATCTTTTCGCTAACTCATTGGTAGCTCTCAATGCCACCACCGGCAAACTGATCTGGTATTACCAGATGGTCCACCATGATCTTTGGGACTGTGATCTGCCCGCACAACCACTGCTGATTACGGTGCGTCACGATGGGCGACCTGTACTGGCCGTAGCCCAGATCACAAAGATGGGCTTTATCTTCGTGCTCGATCGTTTGACAGGCAAACCTCTCTTTCCAGTAGAGGAGCGCAAAGTGCCGCAGAGCGTCGTGCCGGGAGAGGCCACCTGGCCCACCCAACCATTTCCCCGCAAGCCCCCTCCTCTCGCTCGTCAATCCATGACGCGCGCTGAGATCAGCCAGGTATCACCGGAGTCCGCGCGCTACTGCACAGAGCTTTTTGACAAACTGGTGAACAAGGGAATGTACACGCCGGCAGGTGTTGAACCCACACTCATGTTTCCGGGCTTTCATGGCGGCGGAAACTGGTCCAGCGGCTCGTTTGATCCCGCTACGGGTTACCTTTACGTGAATATGAACGAAGATGGCGCAGTGGGGGCGATGACGCGACAACCGCCAACGGCGCCTTTACCATACCTTCGTCAGGGCAGATTTGAAGAGTATTCGTGGTTTCGTGATCAGAATAATCGGCCGTGTCAGCGGCCGCCATGGGGTACACTGAATGCAGTTGATTTGAATAGGGGCGAGATCGTTTGGAGAGTGCCGCTGGGAATTGTAGACGAACTTGCTGCTAAGGGATTAGACAATACCGGTGCGCAGAATTTGGGTGGCTCGATTGTTACTGCGGGAGGCCTGGTTTTTATCGCCGGTACCACCGATCACCGCTTTCGGGCTTTTGATATGCAAACAGGCAAGGAACTTTGGGAGGCGCAGCTCGAAGCTAATGGTCATGCGACGCCGATGACTTACCACGGAAAAAAGAGCGGCAAACAATTCGTCGTTATTGCGGCAGGGGGAGGCGGCTTTTTACGATCCCTCAGTCATATGCTCTCGGACACATTGGTCGCATATACCTTGCCATAGGGGGCATTGTCAACTTAACTCAAGAAGAAACACAATTAGGCACTCAAATAATATGAATGCCACTTTCGTCAATGGGTCAATTGACGATCGCCTCGACGCAAACTACTTCTTGCCATATGGCGAATCTCGACTTCATCACTCCCCGATAACCACCAGCTCTGTACTGATGTCTCCCCACTCGGAAGTGTGAGGTAATGGTTCCGAAGGCCGAGAGAAAACGCTGCGCGTGGCCGGCTGACTTGAACCTGGATATCAGACATTCTGCTTAAAGACTATCTACAAACACTCACAGGATTTAGAAAATCTCCAAGTTTTTCCCTATTAGCAGTTTTAACTAGGAAAGGCCCGAGCTTGCAGTAACTCCGGCAAAGTTGCCTATGTATTTACCTCTCGCCTGATCGAGAGCTTTGTTGGTTCTGTCTGAGTTATACACTTGTCCCGCAGTGCTCTCCAAGCCTCTCGCAATTTGATTGGTTTTGAAAGCAAATAGCTTTACCTAGTTTCCCGAACCCTAAAGGAGACCTTAAATGTCCAGGCTTAACCATTTGAAGAGATCGCTACTAGCGGTTGGTGTTTTTGGGATCGTCATCATCGCGTCCCACAGCACCGTCAAAGCCGATCCCATTAGCGTTTGCACCGGCGCTGGATGCAGCACCACGAATGTCACGGGCACTATCACTGCCAGCAATGGAGCGGTGACGATCACTCTTAACAACAACCTGACTAACGCTCAAGTCGTAAGCGTTATTCAAAACGTCAGCGGGATTTATTTCCAGGTAAGCGATTACAACCTAGGCGCTGTCTTTTTGATTGGAAGTAACAGTGCACAGTCGACTAATATCGACGGCGCTGGCGCGGCTGTCCTAGCGGGTAATGTCAACCCCACAGGGTGGGCTGCGGGTCATAGCGGTGCAACGATTACGGCTTGTGTAATCTGCGCCTTTGGCATTGGCCCGACGGCCGGCCCAGAGCAAACAATTATTGGCGGCACGGGAAGCGGTACATACGCTAGCGCTAATGGCAGCATAGCTGGCAATGACCCGCACAATCCCTTTCTCGCTGGGCCGGTGACCTTTACGCTGTTTGTTCCCGGAGTCACCGTTAATTCAAGCTTTAGCAACGTTGTAGTTCAGTTCGGTACAACGGCAACTGCTCCCGACACCACTGTTCCTGAACCGGGGAGCATGCTGCTCTTGGGTTCTGGTCTGGTCGGTGTAGCCGCTAGTTTACGCAAGCGTCTTGGTAAAAGGTGACAAGCGAAAATCTTCCCGTCATGCTTGGCGAGTGGATCTCGAGAAACCGCGGGCGACGCTTGCGGGGGATCTTAAGTCATACGGGGCCAAAACGCTGATGTGGTCGCTGGACGGCGTATTGCGCTACGTACCTATTAGTGCGCTCCACGACGGCAAGAGTTATCTGGTCGAGCGTTACCCGAACCTGGTCTTCACAACGGCGAGCTTGACCCGGCTGCTTGATGCCGCCGCCGGAAACTGGCGGGCCTTTGGGCTCGGAGTATCGAAGGAGTACAAGGATTTTCCTGCGCTCACAGCCGTGCCCCGAGAGCTGCATTCGATCATCCGGGAAGCGGGTTCTGCAGAGTCGCTGGGTGTGTTGCCCGGGGTTATCCGCCTCGATGAACAGTTCACCCGCAAGTCAATGATCGACGGCCTGCACCAGGGCTACCCGATCGTCCATATAGCCAGCCATTTCAAATTCAACGCAGAGAGAGAGGAGACTTCATTCCTGCTGCTTGGTGACGGGAGTTATCTAAGCCTTGAAGAGATGCAAAACTCACCGGGAATCTTCGAGAGCGTTGAGTTGCTGACGCTTTCAGCGTGCGACACTGCAAGCGTAGGTGCGAACGGCAAAGAAGTCGAGGGCCTCGCGTTTGTGGCGCAGGACCTTGGAGCGAAGGCGGTCGTGGCAAGTCTGTGGCAATGTTTGTTTCATTTGAACTAGATTGAGTGAAATAGATTGAACCGCTCCCACGCGTTTGGCCCCGCAAAATGGGAATCGACGCTCAGAACTGAGGCGTTGCGGACTCTGAGGAGAATTATGAA
>WNFY01005528.1_pt1 | contig 11849 bp, 6 predicted proteins | sample 5400091 | NCBI WGS metagenome assembly WNFY01 (sample SAMN13153364, study PRJNA577476) | soil metagenome | isolation source: 60 cm soil or saprolite under grassland replicate 1 | place: USA:California | collected 2016-06-15 | reverse complement strand
TGCTGCCGATAAGTAGCAGAACTGCGCAGCAGATTGGGTTACTTGATGATGCCTTTGAGGAGGATGCAGCCAGCTTCCGTGAGCACATCAGGGAGCTTGCAGAAGAGCTTGCGAGTAGTCATCGCTACAAAGCCATGTTGGAGGAAAAGCGTCAAGCACGGAAGAACGATGAAGAAAGGAAGCCTTTGCAAGCCTATCGGAATGAAGAATTGCAGCAGATGTGGATGAATTTCTTTGGAGCAGATCGCAGTTATCATCTGGCACGCAAGAACTTTGTGTACAAAGGGCTCATGCCTTCTCGCGCTAGGGGCGATGAAAGAGGCAGAACTGGTGGGCATGTTGAGTTCACGGCTGGGCAGGACGCTGGATGGCATGATAGTAGGCAACCAGCGCGTGACGGCTCTTGTGGGAGAGCGAGCATGACAGCAGAGATTCTGGATGGATGGGCCATGAGCACGGAGATGAAGGTGGAGTTGCGCGGCGAGTTGCGCCGCTTTGTGGAGAAACAGGGGCAGGCTCCTGGCCTGGGGATTGTGCGCGTAGGGGGTGACGCGGCTTCTGGGGTCTATAGCAAGACGATCCTGCGCGTAGCGGCGGATGTGGGCATCACTGCTCACCTCGAACAATTACCAGTGCATACGTCAGCCGATGAATTGCGGGCGCTGCTGGTGCAATTGAACCATGATCAGGCCGTACACGGTATTATTGTGCAGTTGCCGCTTCCGGCACACCTGTCACAAAAGATGGTGGCCGATACGATCGCTTCCAGTAAGGATATCGACGGCATCAGTTCGCGCAGCGCCGGGAATCTGTTCCTCGGTCTGCCCAGCTTCCTGCCTTCGACGGCGGCAGCGGTGATGGAGATTCTTGAGCGAACGCATACACCGCTTGAGGGAAGACGAGTGGTGGTGATCAGTCGCAGCAACGTGGTGGGAAAGCCGCTGGGTATGATGCTTTTGCAGAAAAACGCGACGGTGACGATCTGCCACTCGCGCACAGCGAATCTGGCGGCTTTGACGTGCCAGGCGGATGTGCTGGTAGCGGCAGCTGGCCGTCCCAGGATGGTGACGGATGAGATGGTCAAGCCCGGAGCGGTCGTCATCGACGTGGGCATCAACGCGCTGCCCGATGGAGGCATTGTGGGCGATGTCGATTTTGCCTCCGTGCGTGAAGTTGCCGGGGCGATCACACCTGTACCGGGCGGTGTCGGGCCGCTCACCAATGTCGTGCTGCTCAAGCAATGCGTGCAGGCGGCGTGGCAACTGGCGGGCGAGAAAAAGGAATGGACTTTAGCGGTACAAATGGCTTAATTACGATCGATCCGCACTTTTTCATGAGAGAGTCAGCTTTCTTATTTACGAGTGGATGTCAGCTTTACGAAACCTTTTAGGACAATAATCATGGCAGAAAAACGATAAGCTATCTGACAAACGACAACCACAAACAGTACAATGGCGGCTGCCACTCCAGGAGCAAAGTCGAATGTGGTACGAGTAAACATGTAATTATACGAGTACGATGCCATGCTTTGCACCTGGTTGCCCCCCAGGATGTAGAAGAGATCGAACGCACCGAAGGAAGCGAGTGTGCGGAAGAGTAACGCGACGGTCAGCGGCCCGTTGAGCATGGGCAAGGTAATCGTCCAAAATTGTTGGAAGCGAGTGCCCCCATCGACGTCGGCCGCTTCATACAATTCATGGGGGATGACCTGAAGACCGGCCAGGAGCAAGAGGGCCATAAAAGGCGTGTTTTTCCAGACATCGGCGATGATGGCAGCGGTCATGATGCCACTATTCGACCGCAATAACGTATCACCGGGCGCCAGTACGTGCATCTGCTGGAGGAGGTAGCTGATGATGCCTGTACGGTCATTGTACATCAGATACCACATCTGCGCGGCGATAACCGTGGGGAAGGCCCACGGGACAAGAATAGCGGCCCGTACCAGGCCACGACCTGGAAAAGTGTCATTAATGAGTAGGGCAATTCCCAGGCCAAAGATCGTCTCCAAGGTTACGGCGATGGTAGTGAAGATGAGCGTCGTGCCAATTGAACTGCGGAAATCACTTCTAGCAAATAGCTGAACATAGTTGCTCAATCCAATAAGCTTTACACTGGGACTGAGAGGGTTATCGAGCAGGCTGAGCCAAAGGGAATACAGGATAGGATAGAACGCCACCACCAGAATCACGAGGACGGTAGGCAGTACCAGGAAGTACGGTGTGAAGCCATTTCCCAAATCCAAGCGTTCCCGCAGGCTTGGCCTTTTGATGGGGACTTCGACTGCTTGTGTTGTCATATGCACTTATCCCTTTATAGGGTACATGACAGTTGACTAAAATCTACCATTATGTTATATTCTCCTTAGTTTTTGATGTGCTTTGAGCGCATCTTTTACCCGAACTATCGGGTTCTAAACCTCCATCCTATATGGGTGAAGGGGCCGTGCTGCGGTTGCCACGGCTAGCCCCTTGGGGCTACCTGCCTGTAGGCAGGAGAATAGGCCTTCGTTCGTCATGCCTTTGAGCATGTGCGGATAACAGGATATTTTAGCAACGGTACAAACCCGAATTGTGCGAATGTATACGTTAAGAAGCTAAAAATGGGCATCTTTCATTGCAGGCGACCTCCCGATGGGTACAGATACAGACACAGCCGACTTCTCTACGAAGATCACATTATACAGTAGGGTATCTGTACAGATACCCTACTTCTAACTACGTACTACATTATACTAATTGCTCACGATGTCCTGCAAATCCAACTGTAAAGCACTCAACCAATGGGGAGCGGGTGGCGAAAGCGGAACAGAGAGGCCGTAGGGGCCGATAAATCGGCGGTGGGCACGATAAATCGGCCCCTACACTGTCCTCAACAACTATTTCCTACACCCTGTAAAGCACTCAACCAGGGTGTCAGGCAAGATGAAAGTCTATCATGAAACGTACATCGTCGGTAGGAAAAAGGGGCGTGGAGAACTATTAGTGGGACGCTAATCAGGACACTCGCATGTGGGAATTGTGGAGGAGAGACGATAGACGCCTTGCCCTCTGGGTGGGAAAACCTGTACAAATATTGTATACTGCACAAAACTGGAGTTCAGCAGCGGGTCGTACCGTTTTCAGCAACGTCTTCGACTGACGGAGCAGATCGGCGAGAAGGCCAAGACGGAAGCAAGATAACATCCCATGAAACGATTACGGAGGAATGGCCGGCCATGGAAGGGCAGCAGATCATGTTCACAAGCAGCAGCTTGAAACGCGCACGAGACCGTTGAACCTTCTATCACATATCGTGCAGAGAGGAACATATGCCTATTCGCTTTGAACGGCGTGAGAAAATTGCCCGCTACCTTGATCCTCGCACAAACTTCCAGGAAACGACCATTGCCTGCGAAATGCGCTGGGACCCTTTGACGGGTCGCAGTGGACGGGTGGCTCATGGGCTGGGGTTTCACATCTACCCGCTGGATATTGCGCCATTGATTGCTGCCTCGCAACCTTCCTGCCTTTTCTGTCCTGACCGGCTTTTTGAGGTAACACCCAAGTTCCCAGTGAAGATCGTCCCAGAAGGGCGCCTTCAGCGAGGGGAGGCCGTGCTTTTCCCTAACCTGATTCCATATGATGAACACAGCGCGGTCACTGTCATGAGCCAGGAACACTACGTACCCATGGGAAAATTCACACAACCCCAGCTCTTTCATGCTTTCCGTGTCTGCCTGGACTATTTGCAGCATGTCAAGCGGCACCCACAGACTACCTATGCGCTCGTCTTCTGGAATTATTTTCCCGCCTCAGGAGGAACCCAAATCCATTCCCACCTGCAGGTCTTCGCTACCGATACGCCTGGCAATACCCTCGAAGAGGAATTCACCTCCAGCTTGCGCTACTATCGTGAGGAAGGACGTTCCTATTGGGCAGATTTGCTTCTGGAGGAAGAACGTCTGGGAGAGCGATGGGTGGGGCGAGGGGCACAGAGCGCCTGGCTTACTAGCTTTGTCTCCCAGAGTCTGTTGGCAGATACGCTCGTCCTCTTTCCAGAACACCAGACGATGCTGGATCTTTCCGATGAAGCATTGGATGAGTTCTGTCGGGGGTTGGGTCAGGCGCTGCAACAGCTAGCATCGCAAGGGGTGTACAGTTTCAATTTGGCATGGTTCCCAGGTGTGGCCGGGAGCCAGGAGATGTGTCTGCATGCCCGACTCTCCCCGAGGCTCTATCTCACCCCGCGCTTCTGGGGAACTGATACGACCGCGCTCCAGCATCTCTACCAGGAGCATTTCATGGTCCAGACACCGGAAGCGGCAGCCACTGCCCTCCGGCAAGCCTTCAAGCTCTAAAGGTTATTCGTTGGCCGATCAATAACGGAATGGTTGAGGGACACGTGACGAAGCTGAAATTGATCAAAAGACAGGGGTATGGTGTTGAGGCGTTAGTCGTGCGCAACAAGGTGTGTTTGCTGGGCGGTTACCTGAGGATGTCCTTGAAGATCGTTCCGTCCTTCATGACCACGACGAAGTTCTTCTCGTGGTCCTTCAGCACGTTGATGTCGGCTGTTGGATCGCCCTCGACGAGCAGGAGATCGGCGAACGCCCCTTCCTCGACCACGCCAAGCTTCGCCTCTTTGTACGGATTGCGTTTGCCGCTCATGGCCAACAGTTGCGCGTTTTGCGACGTGGCCATCTTCAGCACCTCGACGTTGCTGTAGTACTGCGCGACGCGCGTCAGCATTTCGTTCTGCTTGTAGTTGTCCTGCGGCTCGAACAGGAGATCCGTCCCGAAGGCGACCTTGACCCGGTACTGCTTGGCCCAGCGGTACACGTTGTCGGTGCCGTTGCACACCGCCCGGTTCTTTGCCTGCTGATCGGCAGTGGGAAAGCTGTGATCGCTTTCGGCGAACGGCTGCGTACTGAGCCACACGCCCTTCTCCGCCATCAGCTTGACGGTCGCCTCGTCGGCGAGGTGGCCATGATCAATGCTTTTCACCCCCGCGGCGATCGCCTGCTGGATTGCCTGCGGCGTGTAGACATGTACCGCCACGTAGGTACCCCAGTTCTCGGCCGCCTGCACCGCCGCCTTCAGCTCCTCGCCCGTGTATTGCGTGACGTCAATCGGATCGTACAAGGAGGCAACCCCACCGCCCGCCATCAGCTTGATCTGGCTCGCGCCCTTCTTGAGCTGCTCACGCACCGCCGTGAGCACCGCGTCCGGCCCGTCGGCGATCGTCATGAAGCCGATGTCCTCCATGTGCGAGGGAGAACCGCCGAACGTCGTCGGCCGCTGGTAGACAAACGTGAAGTCGCCGTGCCCGCCGGTCTGCGAAATCGCGGCACCGCTGGGATACACGCGCGGACCGGGAATGGTGCCGCGGTCGATCGCCAGCTTGATGCCGAACACATCGCCGGCCATATCGCGCACGGTGGTGAAGCCACGCAGCAAGGTACGGTGCGCTTCTGCAATGGCGTTGGCATAGACGAGTCCGATGTTGCCGAAGTTCAATTCGGCGATATCGTTGCCTGCAGCTAGTATGTGCCAATGGGCGTCGGTGAGGCCGGGCATCAGCACGCGACTGCCGCCTTCGATCACGGTCGCCCCTTGCGGCGTCGTGATTGGTTGCTTGTCGATCGTGGCGATGGTCTTGCCGACGACGAGCACGTTTATCGGCTCCGTGAGCTGGTCGCTCGTCCCATCGAAGATGCGTACATTCCGAAACAGGACTGCCGATCGAGTCATTTCGTGCTCAAGATGTGCTGGTCGTTCCAACTATGCACCTCCTAGATGGTGTTGTCGATAGCGGTCGCCTAAGTACCTGAAACAGGACTGATGCTGACCTTCTGGAATGAGGCCTGTGCGGCCATGAAGAGTACCACTCTCACAACGCTCAACTGTCCAGCCTATGTGGCTGCGGCGTGCCGTGAGTTGATGTTCCATCGAATAGCCCAGCACGGGAACGCTGTCGTATCCAGATTCCTGGCGGAAATCACAGCCGTAGCGATGACGAAAACGTACGCTGTTCTTGTGCAAGGGCCTTTTCCAAAGTATATTACCACATACCTTGCCAGCCCGCACCTGGACACGACGTGCGGGCGGTGAAGAGTATGGTACCACCACACTAACTCAGACGGAGGCGAAGTCATTATCTCATTGCCTCCAACAAACTTTCATTTCTTACAATCATTTTACACCTTTCTGCGGGTTTCCACATAACTACAGGTTACACTATCAACAAATGAAAGCTGTTATCTTTAGTTGGAACACAATACATAACAAATTATCAAATTGCAAGCTTGCAATTTAGTTGGAGGTTAACTACAATGGAAGACCCTTATGTAGACAATCAATCACGGGTAGCCTATGCGGCTCCCACTCAAACGGAAGAAGTGCCGCGCCTGATTCCCACTCAACCACTAACGGCGCCGCACCAGGCTCTGCCTGGGCAAATGCAAACGCCGTCCAAAATGCCGCCCGTATATCCCAGGCGTTCTAATGGCGCCCTTATTGCTTTGTCACTGGTACTCATGGTTGTTTTGGGTGTTGGTTTGTTTGCTGGCTGGCAATTCGGCCGCACCAGTACTTCAAATGGAGGAGTATTCCCGTCGGGCACCGGCCCGCAATCAACCGTTCCCTCACTCACCGGTAACAATATTCAAGCCGTACGTGAAGCGGTGATTGCGAAAGTTCGGCCATCCGTGGTAGAAGTAAATGTTACTACCCAGCAAGGTGGCGCCCTTGGTTCTGGCGTCATTATCGATGGCCGTGGGTATATCGTCACCAATAACCACGTGGTTAGTGGCGCACAAAGTATGAATGTTACGCTGTTTGATGGCACCAATTTGCCAGCACAACTGGTAGGTACAGACTCCGCCGACGACCTTGCGGTAGTGAAGATCACCCCGCCATCTAAGGGCCTGACTGTGGCAACTCTTGGCGATTCATCCAAGTTACAGGTAGGAGAGGATGTGCTTGCGATTGGTAATCCGTTAGGCATCACTCAGACGGTAACGAATGGCATCATCAGCGCGCTTGGACGGAATGTCTCTGAAGGCCAGGGTGGAGCAACCATTCCCAATGCCATTCAGACCGATGCTGCTATCAATCCCGGCAACAGTGGTGGCGCATTAGTAGATATGCAGGGCAACCTGATCGGTATTCCTACCCTGACGGCAATTGACCCTGAATTTAATACACCAGCCAGTGGAGTAGGCTTTGCCATTCCGTCAAATCGCGTGGCATCTGTCGGGCCGCAGATCATTGCCAGTGGCAGCGTTACACACACCGGGCGTGCAGCTCTCGGTGTAAGTGTTACCACCGTTGATGCAAATCTGGCGTCGCAGGACAACCTGTCAGTTGATCACGGTGCGTTGATAGCGAGTGTATCGCCAAATGGCGCGGCTGCTACTGCCGGTCTGCAGGCTGGCGATGTGATTGTACAGTTCGATAGCAAGCCCGTGACCGATACCCAATCATTAGGCGATGCTATTGCCAACCATAATCCTGGTGATACGGTAACGGTCAATGTCGTCCGTGGCACCCAGCAATTGACGATCAACGTCAAGTTGGGTGAGTTACAGGCAGGAAATTAAGCATATTGCGCTTGCGTTAGCAAGGTCAGCATTTCCATACCACAAAAACACGCATCATCCCGAATTTTTCGGAATAGTGCGTGTTTTTGCAATCTTGCTCAATCACCCGAAAAATAGATGACTTTGTTGGCGAATGAAAGTGCGAGTTGAATCGGCCCCGTCACCGGGCGAGCACAAGGCATCGCCCCTACCATGCTACGGCTTCGCAAGCCGGTGCGTGCATGGTGGCAAAGGAACGTTTCTTTCCGTTCACCCGGACATTTCACTTTATGTGTCATTCGCCAACAAAGTCATAGATGGGTAGGTTTGTTAGGCAATGTTTCATGTACCAAGCAAGCCGTTTGCCCCCGTTCTGGAATGGTCTCTCTAAAACGAAGCCAAGATGCTGAGCAATTGCGACTATTGTCCTATATCATCCGTTTATACTTAGCATGTACGAGCTGACCTCCTATGAAGTGGCTCTTATTATAAGGAGAGAGACAGTTCTCGGATGAACCTTCTTTTCGAGGATAAGGAGAGAAAACAAAGGAAACAACCATGAATACCTCACACTCTAAAGATACAGCCACAGATGAAGCACCTGGACACGTACAGCTCCGCCTGGCATCGACAACACAAACACTTCCTACCTCTGCAACGCTCGCCATGAATGAGGCAGTAGCGAAGCGGCGTGCAGCGGGCCGTGAGACGATTCATCTGGGCTTTGGCGAAGCCGCGTTTCCACTACATCCTCTGCTGAAAACGGCATTGGCCGAGGCCGCAACACACACAGGCTATGCACCTGTGCTTGGGATACCTGCACTGCGTCAGGCCATCGCTGCGTACCTCGCACGCACACGTGGGATGACAAGTTCCGCTGATCAAATAGTGGTCGGTCCAGGAAGCAAACCATTGCTCTATGCGCTCCTGCACATCCTCGAAGGGGATGTACTGTTGCCGGTTCCTTCGTGGGTCAGCTATGCTCCGATGGCACGCCTGGCCGGTCGGCGAGTGATCGGAGTGCAGACCGAGCCAAATGATCACCATCGTCTGACCCCACAGGCCCTTTCGCAGGCGATGACCCAAGCTCGCAGAGATGGGGCGAATCCACGCATCTTGCTCGTGAACACTCCAAGTAATCCAACCGGAAGCATGTTTGATCGCGCCGATGTGGAAGCGCTCGCGTGCTGGGCGCGTGAGGCAGAGGTCACCGTCATCAGTGACGAAATTTATGCCGAACTGGCTCATGGCTGGCGCGAGCACGTCTCACCTGCCCGTTTCTATCCTGAGGGCTGTATTGTAACAGGAGGGCTCTCCAAAGCCTTCTCGGCTGGTGGGTGGCGGCTCGGATACGCAGCACTTCCCCCAACGACGGCAGGCAAAGAGGTCATGGAGGCCCTGCGCGCTCTGGCAAGTGAAATCTGGTCTACGACCGCCACGCCGCTCCAGGAAGCGGCTCTTGCCGCCTTCACCCCCAATGTTTCAATCGAGCAATACGTGCATCGCTCGGCACTTGTACACGGGTATGTCGCTGGTCAACTCTACACTGCGCTCACGCAACTTGGCGTTCCCTGTCCACGCCCAGCGGGTGGCTTCTACCTCTATCCCGATTTCTCTCCGTGGCGTCTCGCGCTCCAGGAACGGGGTATCAGGGCCAGCCAGGAGCTTGCGCACTACCTGCTGGAAGAATGGGATATCGCGGCCCTTCCTGGCTCGGTGTTCGATGAGGAGCCTCTCGCACTCCGTCTCCGATTCTCAACGAGTCTGCTTTGTGAGCCGGAGCGTGCAACCTCATTAGAGGAACGTGAAGCCACACTCTGGAGCGTGCTTGATCAGGCAGAAGCGTTGCGACTAACGGGCGAGAAACGACGACTCACGCTATCGCTCCCTGCACTGGAACGTGCTAAGACACGATTGACAGAAATGATTCATGGGTTAGAAACGCACGGGACGTATCACCAGATTCAGAGCTGAAAAAATGAGGAGGAGATCTATGCTAGAAAGCTTTACCTTTGGTTTAGACTGCTTGCTCGGCGGTATTGCTGCTTCTATCGCCAAGCATCGTCCGTAAAGACAGGTTCTCCTCTTGAACCAGAATGAGTACTATTCATCTCGGTTCTGCTGCCCCTGCCTCACGTGCTTTCGGTCTTCGTGCGATCGCAAAACCGATGAGCACGACCAACCCCGCGATACTGAGCCAGGCGAACAGGTCGCCGATCGTCGTATAGATGGTGTGCACGCCTTGCATGGGTACATACGCCACCATCACCTGATGATCGGTGGTAAAGTAGTCAGATGCCGCCAGCACATGGCCTTCGTAATCCACCGCCATCGAAAGCCCTTCTTTCGCCTGATCGACCACGGAGAAGCCATTCTCAATCGCGCGGAACGTCACCATCTGGGCATGCAGGGGGTCAATCTCTCTCCAATCTCCAGTTGGCCTGAGCAGGATGTCAACGTTCGCCTGTCCCGCCTGGAGGATGGTGCTCGGAAAGTCCGCATCGTAACAGATGGCAGTCGCCAGACGTCCATACGGAGTAGCAACGACAGGAAGTCGGCCATCTCCTGGCACCTGCCACGAGGTCTCCATCACGGGAATGATACGTGTTTTCAGGTAGGTCGCGACGATGTTGCCGTTCGGGTCAATGATTACCGCTGCGTCTTGAGCAAAGGGAGGCTTCTCGCTCGGCCGCAAAATCACGGCCAAGCCCATATCCAGGTAGATGCCGGACTCCCGAGCGACGCTGCGTGCTTGTTGCAAAAAAGCGGTCTCGTCTTCTTGCAGCACCAGCGCACCCAATTCCGGCCAGACGACCACTTTGGCTCCCGCACGGGCCTCGGAACGGCTGCGCGTGAGCAAATCGTTATCAATCTGTGCAAAAAGCGGGCGGATGGCCTGTCTCTGCGCCTCCGTCGCCTTCCCGTTAAAGAAGACCACCGCCTGTGCCTCGTCGTCAAATGAGCGCGGTGGTAGCGGCCGCGCTCGTGATGCCGTGATGCCAGCAACGCGCACGGTCGCTCCTTGGGGAGCGAAGAAGGCCAGGCGCGCTCCTCCGCCCATCAACACAAGTGCCAGCAGACCACTATAGAGCAGCAAGCCCGAACGCACCTTCGACCAGGCAAATCCTTGCTCCCAGGCCCAGTTGACCAGCGAGGCGAGCCAGCTCATCACAAAGACGATGCCCCACAGTCCGGTCACTGACACCAGTTGCATCAGAGGCAAATTGCCGTACTGGGTGTAGGCTGGATTGCCAAAGGTCCCGAAAGGGTTCACCAGAGCGCTCAAGTAGGACACGGTCGTCATAGCAAGCGGGAAGACGAGGGTGCCAGGCATCCCGCCCAATCGTGGGGTAATCAAGCGGTCGATCAGGTAGGGCAGGATGTAGATGACGCCAAAGCCGATGCCTAAGCCGAATGGAGCGAGATAGTTCAAGGCCCCCGGTAAGGGAAAGAACCCTTGCAGTTCAATAGTAAGCACCAACACGTTAGCCAGGAGCACCAGCAGGATCCCGTGCAGCAGGGGCTGTGTGCGGACGAAACGGAGCAAGAAAATGGGGACCAGCCAGGCGGCCAGAGGGATCGTCCACTTGGGCGAATGAAAGTGCGAGTCGAATCGGCCCCGTCACCGGGCGAGCACAAGGCATCGCCCCTACTATGCTACGGCTTCGCAAGCCGGTGCGTGTATGGTGGCAAAGGAACGTTTCCTTCCCTTCACCCGGACATTTCACTTTATGTGTCATTCGCCAACAAAGTCTGTGTAGGCGAGCAACACATTTATACAAGAAGTAGAGAGATTGGAGCGTTTCTGAAGCGCGCGCTTCACAAGAGCTGAATGGCCTCTTGCATCCGTCTTCCTGTTCACATGAAGCTTGACAGTCCACTACCTCCTAATCTGGAGATCGTGAGGAGAAAGCGAAGATACGAAGGGTCGACATAAAAACGACGAGATGTGCAGACAGCGGGGTATCCATCAGGGAGTATACATGAGAAACACAACAAGCGCAAGCAACGAACGGCCTTTGGGTGAGCGTCATATTTTTGCGTGAGGCTTGACGGACACCCTCGGACGGAACTCTGCACCCATGAAAAAGAGCACTTATATGTTATGCTTATCTATAGGGAATGATTCATTTGCCAGTCAGTTAAAGTGTCATGAACCCTGGCATTGAATGCCAGGGCTTGCAGAACACCGAAAGGGTCCTGCAAGCCTGAGACATGACCAGACCAAGCGAGCGAACTCGCTACGTTAGAGACGAATGTATAGGTACGTTTGAGTGCGCGGCCAGCT
>WNFY01005151.1_pt1 | contig 11853 bp, 9 predicted proteins | sample 5400091 | NCBI WGS metagenome assembly WNFY01 (sample SAMN13153364, study PRJNA577476) | soil metagenome | isolation source: 60 cm soil or saprolite under grassland replicate 1 | place: USA:California | collected 2016-06-15 | reverse complement strand
GCCGTTGGGCTGACCGGCGCCCTGCTTCTGCAACTTCTCACTCGAAACATAATAGGCGGTCAGATCAAAGCGAGCTTCGACAGTCTTGTTGGGCGACTGTTTGTCCATCTGCTTAATCTCGAAGTTGGTAATCGAAACTATGCGCTGGTAGCGAGCCATTTGATCGAAGAACGCGCGCAGTCCCTTGAACGAACTTTGTACTGCGACGTCGATCTTCTTACCGCTATAGAAATCCTGTTGCACGTCATCCTTGGGCATGAATTTCCTCACGGAAATACTGGTTGCTCGCGCTCGGTCCTGAATTCCTTCGAGCACTTTCGTCAGTTCTCGTTGCTCCGGCAACAGCGCGCGCAGCTCTTCCAGCTCTTCCTGCTTATTCTTGTAAGTAGCGCGGAACTCGTTGAGACGCTGTGAAGCAATCTGCGCTTCCGCGTTTGCCTTTTGCAGCACGCTGATCTGGGCCTCAAGCTCCTTGGTCTGTTTGCGGGTACCACTAGTCACGAAATGCCAAAAGCCGGCATACATACCAAGGGCGATGAGGACGAAAATACCGAACCTCGCATACCAGGGAATGCCGTTAAGATTTCCTATCTTCATGGTTTTTCCTTATTCGATTTCTTGCAAGCAATCTTAGTTCTTGGCAACGTGATTTGTGGCCGCGGGAGTCGCGGGAGCAGCGTTTTGCGGTACCCCATTGCTGGCGTAGTTGCACTTGATAGTAAACGTCACAACCTCGGGTATTGGCACCGACGGATCTTGCTGAGCGGGCGCGCCTTTTGCGTTCTTGTTGGCTAACTGCGCTAATTCTCTCTGGGTTTCTATGTTGAGGTTCGAAAAGAGTCCCGAGGAAAATTCCATGCTCTGTCCAAAGCGCGTGACCGCCGCTTCGTTGGGGGACTCCCCTTTAATGATAAGTTCGGTATCTTTCTGCTCGACGCTGCGCAGGTACAAACCCGGCACACTGTCAAAGCGGGCCTTAATTTCATTTAAGACAGCACTGGGTCCTTGCTGTGAAGCTCGCAGCTTTTGAATTGCATCAACCCGAAAGTTGATGTCTGCGATCTTCTTTTCCAGCTCTGCCTGCTCGCGCTTCACGGCATTCATTTGGTCATTGATTCGTTTCTGCTGATCCAGTTCTTTGGTTGCTGATTGAAATTGGGCATTTGCGCTTACATAGTCATAACCCATGCCAAGCACCAGTAATGCCATTACCGTCAGCCCCAGCAGGAAAGTTTGAGTTCGCGTGCTGGAGACTTTGTCTTCAACGAACGCAACGCTGGCAGTACGATCCGTTACCGAATCTAAAAGATTTATTTTAATCACCGCGCGTCAACTCCTCTCAGCGCTAGTCCAACCGCGATGGCCATCTCCGGCACCATCTCGCGCATGTATTCCAGATCGAAGCCGCGAGAGTCGATGTTAATCTTGCGAAATGGATCGAACATCTCGACTGGCATCTCAAACCTTTTCGAGAGGAATCCGATCAGGCCCTTCAGCTTCGATCCGCCGCCCGAAATCAAAATCTTCTCGACTGCTGATCCTCCGTCTTCGACTGTGGCACGATAGAAATCCATCGTTTTTTGAATCTCGAGGGCGAGAATATCTGAAACTGTATCAAGGATCGGTTCGATCTCGCGCTGCTCTACTCCTTCGGGCATTGGCATTCCTTTTTTGAGCTGTTCTGCCTGATCGAATGTCAGCCCAAGTTCCTTCTGCAGCAGCGACGTGTACTGATTGCCGCCAAACGTAGCATCACGGGTAAAGACCGAACGAACACCGTTCAAGACGTTAATGTTCGTTGTCGAAGCACCTATGTTCAGCAAGGCCACGACTTGGCCAGGTTGTGGGTTGTAGTTCAATTCATAGCAGTTCTGAAGAGCGAAAGCGTCGACATCAATTACGGCCGGCTGTTTGCCTGCGAGCTGAATCGTTTGTTTCAGGTTGGCAATCTTGTCGCGCTTGCATGCGGCCATCAACACGTGAATGGCGTCTGCCGAACTACCCATCACGTGGTAATCAAGATTGACATCCGAAATGTCGAAGGGAATGTGCTCTTCAGCATGCCACGAGAATGATTCCTCGAGTTCGTCCCGCGTCATTTGCGGCAAAACAATGTTCTTAACAATCACGGAGTGTCCATTGACGCCTGCGGCGACTTTCGTTGTTTTGATCTTGTGCTCGTTGAAGATGCTGCCGATTGTGTTCGCCACGGAGTTCAACTCCATGATCTGGCCATCCACGATTGAATCCGGCTGCAAACCTTGATAGCCAAGACTCAGCAACTGAAAGACACCATTCTTGCCTTGCAGTTCCACGGCCTTGACTGAACTCGAGCCAATGTCAACGCCAACCATGCTTTTGTTTCCCCGTTTCCACATCATCAATGGCTCCTCGCAATCTTGAACATGAGCAGGCGCTGTCGTTTAACACGAGCGCGGGCGCGACGTGCGCGGGACAGGCCAACACGCAGTGATCTGACTTTGCAGCAATTTATCTTCTTCATTTGTAATCTCGCGTTGTTTTTGGATCTTCGCGTTGATTGCGAAGGGTGGGGCGACCGTGTCGACGGGCTGAAGAATTAAGCGGCACCAGTTGGGAAAAGGCCCAGCACTCGTCCGCCGAAGCAAGGCTACAATACGGCGCCAAAGGTTGTCAACAAGATTTTGCTATTTTTAACGGATTGCTATGCAAGGAATAATGCTGCTCATAGAAGATTGGTTCCAGTGTCAGCAGTCCAATCGCAACCAGCGCACGCAAATGAAAGCCGCCGCGTGAGTGCTGAACTAATCTTTTATCAGTTCTCAAATCGGCTGGCGAAAAATCATGAAAGAAAAATTCGCACATGGCCTTGTTTGCCAGGAAAACAATCACGGTTTACGATGCCAACCATTGATTGCAGGCCGTCGCATAAGAGTCTCAGTTTTACTTGCAGCCGTCGCCGTGATGGCCGGGTGGTTTCTTTGGAGCCAGCCTAAGCAGTCGGATATGGCAGCTTACGTGCCAGCCGAGTGTCTGGCATTTATCGAAGCCAATAATCTCACTGAAGTAGCCAATCAAATTGAAAGCACTGAGGCATGGAAAGCCCTTGCTGTGCCCCTTGACGCAAGGCGGAACCTATTGCCGAATCGCTGGCTGATTCGCGCAGCGAGATGGACAGGATTTGGTTCAACGGACTCGGTCTTACTAGCCCGCGCGCAAGTCGCCGTTGTCTTTACTGACGCGCAGGCAAATCAGGGTGGCACGACGCTGACAATCAAACCGCTCGCTGCTTTAGTGATTGAAACTCACACGATGCAGCGAAGAATGCGGCCAGTGTTAGAAAGACGCGTCGATGAGTTTGCAAAACGCATATACGGACAACCAACGCGCTCGCAGAACCAGGTTGACGGAGTCGATCTCATTAAATGGTCAACGTCGGACGGCGCTCATCATGTCATCATGGCGTTTGTCGATACAGTCGCAATTGTCGGCAATGACGAAACTTTGGTCTTGCGGTGTGTCGAAGTTCATCGCGGAAGGTCGGCAGCGCTTGCCGGCAACCAACAACTTGAAGATCTAAAGCGAAGGGTCGGCGCGGCAAATGCGTCGCTATTCGGATTTATCTCCAAAACTGGTATAAAGCCGATTCTCCGGGCATGGGCGCTTTACCGGGCCGGCAACTCTTCAAACGGAGAAACTGTTGCCCAGATTTTTGCCGACACCTTTGGCAATCTCATTGATGGATTGGGATGGAGTTCGCGTTTCGCAGACGGAGGAACCGAGGATCATTGCTTTCTTTCGCTTTCTGAAGGTATCACTGACAAGCTTCGTGGTGACGTGGTCCCGGAAAGTAGAGCTGCTGACAACCCTCTTGTCTTTATTCCGTCACAGACGTTTTCGGTTTCCATTTATCATTTTCGTGACACTGACGGCTTTTGGCGCGACCTGAATGCTACAATTTCCTCGCATGCCAACGTGCTGGGGGCAATTGCATCGCGGCCCTTCCTACGAAATTTACTCCGGCCGTACGGAATCGAAGATCCAGATACTTTCGTGCGCTCGGTCGGCCCTCAGCTGGAAACTGTTAGGCTCGACGAGACGTCGCCTTCCGTGCTGATCGCCGAAGCGTTCGATCGGCAGAGTCTTCGCAAACTTGCTCAACAGCGACTTGGGCCAATCCCGAAAACGGAAACGATCGGCGATGCTGAACTTCTGCTTTCAAGCTCCGACAGTTGGGCGGCAAGCTTCATCGACAATTACTTCCTTATTGGCCCCGACCAAGGCGTGCGCCGTTGTCTTCAAGCAAAGGCGCAGTCTCAATCCGTCACCTCGATCGATCAATTCAGGCGCGCGCAACGGCTGATAGATGTTTCACTGCCAATCAGCATTGCCACTTTTACCGATGACCATCACGCTGCCATTTCATTCGTAGAGTTATTCTCACAGTCCGAACGACCAATCTTTTCAACTAATGCAGCAGCCGTAGACAATGCGTCCCGATCATTGCCGTATGCTGTGACTGTTACGTTATTGAAGGACAGAGGCTTTGATTGGACCTCCCGATCTTCTTTCGGTCTGTTGGGATCCCTTCTTGTAAACCTTGCTCCGGAGAACTCGCATTGAGTTCATCTGATCAACTGTTGGTTGCTACACGAAACTCAGGTAAGCTTCGCGAGCTTCAAGAGCTGCTCACAGATTTACCTTTCTTGGTTAGTAGCCTCGCCGATTTTCCCTCTGTTGAGAAGATCCCAGAGACCGGCCAAACGTTCGTGGAAAACACAGTACTAAAAGCTGTCGGCTATGCCGATCAAACAGGATTGTTAACGTTGGCAGATGATTCGGGTTTAGAAGTTGATGCACTAGGCGGTGCTCCCGGCGTTTTCTCTGCTCGTTATCTTGGCGAAACTGCTTCATATGCAGCGCGAATGAACTCTTTGTTAGCTGACCTGGCTGGCATTGATGAGTCAAGACGCACAGCTCGCTTTGTGTGCGCAGTCGCGATTGTCAATGCCGCGGGAAATCTTCTAAATGTTTCCGTTGGGACTTGCGAAGGGCGCATCGCATGCGAACCCCGCGGATTCGGAGGTTTTGGATACGACCCAATATTCGTGCCCAACGGTTACGATTTGACCTTCGCCGAATTGGATAGGGTGGTGAAGAATCAAATCAGTCACCGAGCTCAGGCGCTGCAAGGCGCGAATGAATACTTGCAAAGCTTGACCAGCGCTCTTCACGCTGACTAGAATGACGAGTAGCTTCCAGCGAGACGCTTTTTTTAGACAGAGACGGGGCGTAGCACAGCCTGGTAGTGCGCTCGGTTTGGGACCGAGAGGTCGGAGGTTCGAATCCTCTCGCCCCGACCAAATAGTTACGGAACGTCCAACCTGTGGCCACATCACGCGGCCTTTCTTGCAACCGCAAATTTCTTGAGCTTCAAAATTCTCCAACGCGCGACTTTTGTAGTGCAACGCGATCGAGCGTCGGAGCGACAAGCAGACCGGCTTAGTAGCGTGGATGCCTTGCGCGGCGCTGCCGCGCTCGGTGTCGTGCTTTATCACACTATAGGACCCAAAGCTCAGTTTGGACCCACCGTTCTTCGATGGATGGCGGCCCCTTTCCTGCCGATGATTCGATTTGGCTACGTTGGCGTTTTTCTGTTTTTTGTTATTTCGGGTTTCTGTATTCACCTTTCGCGCGCGCGTGCACAGAGTCAACACAGATCGGCAACCAGTTTCACAGCCTTCTGGAAACGACGAATGAGGCGATTGTACCCGCCGTACCTGATCGCCTTAACGCTATATCTTTTGATTGCGGGATTCACCACAAAGTTTGAAGCCACTCTGTTTTATGTCTGGGATCTAGTACTTCATATCCTCATGCTGCATAACCTCGACTCACACACTGTCTACAACATAAATGGAGTGTTTTGGACGCTCGCGATCGAAGAGCAACTATATCTCGCTTACTTCCTGCTTCTGTTTCTACGTAATCGTTGGGGCTGGCCTCGCACCTTACTAGCCTGTATCTTGGCGCGCGTTATCTGGTTCGTAGCAAGTACTGCGATTCGTCAACGACTCAATATTGACATTCCGATAGCCGAAGCGGCAGCTTCGCATTGGTTCACCTGGGCTTTGGGCGCCCTAAGCGTTGAGGCAATGTATGGACTCGTGCAGCTACCAGCCTGGTGTTACCGAATAAGGTTAGCTTTTGTAACGCTATTGGCGTCGGTTGGTCTGACTTATTTGCTTCCATTTGTCGAAGCACATAACAGGATGCTGCATGACGTTCTCTGGCTAATTCTTCATCCGCTGTGGGGATTCGGCTTTTTCATTCTTGTAAACTTTCTTGTTGTGGCAGAGAAAGGTTGGCGAAACAAGGTACACATTCCGTCTGTTATTCGTTATCTAGCGATTATTGGGGTGTTTTCCTATTCGTTATATCTCACTCACGAGTTAGTAATCATGGAGGCATACCAATTTGGTTTTCTTGGTTTTTCGGAACTCGCAACGGCCGTTTTCATCACAACTCCTTTGACTATACTATTTGCCTGGCTCTTCTTTCGATTTGCTGAGAAGCCTTACTTCAACACCCACGTCTCGCGGCCAGAGCCGGCTCATGTCGTTCCAGATGCGGTCGCCGTCGTCGACACCTGACCTTTGCGGAAAAGTCGCAAACTGCCAAGGTCTAACTTTTTTGACGAAATTGCCCAAAAAACCGAGAATTCTTGCAGACTTTCTGCCGCGTCTGTGGTATATCTGCCAGCACAGTTTTTTCATTTTGTTGATGTTTTGGAGGTGGGACACCACAAATGGCGACCACGGCGACAGGCAAGAGGCGCATGACCCAGTCCGACGTAATCAACTACTTCGCGGAGCGAACTGGAATGAAGCGTGCCCAGGTGAAACAATTGTTCGAGGATCTGGCAAACCTGGCAACCTCCGAAGTTAAATCCAACGGAGAGTTTGTGCTTCCGGGCTTTGGAAAGCTAGTTCGGTCCGAGCGCAAGGCGCGCGAAGGCCGTAACCCCGCAACCGGGGAAACAATCCAGATCCCCGCAAAGACAACGCTAAAGTTTCGTGTCGGCAAAGCTATGAAGGACTCGGTCCTTCCCAGAAAATAACAACGCGGGCTGTTTTTCCAGACTATCCAGCAAGGTATCTAAGCGCCGGTGTAGTGTCATTGCCCAGTGATACTTCCGGCGCTTTCGCTCATTTTCCCTTTATTTTCAGGCAAAAGCTCAATCCAAGCAACACCAACTTTGTTCAAATCGACAAGGCCTAACAGCCCCACGCGACCAACTATAGAGGCCGAAAAAGGGGCTAGCGCCGAAACGAAGTTCATGTTATAGTTTCGGGTTCTGCGGAGACAACTTAGGCTTCTTATCTACCCTCTCATGGGTTTTTTTACTGTGCAAATCTCTAGAAAACGCAAGGAGTTTGCATCCTGAGGCGTCTCTCGGACATCTATAGTTAGTTAAAAGAAAAGTGATTCGTAGTTCATTAGAAGGAGACCGTATCAAATCGTGAATCTTGACAGGGGCCTGCCGCTGGCTGAGCGGCTTCAGAGAATTGATCACATCCAGGCTCGGCGCTTTTCAAAGCTGGCCGGCACAGTGCTGGAGATTGCTACCGAAGGTATTATTCGGCATCTCGCGGCTTGTGATCGCATGGACGTCAACCCCGACATTTCCGCTGTTAGAGAGATCATCGACGATGCTCTTAATGGGCGGCGTGTCTATGCGGAAGCCGCTGAGATTACGCGGGCGGCGTAAAGCAAAATCTTATCTTTGAGTGGCAATAGGCTGCCGGATCTCAGGTCCGGCAGCCTGTTCATTTGTAATAAAGCACTTGTTGGAGTGACCTTTGAGGCATGCTAACATCCGCTCTCAAAGTCAGTGCTCCCGTAGCTCAGTGGATAGAGCATCTGCCTTCTAAGCAGAGGGCCGCAGGTTCGAGTCCTGCCGGGGGCACCATTTCATCGGTCCGCGATCGAGCCGTCGCTAGCTACTTATCTTCATCAACTCGAGTGGTCTCACTTCTAGAACCATTCGGACGATCTCTTCCGACGTTCAAGTGATCATAATTCAGCGCCGCATTAAAGAGCAGAAAGAAACTACCCTGGGTTTGGTGACGCCACATAGGATTGTTGGCGAACATTATTACGTGTCCATGACCCACCGGAACATCGACTATCGCCGGAGCATTCGCCAATTCTGAACCACCGGCGAGCATTCCGCTGACAAGCAAATTCTTTTCATCAGAAGCGAACCTTAGGACGACTCGTGGTCTCAACGCTGGCGGCGTGAAAAAAGGTCCCTGTTGCAGTCGTTGCTCGTCAGTAGGCTGGTCGCCACCCGGTCGCCGTTGCGGAGCAGGCTCTACCTGCGGCATCGCCTGGACGATGTCAGGATCCGTGAGGGTGCCGCGGCCCGAAGGCCTGGAGGTGCCAGTGCCTTCACCACCACCTGGCCCGCTGCCCGGCCCGCCCACAGCGACTTGGAACAGCGGCGACTGGTTGAAATAGATAGGGAGTGTTTCCGCATAGCCGTACGCGATCGGACTACGACGATCGGAAAACGTGGCATTGTAAACTGACCCCCGTGCTTGCAACTGACGCGGATCCTGGATCGCCACACCCGTCACGATCCCATAATCAATTGCTACGCGCGTGCAATTGCTTACAGGAATGAAGAGCCCGCCCTCTTCGACAAACTTCTGGAGATTCAAGATGCCGCGCAAGCTCATACCGCCGCGAATGTCATCGGTCTGATCCGGTCCTAATCCCATGTTCGGAGTAACTTCCGATGCTTTCCACGGGATTGGTGCGCCGCGCATCGGAATACCGTTAACAATCGACTGAGCAGAGCCGCCAACTGGCGGAAAGATGATCACATCAAACTTGTCTCTCAGATTTGGTGTCTCACGAATTACCCGATCAGAGATGTAGGTATACGGGACTTGTAGCCTGTCGAATTCAACTCGGAACCATCCATCGTTCTGCGTGTTTGTCCAGGTGTGAAGAATCGCGATGCGCGGAACTGCCAGCATGTGACTCTTAAGTTCCGGCAGCTTCTCAACGCCCATCACTTTCAGACCCGTATCAGCGATTGCCTCAGCTAGCTTCTGTCGCAAGTCACCGGGATTGTCGGCCGACTTAATGATGAAGGTTCCGGCGTTGAACTTCTGACCGTTCGCCTCGAACGGATCTTCGGCAGCCGCGATTTTGAAATCCTTCATCCTGAATCGCAGCGTCATGAGCGTATTTTCTGCGTTGTGATTGATAAGATACGCCGTGGGAGATGAGACGCCGCTTACGCTACCGGCAATTTTTGCATTGCGGGTCAGGAGTGTCATTGGCGTTTGCAGCACACTCTTTTCGGTCAGCCTCACGGTCTTAACGTTGCGGAGCGCTCCAAGCGTCCAGCCAGTATCGTCGTACGGCCGCGGATCGTTGACGTTGTAATACTGCGTGTCCAACAGCATGTCCGCCATGCGGGAATAAGGCTGGTCCATGCGGATCACATACGATCCGGCAGGAAACTTCTGATCCTTTACTGCGAAATCTTTATCGGCGGTGTGAACTTCAACACCCATCAGCCTAAGTAGATTAACCATATCCGCCGCTTCAACTACGCGAGACTGATCGATTGGAACGACCCAGGCTGCTGGGCCCTCGTTCGTGGCTTTCGCGACCGAGCGTTTACTCTTCAAATAAAAATTCTTGAGAAAGCGATCCTTGTTATTCGAAACGAAGTTCATGGCCAGAAGGATCGCTGACTCTTGCAGGTTGATGTTGTTGCGCAGGGACCATTTGACACGCGGTTGCGGCGGATTGGGTCTGAACCAATCGCGTTGGGCCTCCGCTCTCACTGTTCGATCCATGGTGTCGGCGACACTATTGCCGAAGGTCTCGTAGAAGCGACCAATCGAATTATGGCCGTTGGCAACGTAGAACATGTAGTTTGGCGCCCATCCGTCATAGAATCCGTGCGTCCAAACACCGGGCACACCGCGTTTCGTCATCTCTTCGATTTCGTGGTAGGCGAGCAGATTCCATTCATCAATTACAATTGGATCGAGCCACGCGTTATAGGGTCCGGTACCGGTCGAGGTGTAAAGAAAAGGCACGGACTCATGCAGGTCGTGGAGGATCGTCGGGTGGTACTCAAGAAAAGTTTTCATCTGATTGCGTGACAGCGCGAGCGCCATGCCCAATCCGTCGCGATTATTGTCATGTGCCACGTAGTGACCCCAAAAGATTAACGGTGGTGCCTGTTTGTCCCGGTTCGCCTTGCGGTAGTTGTAGGTATCGACCATCCGATCGCGACCATCTACTTCGAGAGCTGGTGTAATCAGAACGATGACGTTCCTGCGAATAGCCTGAATGAAGGGAGTTTCCTCGACCGCGAGCCGGTAAACGAGTTCCATCAACATCTCGGGCGAGCCCGTTTCCGGCGAGTGAATCGATCCGGAAGCCCAATACAAAGCCTTCCCTTCGCTAATTAGTTGCTCGGCTTCGGTATCACTGATCTTCCGGGGGTCGGCGAGCTTCGCAGTAATCTCTTTATAACGATCGAGCTTCGCGATTGCCGCTTCGTCCCCGACCGCGACCAGCATCTGCTCTTTTCCTTCCTCGCTCTTTTCCGGAGCGATGAAAGTACGCACACGTGGCGTGGTCTTCTCCAACTCGCGATAGTAGCGATACAGATCCTTCGTGTAAGTTAGATGACCCGGCGCGCCGACGGCATAACCGAGAACTTTGTCAGGCGATGGGACTTTGTCTGATGCCGGCAAGTGATCGACAAGCTCAGTCATGAAGTAAGATTCGGTCGTATATTCTTTCACTTTGGCGGCGTATTCCGCATTGTTGGGCGGAATGTCTGTCTTACTCGCAGAGTTGGATTTGGCAACTCCAGTGGCTGCCGAAGGGTGCGCAGTCTTGGGCTTCTCTGGCTTCTGCGCGTGAACACGAAGCGAAACCTGCCAGATTGCAAAGAAAGTTGCAGCAGCCAAAGCAAACAGACGGATTTTTGGTAGGGAAAGCCTTGTTTTCATGATCAGCTCCAGGGAAAAAGGATCGTCGGGCGCGCGAAGCATACTGCAACCTCTCGAAACTTGCCAGACTCAAAGGTACTGTCGTGAGCGTCTCGGAAGGTCCAAAGCCGCAGAAGCCGTTAGGGCCCGGGGAAGTAGACGGACGATGGTCGAAGTCTGAGAGAGGGCTTACGGTGAACTTCGACATCGACAAGCTTGAACAAATTCGATGACTGGTGTAAACGTAAAGAGTCGTGAGAAAACATATTGTTAATTTGAATTAATCGAAGAAGTTTCTGGCGGCTATAGTTCAGTTGGTTAGAACGCCTGACTGTGGATCAGGAGGTCGTGGGTCCGAATCCCACTAGCCGCCCCAGTAGTATCAATAGGTTACAGGCAGTCAGAAATGGCTGCCTTTTTTATTTTGTGTGCCTATAGTGTGCCGGTGATCAAAAACGTAGGGAGCAACTACGCTTTGAAACTCTTCGGCATACACACAGACTGTGTAAGCTAACTGTGGTTAAGTTTCATGCAGCTTTCGAGCATGAAAAATTCTGTTTCTTGGGTCTGAACCCTATAAAGACCCACAAAAACAGAAAGGCGGCAAGCCCGAAAGCCTACCGCCCTGTACCGCCCTGTTTTGTGTTTAGCCTATGCGTAAAGCATCTTCTCAAGTTGAGTCGTGGCTTCCGACTGCATGCCAGGCATGACGTGTGAGTAAACGTCCATTGTGAGCGTGGTCGAGCTGTGCCCGAGGCGTTCGGCGACAACCTTTGGGTGAGTGCCGGCCGCGAGCAAGAGCGTTGCGCACGTGTGGCGCAGTGAATACAAGGAAAGATCC
>WNFY01026551.1_pt1 | contig 11857 bp, 9 predicted proteins | sample 5400091 | NCBI WGS metagenome assembly WNFY01 (sample SAMN13153364, study PRJNA577476) | soil metagenome | isolation source: 60 cm soil or saprolite under grassland replicate 1 | place: USA:California | collected 2016-06-15 | reverse complement strand
GTTCGGGTCGAGCATGTAAATGGCGTATTCTTCGACGCTATCCACAAGAATGTGGAATTGTTCCGCTGTCTGATGCAGGACTGAGGTAATGGACCCGTTGTCACCCATTGGCTGCGAAGGCAATATCCCATCGGATTCGGAGCACCGCCGTTGTTTGGTTCCCCCGGTGCCAAGTAATTTTCGAAAAATCGACCTGAGCGTCGTGTTAAGGTCAATACTGCAGCACCTCCTATGGCTTATCAACAGTTGTCATTGGCACACGGGTGTAAATTTCCCACGTCTGACGCTGTGTTGTCGCGCGATAACTCAGAGCTAGAGTTCTCGTAACAAGCAATGGCATCCTCCAAACAACAACGAGCCGCGCGGAGAAACATTAAGTAGGCGACAAAAGCCGCGAACAAGAAACGCATAATTGCGCATTTGCCCCAACGAACCCGCACCGCACTCGGTAAAGAAGCAGCCAAAGCGGCCAAGAAGAAGCGTTAAATCACTCCATTGGAGTGCCGAAGGCGCGCGCTCACCGTAGCAGGAGAACCTATTTGCCGAAGGAATTGCCTACCGCTTAACGCTAGCGCGGGGCGGAAGCACCGACGAGCTCAGGCTGCCTCACTAGTGGCCGCTTGATTTGCATTGTCTCATCGGGCCGCCGCTTTTTGGAAACTGGCTCGATCCGTAGGGCACGCCCGATTTCAGCCGATTCATAGATTGCGTTAATCACGCGAACATCCGCCAGGCCTTCTTTCCCTGAAGGTTCCGGCGCGCGGTCATGGATGATGCAGTCTGAGAAGTAAATGAGTTCGGGCGCAAATTGATCGCCTGGTTTGAAGATCTTCTCGGTTTTCTTGCCATCAATCGTGGTGACACATCTTAATTCGCCCTGATACTCGTACGCGTTATCCAGCCGAAGTTGGCCTTTCGTGCCAACAAGATCGTAGTGGCTAACATCCGTGGAGCCGAAGCTGCACGTAAATATCGCCATTCGTTCTTGCGGGAACCGCATGATGGCGCTGGTCATTTCTTCGATCTCGGCAAAGCGCTTTTCACCATTATTCGCGGTCAACCCGACGACTTCGATTGGCTCGTCGCGAAACAAATAGCGCGCTGCGTTGATGCAATAGATGCCGATGTCGAAGAGGGCGCCGCCACCCAGGTCTTTTCGAGTGCGAATGTTGCCTTCTTTTACCTGGAGGCCGAACAACGATCCAAAGTAACGAACGTCGCCGAGCTCTCCTGATTTCGCGACTTTTACGGCATGCAGATTCGCATCGTTAAAGTGGAGCCGATAAGCGATCATCAATTTTACGTTATTTTGTGTGGCTGCGCGCATCATCGCTTCGCAATCGTCCTGCGTAGTGGCCATCGGTTTCTCGCATAATACGTGCACGCCCGCCTGGGCGGCGCGTTCCGTGTGTTCGCGGTGGAGAATATTGGGCGTGGCGATGTAAACGGCGTCGACCTTCTCCTTTTCGAGTGCGCTGTCCAAATTGTCGTAGCGATAGGTCTTTACGCGATAGCGCTCGCTCAGTTCGCGGTCTTTTTCAGGATTTCCAGTCACGAGCGCTGCCAACTCAGAATTTTCCGCATGTTTAAACGCAGGCAGCACGGCTGTCTGCGCGATGTGTCCCAATCCGACAACGGCGTAACGAATTTTTTTGGTCATAGCGTTCCTTCCTTTGTTTCCCTAAATAGATTTCGCGCCGGAATCGCTGCCCGTGTGCATCGATTTGTATCCTGCAAAGCAACTGATCCCCGCTCCGCGCGCGAATCTCTATCACTATGACGAAACTAGAATTCAAAGGCGGTTGGAACGAAGTAAAAGGGAAACTGAAGCAGAAATACGCGCAGTTGAGCGATGACGATCTCGCATTTGCCGAAGGGAAAGACGATGAGCTGCTGGGGCGACTTCAACAAAAACTCGGCAAATCCAAGGAAGATTTGCGAAAGGAGATCGAAAGTCTCTGAAACTAGGATTTCGTTCGGCGCGTACTGTTAACAGAAGCTAACAAACGAAATCGCACGATTCTGAGGAGGATGAGCATGGCAGGGCGCGACCGCCGGGCGCGCCGGACGCTTCAGGTCCAATATTCTCCTTTAGGGGAAGAATAAGAGTTGGAATGCAAGACCACGGATTACAACTCTTGAAGTTGTGATATATTGTTTCAATGCAAACGCCTGAAATTACCGCCTATTTGAAAACATCTTGCGGCTGGAGTGCCGGTGTGCGCGCCGTGTTGGCCAAATACAATCTTCCTTATACGGAGAAGGATATTATCCAGAATCCTGCGTTTCGTTGGGAGATGGAGACCAAGAGCGGGCAGCCGCTCTCGCCCTGCGTGGAAATTAATGGGCATATGCTCGCGGATGTGAGCGGCGAAGAGGTCGAAAGCTACTTGATCGACAACAAAGTCGTCCAGCCCAGCGACGCGGCTACGGATGTTCCTACGAATGCACCGTGTGCAACCGAGCAACACGAGGGCGTTGTGAAGCTAAACCTCTAATTTGTTAAAAGGGTTACAACGTTAAATGGGTTAAATCGTTGAACCGCTGAGAGGTTGAAGAGTCAGAAGGTTAAGCCGCTTTTAACCTTGTAACTCTTTTAACTTTTTTAACCTTTCAGTAATGCAATTCTTCGCTCGCCTTCGCTCGAGAAAAAAGAAAGGCGGGAGCCGTCTTTTCCGTTACGGCTGGAAAGTCACTCTGCTCATTCTGCTGGCGGGAGCCGGCTTCGCGATTTTCCTCTTTTACGGCACATGGGCGCAAACGTTCGACATGAAGAATGTCGGCGAGATGCCAGAGCGAAATACAGTTTATGATGTCGATGGAAAAATTTATAGCCGCCTGGCCGGTGCAAATCGCCTAAAGGTTTCTCTTAGCGAAGTCTCGCCGTTCTTTATCGCCGCGGTGTTGGCGCGCGAGGACAGTCGCTTTTACGAGCACAAGGGGATTGATTGGCGCGGAATTCTGCGCGCGCTGGTCCGCGACGTGATGAGCGGCTCACCCAAAGAAGGCGCGAGCAGCATCACTCAGCAACTTGCCCGCAACAGCCTTCCACTCGGTGGCCGCACTCTCAGCCGGAAATTGCTCGAAGCAATGGTGGCGCTGCGGATCGAACGCCAGTTTACCAAACAGCAGATTCTCGAGCTTTACGTAAACAGGATTTATTTCGGCAATGGTTGCTACGGAGTTGAGACCGCATCGCAAGCGTACTTCGGCAAGAACGCGTCCAAGCTGAACCTGCCCGAGGCGGCTCTCCTGGCAGGATTGATCCGCAGCCCCAATCGATTTTCACCGTTAAAGAATCCGGAAGGCTCGAGGATCCAACGCAATGCCGTTCTGGATCGGATGGTGGCATTGAAAAAACTTTCGTCAGCGGACGCCGAAGCCGCCAAGCGGGCAAAGATCGCGCCGCGCCCCAAGCGTATGCCTTTTGTTCAGGAGAATTACGCGATGGACGCTGTGCAGCGCGACCTTAATTTGATCCTGACACAGGACCAGATCGATAACGGTGGTCTCTCGATCTACACCACGCTCGATCCGTCAGTGCAAAACGCCGCGCAAGACGCGCTCGAAACACAGCTCACCAAAATCGAGCATCAATCCAATTTTCATCATCCGGTAAAAGCAAACTATCATCCGCCCGAAAACGGAGAAGGGGATTCGGCCATGCCTTATTTGGAAGGCGCGGTGGTTGTCGTTGACAATAGCAGTGGTGGAATTCGCGCACTCGTCGGCGGGCGCGATTACGCGCAAAGCAAATTCAATCGCGCGCTGGTTCCAGCAAACAGACAGGTGGGTTCCGCATTTAAGCCATTCGTTTATACGGTCGCCTTTAGCCACGGACTCTTGCCGGGGGCGGCCATCAGCGATGGTCCGATTCGCCCTGGTGAAATCGATGGTGCGGGCAATTGGTCACCTGGAAATTCCGACGGAACTTACGGCGGTATTCTCCCATGCTCCTACGGTCTGATCCACTCGCGCAACACCATGAGCGTGCGCGTTGGACAATTCGCCGGGCTCGACACAGTCCAAAAAGTCGCGAACACACTGGGGATTTCTCAAAATATTCCGCATGGTCCTGCGATCTACATCGGTTCGTTCGAGACGGACCTGAAAGATTTGACCGCAGCCTACTCCGTCTTTCCTAACGCAGGGGTGCGTAAGCAGGCCTATGTCATCGAGCGAATTGATAACGCGAACCACAAACCCATTTATCTCGCAGCGCATATCTCTACGCCAGCCCTCGACCCGGGCGCGGCCTGGATGACTTCGCGGTTAATGGAAGAAGTCTTGACGCGCGGGACCGCCGCCACCGCCCGGTCCTCGTTGGGCTTCAGATTGCCGGCAGCCGGCAAAACTGCGTTGCCGGTCTGGACACAAGTAATGAACAAAGCGGCCCAACATTATCCAGCCGATCCGTTGCAGCCTAAAATGGCGATTCAACACGCCACGGTCTGTTCAACCTCGAGCCAACTCGCCACCACGGGATGCATGTCGGACGGGACAGCGTACGACATTGATTTGCCCGCCGACAAGGTGCCGACTGCTGCGTGCCAGGTGCACGGCGGGGAACAGTGGCCATTTGCTCAGCAGTTCCAGGGTCTGCCACAAAAAGCGGCAACTTTTCCCGGCCGGTTCTTCAAATCATTCCGGAAACTTTTCGGCGGACGTTAAGGCACCTGTCAATTAACCTGCGTGCGTCGTTTCGCTTAACACAGAGCGTCTAGGGTCTATTTATTTTCTCCCAATCTTCCCAGGTATCGATATCGATCGCGCCTTCTGGAAACGCCAATTGAGCAACACGCTCAGGGTTCTGCAGGATAATTGATTTCGCTCCGGCTTCATCGCCGAGTGAAAGTAACCGCTCAAAAAGGGAACGATGAAAAAGAGCCGGAACGCCGACAGTATCCGCATAGCTGGAGGCGACGATCTCTTTCTTTGTTGTTTCCTGCGTCGCGATCAAATCTTCTATGACCCGCGCGTTCACCGCTGGCTGATCGCAGACCAGCAGAAGAAGTGCCTCAACATCCGGCGCGTGATCGGTCAAAGCTTGCACGCCGCTGCGAATCGAACTGCCGATTCCGCACAGCCAATTTGCATTTCGGACTTCCATCACCTTTGCGTGCGCTAACTCCGGATGAATCTTTTCGTCGTTGCTCCCGATTACGACCACAACTGGCGAACAGCCAGCTTCGCATGCTGCATTAATGATGGTGCGAAGGAGCGTTTTACCGCGAAATGGGAGTAGTTGCTTTGGCTGCCCAAACCGAGACGATCCGCCCGCAGCCAGGATAACCGCTCCTGTCATGCTGAAGAAAACGAAGCGGAGCCGAAGGATTCTGCGGTGTCATCTTTAGCCGCCGCCGCATGATTTCTCGACTTCGGTTGGGATGACGGCGTAGCGTTTGCATGGATCGGTATCTTGCGGTCACGCAACGACTCGCCAGAAGTGGCGGCAAACACACGCTGAATCTCGGAGACGATTGCGAGCGCAATTTCCTCCGGTGTTTCCGCGCCAAGGTCAAGCCCGGCAGGCGCAAAGAATCCGGCGTTGATCGTCAGGCCCAGATCCAAAAGGTCGCTCAGCAATTGATTGCGTCTTTTGCGCGGTCCGACCAAACCGACGTAATGCAAGTCGAGTGGCAGCAATGTTCGCAAGACTGCGAAATCCCGTCCGTAATTGTGCGACTTTACGATCGCTGCTGTCCATTCATCCGGTTCGAATGGCAAATGATTTGCATCGATAATCTCGAATGTTTGCCAGCCTAACGAGGTGGCCAGCAAATGAAGCGGCGTGCTATCTGGGCCTCCGCCAAAGATAACAAGCCGAACAGGGGGATGAATCCGCTGCATCAATTCATGCTCATGCTCCCGCTCGTAATCGAATCCTTGAATCTGGGTGCCCGCCTTTTCCCCAGCGAATCTTGTAATCGCAACGCAACCGCGTCTGGCATCCAGATTCTCTGCAAGATCGACAAAGAAATTCTCGGCGGCACATTCAATGAAGATGTCTAGCTTACCGGCGCACCCGAAACGTTTGCGCGTATCGAAACTCATCAGCGCGGGTTCACCAGTTAGCAAAACCTGTCGTGCTCGCAACGCTACTTCTTCTTCCAGACAACCGGCGCTTAGCGAGCCAACGGTCTTACCATCTTCGCAAATCAGCATTCGCGCGCCCGGCCGACGATAGGTCGATCCTTTTGCACGCACCAAGGTCGCGAGCGCGAAGTCCGAGCCGGACCGGCATTTTTCACCCGGCCGCTTCTTCCATTCACGCAAAATGTCGTAGATGTCTTTCATCTTTCATATCAATTTGTCGATCGTGATCGGCAGATCGCGGACGCGCTTGCCGGTTGCGTGATAAACCGCATTCGCAACTGCCGCCGCAGCCCCCGTGATTCCGATTTCGCCCATGCCACGCGCGCCCACCGGGTTGAACGCGTAATCCGGCTCGCCCACGAAATGGACCATGATGGGATGAATATCGGCGTGCACAGGCACGTGGTAATCGGCAAGGTTGCGAGTGGCTGGTAATCCGGTGGCGGGATCGTAAACGGTCTCTTCCTCAAGCGCCATGCCTATCCCCATGACAATTCCGCCAAGAATCTGGCTGCGGCCGGTTTTCAAATTTACGACGCGCCCGCAATCCATCACGCTGACCCAGCGGGTCACGCGCACCAATGGCAGGTCGAGATCGATTTTCACCTCACAGAATTGCGCGCCGAAACTTTGGAAACCGAGCTTGTTGTTTTTCTCGAACTTAAACACACCGTGGCCCTCGATAGAATCCATTCCCTTGGCCTTCAACGCTTCTGCAAATGTCTCCGGCTTGTTCGCGTCCGCACCAAGATCAACAAGTTTTTTCTTCAAATCCGCCGCTGCCAACGCGATGGCGGAGCCGACAGTTGCAGTTGTCTGCGATCCGCCTGCGACAGGACCGAACGGCAAATCGGAATCGCCCAGCTCGAATTTTACTTTCTCGATTGGAATACCGATGGCATCGGCGCTGATTTGCGTGAGCGACGTCCATTGCCCGGTGCCCAGATCGTGCGCCGCGCATTTGGCGATTGCCGTGCCATCCGCCCTGAATTGAATTTTCACTTCGGCGCGCCCGGCAACCGCAGGGTAAGTTGCTGTTGCGACGCCCAAACCAACGAGTAAATGTCCATCTTTCATTGAACGCGGCTCGTAAGTTCGTTGGGACCAGCCAAACTCCCGCGCGCCCAGGTCATAGCATTCGCGCAAGTGTTTCATTGACCATGGAACCCCTTTGATGGGGTGATTTGGCGAATTGTTGACCAGCCGTAGTTTGAGCGGATCCATCTTCAGCGCGTACGCCAGTTCATCCATCGCGCACTCGAGCGCATACGTGCCGGGACATTCACCAGGCGCCCGCATGAACGAAGGCTGTGAAACGTTCACTGTGTGGACGATGTGACTGAATTCGATTGACGGCGCATCGTAGAGCACATTGGTCGATCCGATTCCGCACTCTTCCACCCAATCGCCGACCGGTGAAGTGAGCATCTCGCTATGATGCCGGATGGCTTGCAATTTTCCATCCTTGTTCGCGGCCAGTGCGATTGTTTGAAAGGTGGGTGTCCGATGGCCCGTGCCGCTAAACATATTGTGCCGCGTTAGCTCCAGCTACGGCCCACAACTTTTGCCGCCATCGCGGCCAGAATCGTATGCGGCCAGACCGGCCCTTTGCAGCCAAATGCGCCGCCGACGAACGGGCAAATCACGCGCACGTTTTCGCGCTTCAGCCCAAATGCGTCTGCAACAATTGCCTGCGCGCCCTTTACATATTGGGTCGCATCGTAAATTGTCAGTCGGTCCGGCGCCTCCCAGTGCGCGACCGTGGCCGAGCACTCCATCGGGTTATGTGTCTCGGTCGGGGTGGAGTAGGTATTCTCGATTTTAACGAAATCGGCGTTGTCGAGTGCAGTTGCGACGTCGCCTTTCTTTTCTTGCAGGTTTCGGTCAAAGTGTTTCTTCGGTTCTGATTTCTTTGTTGCGGTCTCGATGCTCAAAGCAGGCGTCTCCGGCGCGTAGGAAATTTTTAAAAGCGAAGCTGCATGGCGCGCTTGTTCGAGGCTCTCTGCCACGATCGCGGCGATGTATTGCCCGCCATAGGAAATCTTATCGTCAGCCAGCGGTTCGCGTTGTTCGATTCGAATTCCTTCGCGTTTCTGGTCGTTTGGCGGCCCGGCCAACTTCGGCGCGTTCAAGTGCGTAAGCACCGCCAGTACACCGGGCGCTTTTTCAGCCACGGTCGAATCAATTGCCGTAATCGTCCCGTTCGAGATCGGACTCATTACTGCAAACGCATAAGCCATATTGGGTGGATTAAATTCCGCAGGGTATCTGGCGCCACCGGTCACTTTTCGCCGGCCATCAACGCGGCTCAGCGCCGTGCTCATCGATTTTGCTGCAATCGGCGCGCTCATATCAGTTTGTCCGGCGTAATCGGCAGATCGCGTACCCGCTTGCCAGTCGCATTAAACACCGCGTTCGCGACTGCGGCTGGAGCGCCGACAATTCCGATCTCACCAATGCCGCGCGCGCCCAAGTCGGGCATGTGGGGATCAGGTTCGTTGATGAAATCGATGTCGAATTCCGGCGTGTCGGCGTGCACTGCGACATGATAATCCGCCAGATTGGGATTGACGATTCGGCCTGTCTTCTCATCGGGAATCGTCCCTTCCATTAAAGCCATACTGAAACCAAACAGCATTCCGCCCATGATCTGGCTGCGGGCCAGGCGTGGGTTGATCATTCGCCCCATGTCATAAACGCCGGCCGCGCGTTTTACTCGCACTTGTCCAAAAGAATCAACGTGCACTTCGACGAAAAGCGCGCCGTACGAAAAGAACGAGAACTTTTCACGCTCTTCTTTGTTGGGTTCCGACATGAAATCGACCTGAATTTGTTCCTGACCGGAGCGCGCGAACAAATTGGCCAGTTGCCTCGAGTCGTTAGGCCAGCTTCCCGCGAGATCGACAACTTTTTTCTTTAACTCGCGGCAGGCGCCCATGACTGCCGGCGCGACACTGGCTGTGAGCCACGATCCGCCATTGTTTGGCGCTTCGGGAAATTGCGAGTCACCAAGTTCGAAGTGAATACTCTCGATTGGAATACCGAGCGTATCAGCGGCGAATTGTGACATTGCGGTGTAAGTTCCCGTCCCAATCTCGTGCGTCGCGCTGCGTACGGTGACCGTTCCGTCCCGGTTCAAAATCGCGGTCGCGCCGGCCTTTTGTTGCCCGGCTGGATAAATTGCTGTGGCCATTCCGAAACCGATCTGCAATCCGTCCGCCGCGCGCATCGAAGGTGGCTTTCTGTTTCGCCTCGACCAACCGAATCTGTTCGCGCCTCGCTGGTAGCATTCGCGCAGCTTTTTGCTCGACCAGGGTTTATTTTCGTATTCGTTAAACTCCGCGTAGTTCCGCAGACGAAGTTCGACTGGATCAATACCAACGTTCTGTGCGAGTTCGTCCAGAGCACACTCCAGTGCATAAACTCCCGGCGCTTCGCCAGGCGCACGCATCGGGCAGGGCGTAGTCAAATTCAGCCTGATGAGTTGATGAGAAACCTCGACGTTCGGACACGAGTACAACATTCGCGACATATTGCCGCACGGCTCGGTGTATTCGGAAACGGGCGAGCAATGGGTTATCGTCGCGTGACGCAGCGCCACGAGTTTTCCATCTTTATCCGAGCCGACAGAAAATCTTTGTTCGGTGCCTGCCCGTTGACCGGCAGAATCAAACATCTGCGGCCGCGTGAAAGTGATCTTCACCGGTCGCTGCACCAGTTTCGATGCAGCCGCTGCGAGCAAGGTATGGCTCCATTGAAATCCTTTTGAGCCGAATGCGCCGCCGATGAATTTGCAGATGATACGTACGTTTTCGCGAGGTAACCCGAACGCGTTTGCGACGATTTTCTGCAACTGTTTGACCCCGCGGGTAGCTTCATGAATTAGCAAGCGATCGGGCGCTTCCCACTCGGCAGTGGTCGAGTATGTCTCGATCGGGTTGTGATTTTCGACCGGTGTGAAATAAACAACGTCGATCTTGTGCGCGGCGGTCGCGAGCGCACCGTTCACATCGCCGCGTTTCACCTGCAACGTTTCGCGACCGATGAACTTTTCCGGGGAGGTCGCGTTTCTGTGGGCGGATTCTTCATGGAGCGTCACTACCGGCGGTTGCGTTTGATAAGTGACCCGAACCAGCGACGCAGCGTGCATTGCTTGTTCAAAGGATTCCGCAACAACAACTCCGAGATGTTGACCCGCGTAATGAATCGCATCGTCTTGCAATGGAGTACGGCTTTCACCCGGTGCGCCTTTTTTCGTTAGCTCATCAGGATATGGTTTGAATTGCGGCGCGTTCTCGCGAGTTAGAATGTCAATCACGCCTGGTGCTGATCTCGCGGCGGAAAGATCGATCTTAGTGAAACGACCACTTGCGATCGCGCTTTGAATCAGCGCGGCGTAAGCCAGCTTTGGGCGCGCGAACTCCGCAGCAAATGTCGCGCGGCCCGTCACTTTGAGCCGTCCGTCAAGGCGGGCGAGGGACTGACCGATGAGTGTCGCGCTCATCCTGTCATTGTCGCCACCGTGTTCAGCGCGCGAACGATCGCGCGCTTTGCGAGCTCAATCTTGAATGAGTTGTATTTGCAACCTTTCGCCGCTGCGAGTTCGGCTTCGGCTGCAGCACGAAAAGCTTTTTCGTCAGCAGTTTTCCCGATCAATTCTTTCTCCGCGGCATTCGCGCGCCACGGTTTGTGAGCTACCCCTCCAAGCGCGATGCGCACGGCATTAATTTTCTTGTTCGGATCAAGATCCAGCGCCGCGGCCACGCTCACCAGCGCAAATGCGTAGCTGGCGCGGTCGCGCACTTTTAAATAATGCGATCGCGCCGCAAAAGACATCGCTGGAAGATCAACCGCGATGATTAGTTCCTCAGGGGCGAGATTCGTGTCTCGCTCAGGCGTGTTCCCGGGCAGGCGATGAAAATCCTCAAACTTGATCTCCCGTTCGCCTTTCGGGCCGCGCACACGCACGATCGCATCGAGCGCTGCCAGCGCGACACACATATCGCTCGGGTGCGTAGCGATGCATTGTTCGCTCTGGCCGAGAATCGCGTGAATACGATTGTAACCTTCGAGCGCGCCGCAGCCGCTGCCGGGTTTGCGCTTGTTGCATGCCGGAAACGCAGGATCGTAAAAGTAATAACAGCGTGTGCGCTGCAACAGATTACCGCCTACCGTCGCCATGTTGCGTAACTGCGGACTCGCTCCGGAAAGGAGCGCCTCGCTCAAAACCGGGTAACGCGTTTTAATTAGTTCATGCTTCGCTACATCGGAATTGCGTGCCAATGCGCCGATGCGCAGACCTTTGTCCGGGAGCTCCTCGATTTGCCCGAATGGCAGTCGATTGATATCGACCAACTCGTTAGGCGTCTCCACGCCCATTTTCATCAGGTCAATCAAGTTCGTCCCGCCACCCAGGAATTTTCCCTGCGGCTTGCTGGAAATGGCAGTGACGGCCTGATCTGCGTCTGCTGCGCGTGAATAGGTGAACGGATTCATGAGAGCAACGCAGAAAAAGCGACGCGAGGACGCGGTCGCACTCCCAAAGCTTCGCGAAACAAAACTGTTCTATGTCCGATTTCGCACGGAGTGCTTTGGAGTGCGATGAGTCCTCGCATCGCTTTCCGAAATCTGTGTTTCATCTGTGTGGATCTGTTGCCGGTCATTGTCGCTACGCGGTCTTTGTTTTCGCTTCTTTAATAGCGGCCAGAATGTTTGGATAAGCGCCGCAACGGCAGATGTTGCCGCTCATCCATTCGCGAAT
>WNFY01015338.1_pt1 | contig 11859 bp, 9 predicted proteins | sample 5400091 | NCBI WGS metagenome assembly WNFY01 (sample SAMN13153364, study PRJNA577476) | soil metagenome | isolation source: 60 cm soil or saprolite under grassland replicate 1 | place: USA:California | collected 2016-06-15 | reverse complement strand
ACTTGTGACGGAGCCACGATGTTGCCCGCGACACGAATCACGAAAAGATCGCCCAGCCCCTGATCGAAGACGATCTCGGCGGGAACGCGCGAATCCGAGCAGCCAAGGATGATTGCGAAGGGCTGTTGCCCAGCCGCCAGCTCGGCGCGTCGGGTGTGACTGACGAAAGCGTCGGACCCGCGCACATTGGCGGCAAATCTCGAATTGCCTTCTTTCAGTCGCTGCAATGCTTTACGCGCAGCGGCCGTCCGCGGTCCGGAAGTCACGAGAAAATTAATCTAGGCGAAGGCCTGCGCTGACGATTTTCGGTCCTCAATTACTCGTGTCGAGCTATGGGAGAAACTCGAGATCAAATACGACCCAACAGCAGTAGAATCAGCACGATTATGACGATGAGCCCCAGTCCGCCGCTCGGGTAGTAGCCCCAACTTCGGCTGTGACCCCAGTTCGGCAAAGCACCGATAAGCAGCAGAACCAACAGGACAATCAGTATCGTGCCAAGCATGGAACCTCCGCTGGAAAGTAGAGAGACCGTTGCTTCGTTCCGCGTCGGCTTCCTTTGCAATTTCCAAGCAAATTTCTTCGCTTTGCGGGAATTAGCCGATGAGCTCCAAACGGTGACCCGAAGATTTCAGCCGTCGCCGTAGTCAAGGTCAGCCGGGTGCAACGCGCAGTGCTCACCGCAACCCATTCTGTACCGATTACGCGCGAACCAACGGTAGAATCTGTCGGCGAGCGGACGCATAAAAGGGATCTTGAACAGCCACGCGAATAGCCGTCCCTTCGGCAACACCTTTAGTACCTCTTCGAGTGCGGCAGCCGCCTGCCACGTCTTCCCATCACTTGTCCGGACGACCTGAACCGATTCGGTGTATGCTCGCTGTGGAATCCACGGGAATCTGGCCCTCACTCCCGGTGCCTGCGAAGGAATTATCTCCAGCTCGCGATTCCTGTCCCACTTCCTGAGGTACTTTACCATTCGGCCGCACACCTTGCAGTGACCATCGTAAATCACCGTGTAGCGGCGACCGGCCTCGCCTAAGGCAGCCGCTACTGGTTCACGGGATTCTTCGCCGCCAACTGTGAAGCGAACAACGGGAACGGTCACGGCGCGTTGGTGGCCTTTGGTTGTCCGTCGGCCTGAGGTACTGCAGTTGTGGATCTACCGCTACCACGCATTGATTCAAGATCCAGCGGAGCTTCGATTGACGGCGATTCCGCGCCAATGGCGGTCACCGAGATTCTAAAGGGGCGCGCCAGAGTCTGATGCACTCCGCACAGATGCGCCGCGCGAATGGCTCTCGGCCACAGCTCGGCCGATAACGATGGCCAATCGAGCTTCACGTTCACCGAGTCGAATCGGTGCTGGCCTTCGGCGAAGATCCAGTTCACGTCGATCCGCAGGTCGTCAATCGCCAGGTTCTTGTTCGCCGCCCAGCTTTGCAGCACCGAGAACGTACACATACCGAGCGCACTGCCGAGCATGTGAAAAGGCGAATAGCTCTGGTCGTGCGATTGCGCTTCGATGGTGAGCGGCCCGGACATCGGCTCGAGTCTTAGCGACTCTTCGCCTGTAAGCGTGATCTTCATTTTGATGCCGCCCTCCCCATCGGCGCGGGCTGTTGCTGCGTTAGACAATGCAGCGTGCCCAATCCCCACACCAAATCTACCGCGTGAATACCGACTACAGTGCGCCGCGGAAATGCTTCGGCGATCCCGTTGAGCGCCACGCGATCGTTCGGATCGTTGAACGTCGGTACAAGAACGGCGCCATTGGCGACGTAGAAGTTCGCGTAACTCGCAGGCAGCCGCTCGCCGTTCATTGTAACCGGCCGTGGGAAGGGAATCGTGAAGATTCGCAATGCGCGCGTTTTCGCGGCTGTCTTCAACCGACGGAGATTGTCCACCGACCGCGCATGATTTTCGTCCGAGGGATCCGACTCGTACGCCAGAATTATCGTATCCCGTGGGCTGAAACGGGCGACGTCGTCAATGTGACCGTGCGTGTCATCACCAACTGCACCTTCCCCCAACCATATGGTGTCGGTCACACCCAGGTAGTTCTTAAAGGCCTTCTCGTAATCACCGGCGGTCATGCCCGGATTCCTGACCTGAACGTCCGTAAGCAACCACTCCTCAGTTACCAGCATCGAGCCCGCGCCGTTGACCTCGATTCCTCCCCCTTCGAGCACCAGACGTTGGCCGTTGTCGGGCCGAACCGCTTCCGTGCGGGGCAATCCGGTGATGCGCTCGATCACCCGTCCGATGTCCGCGTCCTTACTATAGTTGTCGTACTTGGCCCAGGCGTTGAATTTCCAGTCGATCAGCTCCACGCTGCCATCGGCGCGCAGCACGGCTGTCGGCGCCGAGTCACGGAGCCAGACGCGATCGTTCGGCGCGATGTGCAATCGGTACTTATCTGGGTGATCCTTGACTCCGTGAGCGGTGAGCAGCACACGCGCGTTGTGCGCAACCGCCTCGTTGTGACAAAGAATTTCCACGCTGTCGTGCTCGCTGAGCGCGCGCACGATCTCCGCGTAAACCCACGGAATCGGAGCCAGCTTTCCGGGCCAATCAGGCTCATGGTGCGGCCACGCAATCCAGGTTGCGTCGTGCTTCTCCCACTCCGCAGGCATGCGTCGAGCGAGCGCAAGCTCCATAGTCAAAGCGCCGCTTCCCTGCGGGGCGGCGCTTTCGCTGCGCTTAATCGCGGTAGCGGCCCGCTTCGTCATCCGATGTAGCGATTGAGGATCGGAGAATAGGCGTCGATGCGTCGATCGCGCAGAAACGGCCAATTGCGACGCGTGTTCTCGATCAGGGCTCTGTCGCATTTCGCCACGAGCACTGCCGGCTCTGTCCCGGCTTCGGCGAGAACTCGTCCGAACGGATCACTTATGAATGAGTGCCCAAAAAACTCGATACCGTCGGTGCCGGGCTCATCCTCTTGGCCGACGCGATTTGGCGACGCGACGTACACGCCGTTCGCGATGGCGTGCGCGCGCTGTGCAGTGCGCCACGCATCAACCTGCGCTTCACCGTGCTCGGCTTTCTCCGAAGGGTGCCAACCGATGGCGGTCGGATAAAAGATGATCTCAGCGCCGAGAAGGCTCGTGATTCGCGCGGCTTCCGGATACCACTGATCCCAGCAGATCAGAACGCCGATGCTGGCGTAGCGGGTCTTCCAGACGCGAAAACCACTGGCGCCCTTGTGATCGCCGTCATCGGCAATGTGCGAATCTCCGGGAGTGAAGTAAAACTTCTCGTTGAAGAGCGGATCGTCGGGGATGTGCATCTTTCTGTACGCCCCGAGGTACGAACCGTCGGCGTCGATTACCGCTGCGGAGTTGCGGTACACACCAGCGGCCTGGCGCTCGAAGATCGGCACGATGATTACCAGCTCGAGCTCGCGAGCGAGCTTCTGCATCCGCTCGATAGTGGGGCCAGGGATCGGCTCGGCCAGATCGAAGCGCTCGTGCTTTTGCGATTTGCAGAAGTACGGCGCGTTGAACAGCTCCTGCAGACACACGATTTGCGTGCCGCGATCCGCCGCTTCGCGGACGCGCGCAACTGCGCGGTCGACGTTCTTCTGAACATCATCCGCGACAGATTCCTGGACCAGTCCGACTGTGAAAGTGTTACTCATGATTGAAAGGTGACGGGTTTATCCAAGCACAGGAAGTGGGCCTGGCTGTTGGGTCAAAACTTTGCATCTTCAGGAGACATGGACCAGCGCATCGAACCGCTTACGAGCATCGAGCCCGCAACACCCACGACCGGTGAGCGGCGAATGCGCCGCAGTGCGGGCATCAACAAAGCGTTCCGCGCGATCAAAGCGCAGCATGCGGCGAATCGCTCGGCGATGGAAGTTCTCGCCGACCGCATGATCTCGATCGCCAGCTCCACGCCGTTTCTCGCGATTCACGGACTTCTTTTCGCCGGCTGGGTGTACTGGAATCTGCCCTTCTCGGGCTTGCCGCTCTTCGATCCCTATCCCTACGGCATGCTCACGATGGTCGTCTCGCTCGAGGCCATCGTTCTGTCCATCTTCGTGTTGATGACGCAGAGCCGCGAGTCGCGCATAGGGGAGCTGCGCGAAGAGCTGACGCTCCAGGTGAACCTCCGTATGGAGGAAGAGATCACCAAAACTCTCCATCTCGTTGCCGGCCTGTATTCGCGTCTCAACCTCGCGCTCGCCGATGATCCCGAGCTCAGAGCGATGCTGGAGCCGCTCGACCCGAAGCGGATCGAGCAGGACCTGGCCGAGCAGATAAGCGCGTCAATGCCGCAGTTTCAGCTGCGGAAACGGAAGTACGTAGATAAGGTGGTTTCTTAAACGACGAACATCGCGACCGCAGCGACGAACATCGCGGCTGTCGTCAAACCGACCGTGACCTGCCCCAGCCGCGAGCTTGGCTGGCCGCGCATGATTCTTCGATCGCTCGCTACGATCAAAATTCCGAGCAGGAGGAATGGCGCGAGGAGTCCGTTGATCACCGCCGTCCAATACAAGGCTTTGATGGCGTTGAGGTTGGCGAAGTCCATACTGATTCCAGCGAGAATCGAAAGCGCGAGGACGACATAAAAGCGTCGTGCCTTGGGGAAGATTTCGTCGATGCCTTCGCGCCAGTGAAACGTTTCAGCCAAAGCGTAGGCAGCGGATCCAGCCAGCGTGGGAATCGCCAGGATTCCCGTGCCTACGAGCCCGATGGTGTAGAGGAGCGCACTAAAGCGACCGGCGAGTGGACGAAGAGCGAGCGCGACTTCCTTGGATGTCCGCGGCGCGGTCATCCCGTGCGCGTGCAGAGTGAGCGCCGTCGTCAGGACGATGAAGAACATTACCAGATTGGAAAAGAACGTCCCGACACCGATGTCGATCCTTCGGTTCAGAATTTCTGCCGTAGTTGCCCCGCGCCGCTCGACCAGCGTGTGTCGGCCAATCGACTTTTCCTCCTCGACTTCCTGCGAGGCTTGCCAGAAGAAGAGATACGGACTGATCGTAGTTCCGAGGATTGCGACTAGCGTCGCCCACGCCGCGCGGCCCTGAGGCAGCCTCGGAATCACCGCCGCGTTAACAACCGCGCTCCAGTCCGGATGAAGACGGATCGCCGTGAAGACATATGCGAAGAGCACCAACGCGAGCCACTTGAGAGAATTGGCGAGCACGATGTACCGCAGGCGTATCGTGGCCCATGCGATCAACAGACCAAAACCGATCACCCACAGGTGTGAATGGACATTCGTCAGCAACTCCATCGCGTCGCCCATCCCGGTGAGGTCAGCCCCGATGTTTATTGTGTTGGCGAGCGTGAGCAAACCGGCGACCCCAACGAGAACGCTCCGCGGAAACTTCGTGCGGAAGGTAGAAGCAAGGCCGTGCCCCGTGACCATGCCAATTCGGGCGCACATGCTCTGCACCGCCGCCATCAGCGGCCAGGTGATCAGCGAGGTCCATAGTAAAGCTGTTCCGAGCTGCGCACCCGCCACCGAGTAAGTGGCGATTCCAGATGGGTCATCGTCTGCCGCGCCGGTAACAACCCCCGGGCCGAGCGAGCTCCACAGGTTGCGGAGCATGCCGCGTGGATTCCTCTGGCTTGATTCGCGGTCGGTTGATGCCACGCTGTGGTTTCGAAAAGGAATGAGAGCTTCGGTTTCGACTTGAAGCGGATTCAAAGATTCTCTGCCTGCGCTGGCACCCGTAGTCCTAAAGGCGGCAGTTAGCAGAGATGCGCAGAGGGCTCAGTCTTTAGCTGTTATACTCGCGCTCGGTGCGCGTCACGCCGCTATAGACGGCGCCGAACAAACTGAAACACTCCCGACTGTGCTCCTCTCCCTACTGCCGCCTTTGGGACTAGGGTCCCAGTTGAAACGCTCGATGCCCTACGCCGAGTTGCGCTCCCGGCCGACCAACTGCCGCAGCACGTACGGCAAAATTCCGCCGTGTCGGTAGTAGCTCAGTTCCTCTGGCGTGTCGATTCTGGAAATGGCGGGGAAGGTTTTCTCGGTTCCATCTGCCGCGCGCGCCCTCACCGTGAGCGTTGCACGCGGCTTTATCTCGTCGCTCATGCCCTCAATCGTGAAGGTCTCGAAACCAGTGAGACCGATGGTCTGACGGGTATGACCCGGCACGCACCGCCTGGACGCCGAGTAGCAGCGTACCCTTCGCTGCCCAGTCGCGCGACGACCCGGTGCCGTATTCTTTGCCAGCGATGATCACGAGCGGAGTTCCGCTCTTCTGGTATTCCATCGAGGCTTCGTAAATCGAAATCGGCTTTTCCCCTGGGCTTCGCGTAGTCCACCCACCTTCTGTTCCAGGCGCGAGCTCGTTACGAAGTCGGATATTCGCGAAGGTTCCGCGCATCATCACCTCGTGATTTCCCCGACGCGAGCCATAGGAGTTGAAGTCGACCGTCTTTACGCCGTGCTCGATCAGCCATTTCCCAGCTGGACTCGAAGCCGGAATCGATCCCGCGGGTGAGATGTGATCGGTCGTGATGGAGTCTCCAAACATGCCGAGCGCGCGGGCTCCCTCGATCGGTCGAACACCGGGTGGCGTGAGTGTCATCCCCTCGAAGAACGGGGGATTCTTCACGTAAGTCGAATCCGGATCCCAGGCGTAAAGATCGCCTTCCTTTTCCGGCAGGCTCCGCCAATTGTCGTCGCCGTGAAAGACGTTCGAGTACTGAGCCTTGAACATCTCGGCTTTGACCGAGCGCAGAATCTCGTCCTCGACCTCCTTGGGCGCCGGCCAGATGTCACGGAGGAAAACCGGACCGCTGTTCCCGACACCGATCGGCTCCGTGCCGAAATCGATGTCCATCCGTCCAGCGAGCGCGTACGCGACGACGAGCGGTGGTGAGGCCAGATAGTTGAAGCGCGTGAGAGGATTGATGCGTCCCTCGAAGTTGCGATTGCCCGAAAGCACCGCCGCCACGACGAGCTTGTTGGACTCGATCGCTTCGGCTATTGGCTGTGGCAGCGGACCGGAGTTTCCGATGCAAGTCGTGCAGCCGAATCCGACTACGTTGAAGCGCAGCTGTTGCAGCGCGCTCATCACTCCGGCCTTCTTGAAGTAATCCGTCACGACCTTGGAGCCGGGCGCGAGACTGGTCTTCACCCACGGCTTCGAGCTAAGACCCTTTGCTACTGCGTTGCGCGCCAACAACCCTGCCGCGAGCATGACGCTCGGGTTGGATGTGTTGGTGCAACTCGTAATCGCCGCGATCACCACTGAGCCGTGGCGAATCGAGAACTTCTCTCCGTTCATCTCCACGTGAACACTCGAATTTTGTCCTGCCTGCTCATCCGGATCAGTGGCGACTACAGACGGCGAAAGTTGCGGTGATGCCGCAACCGTCATTGCCTGCTTCGCGGCAGCTATTGCAGCGACCGTTCCCGTGCGCTCGAGATCGGCGGCGAGCGCGTCCTTGAACATCTTCTTCGACAGCTTGAGCGGAACTCTGTCCTGTGGACGCTTGGGACCGGCGAGACTCGGCTCCACTGTGTGCAGGTCGAGCTCCAGCGTGTCGCTGAAGATCGGGTCCGGAGTGTCATCCGTGCGGAAGATTCCCTGCGTCTTGGTGTACGCTTCGACGAGCTGCACTTGCGCCTCGTCGCGGCCGGTAAAGCGGAGATAGTTGATCGTCTCGGCGTCGATCGGAAAGAATCCCATCGTCGCGCCATACTCGGGCGCCATGTTGCCGATCGTCGCGCGATCTGCCAGCGAGAGGCTGGATAATCCCGCGCCATAAAACTCGACGAACTTTCCGACCACCTTCTTCTTGCGCAGCATCTCGGTCACAGTAAGCACCAAATCAGTCGCAGTGGCACCAGGTTGCAGCCGGCCGTGCATCTTGAAGCCGACGACTTCCGGAATGAGCATCGATACCGGCTGTCCGAGCATGGCTGCTTCGGCTTCGATTCCACCGACGCCCCAGCCGAGTACGCCGAGTCCGTTGATCATGGTGGTGTGCGAATCGGTGCCTACGAGGGAGTCGGGGTAAGCGTAGGTCTGCTTGCCCACGACTTCGGTGAAAACCCCTTTCGCGAGATACTCGAGATTGATCTGGTGAACAATGCCTGTATCCGGCGGCACAACACGAAAATTGTGTAACGCTTTTTGTCCCCAGCGCAGGAACGCGTAACGCTCCTGATTGCGTCGGAACTCGAAGTCGGCGTTGATAAGGAGCGCTGCCTCTGATCCGTACTCATCGACTTGCACCGAATGGTCGATGACGAGATCGACCGGCTGCAGCGGATTGATCAGGCGGGCGTCGCCGCCGAGCCGCGCCAGCGCATCACGCATGGCGGCGAGATCGACGACTGCAGGAACTCCGGTGAAATCCTGGAGCAGCACGCGTGCAGTGCGAAATGCGATTTCCCTTTCGACTTGTCCCTTCATGTCCCAGGTGGCGAGAGCGCGCACGTCGTCGGCTTTGACGAACTTGCCGTCTTCGTTCCTGAGCAGGTTTTCGAGAAGGATCTTGAGGCTGACGGGGAGTCGATCTGCGTTCCCGCCTCCGAGTTGGGAGAGGGAGTCCAGCCGAAAGATCGTGTACTGCCGACCAGCAACGTCCAGCGTTGATCGGCTACCGAAAGAATTCGGGTGTGTCATTTCTGTTTTCCGAACTTGGCCGCGGCAGGCGCTGGCCAGTTTTGCGCGGAGCCACTGCGTCGCTCCGCGAGCGACACAGGCTACATCAATTTAATACAAATGCGAGGGTAGGCGGGAACTGCAACTGAACCGGCGGGAGGCGTCCGCTGTGTAGGTGCGAGACGCCAGGTCACTACGCCGGGACGTTTCTTGGTCGAGATAAGTCAGGGCGTTGTGACCTCTAGCCTCGCGCCTCTGTAGCTGACGCCTCCCGCCCGTTCAGTTGTAGTTGTTTTCAGCTGTAGTTGTTTTCAGCCAGTTTTGGTGGTCGGCTCGCTGGTCGGGTCAACCGTCGTCTTCCCCGGAAGTCCGGTGCTCCCCATCTCGAGCCTCGTCGCTGCGATGGCCAGAGTTGGACAATGATGGACGAAATCACCATCCGCCGGCGACCATTCTACGACCGGTGTCAGCGGATAAGCCTTGTGCTGCAAGTCCATCGCCATAATGTCGGGAGCAAGCGAGGTACAGAGAGTACATCCGATGCATTTCTGCCGGTCGACCGTTATCTGCATCGCGCGCCGCGGGAAAACGCCGATCCCCCATGTGATGCATTCCTCGTAATGCTTGCACGCATCCATCGCCGCCGTGTACCCCGCTTCCAGCAATTCGTCGGTGTGCGAGAAGCTGAACCAGCCGATGTGAGTCACCTTGGGTCTGATCAGAATCATTGGTGGATGCGTCCAGGTACTGAACGGCGCCAGCTGTAGCGCGTGCATCATCGTCGTCGCCGCCCGCATGTAGATCGACGCGAATCCAGCAGTAGCAATGTCGTTCTCAGGCTCGAGATCGGTGGAGCCCGTATCGACCGCGATCACCGCATCCATTCCGCGTGCCGCGACCGTCACCGGCAGGTTGTCGATCACCCCTCCGTCAACGCAGCGCCGCCCCTGAATGATTCCGGGAGGATAAAAGCCGGGGAGTGCACACGACGCATAGACAGCATCGGCGACGCTCACATCGCGCAGACCAGGCAATCCCCACACGAGTTGTGATCCGCGCTCGATGTCCACGGTATTGACGAGAAGCGTCTTTTTCAGTTGATCGAAGCGTTTCTCCGTCGCGACAGCTTTCACGACATTTCGAAGCGGCTCCTCGAGATAGATAGCGGGTGAGTGCTGCCGCTCGAGCAGCATTCCGATGCGATTCAGACGGAATAGATCCCGACGCTGGAGCCCTCTGGCGCGATCGGCCATTTCGGATACGTCCATCCCTCTGGCGTAGGCTGCTCCAATGAGCGCCCCAATGCTCGTGCCAGCGACTACCGTCGGCTCTATTCCGAGCTCCTTGAGGGCGCGAAAGACGCCGATATGCGCGAAACCCTTGAGCCCGCCCCCGCCGAGGACGAGCGCAACCTTGTGCGCTTTTCGGCGCGGCTTGCCGGGTGATAATCGTTGCAGGCGTTTTGGAGTCTGGCGGGTCATGCTAAGGTCGGGTGTGGGAAGCTATAATGTACAGACGTACATCACACACACTGAGTAAATCGATGACTCGTCCCACCGTTCTGCTCTCTGTCGCCATTGCAAGTTTGCTGACAATCCGTAGTGCTAACGCCCAAGCGGGCGCGACGCCGGCGCGGATAACTCCCGAACAGATCGACGCCCACCTGCGTTTTCTTTCCTCCGACCTGCTCGAGGGCCGCGCCCCAGCCACTCGCGGAGGCAGAATAGCCGAGGAATACATTGCAGCGCAGCTAAAAGCTTTTGGCTTAAGGCCCGGGGTTGGAGACACCTCTTACTTCCAGCGTGTTCCAATTGACGTCGTGAAGGCCGATCCGAAGACGATTAAGGTCACCGCATCGGGTAAAGCCAACGCCAACCTTCGCTTCACCGACGATGTCGTTGTGTGGCCGGGATCCGCGACCGCGGCCAGCAACGCGCGTGGCGAGCTCGTGTTCGTCGGTTATGGCGCGGCTGCTCCCGAGTACAAGTGGGACGACTTCAAGGGCACCGACGTTCGCGGCAAAATCCTGCTCGTGCTTGTCAACGATCCGCCCGCTCCGCCGTCGGAGCCGAACCTTTTCGGGGGCAAGGCGATGACGTACTACGGCCGCTGGACGTACAAGTACGAGGAAGCCGAACGTCGCAGCGCGGCGGGGGTGCTCATCGTGCACACGACAGGCCCTGCGGGCTACCCCTGGCACGTCGTGGTGAATTCGAATTCGACTGCGCATCGTCTCCTGCCTCGGGATCCGTCTCTCCCAGCCCCAATTGCCGTTCGCGGCTGGATCACCGATAGCGCAGCGACCGCTCTGCTCGCACAGGCTGGGCTCGACATGGTGACGCTACGGAAGCAGGCAGAGTCGCGCGATTTCCGACCAGTACCGACAGGCATCATCATCGATGCGTCAATGCAGAACAGCCTTCAGCACATGGCGGCAAACAACGTCATCGGCGTGGTCCGGGGGGTCGATCCGAAGGTTCGCGATGAGTACGTGGCGTATAGCGCGCACTGGGATCATTTCGGCATCGGTCCCGTCGTCAATGGGGATTCGATCTACAACGGCGCGGTCGACAATGCTTCCGGAGTTGCATCGATCCTTACGATCGCGCACGCGGCCGCAGAAGGCGTGAAACCACGCCGATCGCAGCTCTTCATCTTCGTGACAGCGGAGGAGTCAGGACTCCTCGGCTCCGAATACTTCGGCGAGCACCCGACGGTGCCAGCGTCGAAGATCATCGCCGCGCTCAACATGGACATCGTGCCCGTGAACGGGCGTGTGCGTGATCTGAATGTGCTGGGCGACAACAAGAGCTCGATCGGTCCGACCCTCGCCAGGCTGGTGAAGTCTGAAGGAATCCGACTCTCACCCGACGCACATCCGGAGGCAGGACACTTCTACCGATCTGACCACTTCTCCTTCGCCAAAGCGGGGATTCCGTCCGTCTCGATCGGAGGCGGCACCGACTACGTCGGACGTCCCACAGCGTGGGGGCTGCAGCAGGCCGAGGACTACACGGCGCACCGCTACCATCAGCCGTCGGACGAATACAGCCCGGATTTCGATCTCCGCGGCGCGGCGCAGCTCGCGGAGATCGTCTATCGGCTCGGCGTCACGATCGGAAACGCCGCAGTCGGTCCAACCTGGAATGCTGACGCGGAGTTCCAGTCGCTGCGCGACGCATCGCGAAAGGGCCTGTCAGCTCCGGCCGGACCGCTCAGGAGGGAAAAAGGAGGAAACCGCGCAGCCCCCGCAGCCCCCGCAGCCCCCG